>Ga0065720_1019401_pt1 | contig 26781 bp, 29 predicted proteins | sample Thericmetagenome_FD_59107 | JGI IMG/M metagenome (GOLD analysis project Ga0065720, IMG submission 59107) | Thermophilic microbial communities from the Joint Bioenergy Institute, California, USA of rice/straw/compost enrichment - eDNA_2 v2... | ecosystem: Engineered > Solid waste > Grass >... | reverse complement strand
AAAAAAAAAAAAAAAAAAAGAAAAGGCAGTAGTCTTATGTAGTAGTAAAGTAGGTAATGTAATAAAAACAAGCGTCTTCAAAGCAAAAAAAAAAGTTCATCAGACCAACCGGAATGGAAAAAGAAAAGGGAGACAATAGGGGAAAACATCAAGGCAACCACGCTTGTTCCATCCCATCCCATTCCATCCAGCCAACCAGCCAACCAGCCATGTAACCAGCCATGTATCCTCTTCTCATCTGGTCTTGTCTTATCTCATCTTTCTATGACACATCTAGCAAGCAGTCCGAGAGCATATCCGCTTCACTGCTTGATGGTCCCTCCATCCGGTCAGTGAACCCAACACCAATTGACATGACATGCGTTAAGATATATCACCCGAACGACACTCCCTGGCTTAAGTTCCTCTTATCACATCAATACTTCAGGCAGAAGGCTGCTGCTGAGGCGGCACCGGAACCGGAGCAGGAGCAACAGTCGGCGTCCCAGGCACAGGACTCGGGCTCGGCGCGACAGTCCTCACCCCAGTGCCATTAACCAACTGCGGAGGAGGTACCTGCCCTGGGACTTGAGGGACCGGCACAGGCGTCTGCGTCCTCTGCTGAGCTTGCGCCATCTGCATCTTTGCCGCAGCAAGCTTATGCACGTCCATCTGTCCTGCAAGCCCGATTCCCGCTAGGCCAACGACACCTCCCGGCGGAGGGGCCTGGTGTCCTGGTGTGGCAGGCCTCGGTTGGAGATTATCGGCGGTGGTGGTCATGACCGGCGCGTAACTGGGCATGGCTGCTGCTGGGAGGGGATGTTGACCCGGGGGAGGGGTTGGGGCGACGGGCTGATGCTGCGGGGGACGTGCGGGCATCATGCCTGCCGGACCAGGAGAGCCAGGAACGTACTGTTGTGGTGGGGGGCGAGGGATCGTGTTCGGGGGCATGCCCGGCTGAGTGGTACCGGGGCCATACGGAGGTGGCGGGCGGGGCATTTGTTGATGTTGAGGTGTGGGCGATTGCGCGTAAGTATGTGGCGGTTGCGGGGGCACCTGCGGCGACATGGTTCGAGGCATTGGAGCTCCGTTAGGATATGGCGAGTAGGGCGCTGGCATGGGTTGTTGTGTCATGGGCGGATGGTGTTGAGGAGGCATTGGTACGGATTGCGCGTGCGGCGGCATATGCTGTGGATGAATAGGTTGTTGTTGAGGATAGCCGGCAGGATAGGCCTGCGGGAACCGGGAGTTGGGCGGTGCCCCAGCCGGCACCATATTGTTGTAATGGGGCGGCGGTGGCTGCTGCGGCGGCATTCGAGGTTGTTGTGCGGGACTCGGCACATACTGCTGCGGCATGCCGGAGTGGCCATACGGACCTTGAGCCTTGGCCAGCTGAGGTGCGTACATCTGCGGCCGGTACTGTGCCGGCGGCGGCTGGGGTCGGGCTTGGTGGTGAGGCTGCGGGATGGGAACCGCGGATGGAGCCCTCGAGTAAACGTTGGGTTGCGGCCGGACCGGTGTCTGCGGCTGGTAGTGCGGTGCATTCGGGACGGGGCGGGCTGAGGGTGTGAATTGCGGCTGATACTGATGGTTGGCGTACTGCGCGGCAGCGACGCTCGGCGCCCTTTGTGATTGCCGCTGGTTGGTGGTCGCCACCTGGGCAGCCAGCCGGGCCTGCCGGGCCGGCTCGTCTTCCTCCATGACGCCACGGTAGTCGTCCGACCGAACCTCGATCTTGGTGCTGACCGCCAGCTCGGCAAGCTTGTCCGAGTTGAGACGAGCCACTGCCCACGGGGGCAGTGTTTGGATGATTAAGGCGAGTTGCGACTTCAATGCCTGGTAGGCCATCATCTCCTCTTCGCTCGGCTGGTGTGAGGCACTGCCGTTGCGCAGCATGTCCCCGTTGACCGGGTCGGCCGAGTAACGGTCTTGGCTCGTCGGCAGGGTCAGGTTCCGGTTGCGTTGGTAGGACGCCAAGGTCTCGATCATGTCGGAGATTTCCTCGAGGATGTCGTCTACCTGCTTTTCCTCGTCCGACTTCTTACCCAGCACGCTGTCCAGGTTGGGGTCGATCAAGCTATCATCCCAGTTCTCAATGACCTCCTTGACACGCTCCTCATCAACCTCCATGATCACGGCCGAGTCGGCGCGTGCCGGCACACCATCCTCTTCGGCAACTTCGGGCTCGATCTCCTCAACCATCTTGTTTAGGTTGCGCCGACCGATGCGTTGGTACCAAATGCGGCTCACTTGCTGGGCCGGAACAATAGCACCCGAGTCATCTCGGCTAGGGGCAAAGCTCGAGAAGGCACCACGGAAAAGAGCCTCAAGCTCGGTCATCTCCAGCTCGATCGATGAGGGCTTCACGCCTGCTAAGCTCTGGGCACGTTCGCGCTGCTTCGTCTTGGTGTGTACGGTAGGCGTGGCATTGGTATAATCCAACCAGACACCTTGTGAAAGGACCTGTGAGAAATAGGTCCCGGTGCGGTATTTCGACTTCTCGATAAACTCGGGGTGATAGAAAGTCAAGACATTGCTCTTCGTTGTCGTCTTCGGCGCTTTCGGGGGCTGCAGAGGGGGCAAATTCCGCGGCGAGGGAAACAGCTCGCCAAGGGTAGGCGTGCGGCCCGACTTGTCGCCCGTCAACGGCGGTTCCTGCAAGACCCTGGTAACACTAACACCATTCGGCAACGCTGTCTCCGGCAGCGGCTTGTTCGAGCCATCCGGGGCCTGTCGCAGGCTAGTGAATAGAGGGCGCATGGTCGGAGCCATGCCAACCGTGCTCAACACGACACCTCCTGTCCGCGTGCTGATAGAGCTCACTTTTCCTGACGATGACGGCGGGGGCACGTTGGGATATGCCAACTCTCGCCTGTACAGCTCGAGGGCCTTCGTCTTGAAGGCGGCAGCTTCGGCAATGGCGTTTTCATCGGCTGTGGCGCCGGCAGCCTCGAGGTCCTTTATCCGTGCATCGGTAGCGCGGGCAACGTCCACGACGAAATCATCCAGGTTCTCGTAGGCGTTCTGCGTCACCTTATCGGCGATGGTGAGGGGCTTGGAGGGGTCCTCCGATTTTGCCCGCTTTGTTGACGGCTCGCCATGGGAAACAGGCTCAGGGAGATGGCGCTTGAGAATGGGGGACTCGGAAGAATCGAAGCTGTTGTGCAAAGGGCGATGTTAGCGTGTGTGCAAGCGGTGTTGTACGCGAGGGGGCTGCTCGTACCTCTCAAGGACCGCGAAGAAATCACGGATAAGGGGCATGCATTCGGACGCAGCGCGCTGGCCATTGAGCGTAGGCTTCTGCGAATCGCTTATGGCGCTGAGGCTGGGGTCAACGGCGGCTTCGTCGGCAGGCTCGCGTTTTCTCTTGGTAGATTGCGAGGCGATGGACGATGCGGGTGAGTCTGGACGCGACAGTGCAGCGACGCCGTTCGCCTGGGGCGGCGCGACGTCGGGCGAAGCCATGGTCTGGCCTTCGGGGACGGGCGGCGGGGCGATACCGTCGAAGGTCGAGGGTCAAGTACGAGGATGTTGAGACGTCGTGGTTGACTGTTGGCACCGCGGGGGATGATGCTCGACGACGGGATGGGATGGAGTGATACACTAGAGTCCCCTCGGGGATGTGGCTGTTGCCGTTGGTGGTCCCTGGGAAAATCCCGTTTGTCGTAACGGTACGGTACGTGCTGGAATCAACGGATGCTGCGATGAAATGGGGTCTGCTTGATGCAATGCGCGGTGTTGCTGCGTGCAGCGTGTGCGCAGAGCGTGTCGTGTGCGCAGAGCGTGTCGTGTGCTCTGCGATTTTTCGCAGCTTTTTTTTTGCTGGGTTTGGCTGGGATCGGCAGCAGTCGCGCGCGGTGCAGACTCGCGTCTTGTCCACGAAAGGGAAGATTGGATGGATGGGGACTGAACGCTAACGGGACTGCGAAGTGCTGAGCAAAGTAGCACGGCGGCTGCAACGCCAAAAACTTAGGCTTTTTGCCCTTCCAGGTTCCAAGTTGAACTCTGCGCCTGCGCTGCGTGTCAAGGCTGGTTGGGAATGGCTGTCTCTCTCTCCGTCTGTGCGGTGCCTCTGGCAATTTTCAAGTGGATGCCGTCCAGGCTTTGAAAACACCTGTGGACTAAAGATGCAGGTGTTGCAGGCCCGCAAGGCAGTGGAAGTCAAGATGTGATGAATAGATCAATGTTTTTTTTCCTGCGGGCAGCGTTCCTGTCAAAGACTCCTTCCTGCAGCAGCGACCTCACTCGCACGCTCACGGGCTCTCAGAGGAGGAAGTCGGACACCGTCGTTGGTCCCAAAAAGCCAGCGCGAGGCTGCGCCGCGCTATGACTCTTGTGGAAATTAGTGGGCCCCTGAGCGCTCAAGTCACGTGACAATTGCGAATCCTGCGCTCTTATTGCTTATGTAAGCTTGGGCCTCAGGCTGCTGTAAAGCCCTGGGCGGGCGGTGGGGACAGCTGCAAGGTGCTTGGGGATGCAAACGCTGCTCCGAATGACAGCAATCTGGCGTTCAAGACTAGTGTTTCGAAAGCATTACAAGTCATTCTTTCATTTTGTTGTTTTTTCTTTTTTTTTTGGCATGCCAGTCTACAAAATCATTGAATAGCCCATAAAGTCTTTGAAGTCAGTGTGACTCAAATCCCCCGCTGCCCACGAGCACAAGATCGACGAGTGATTTGAAGAGCTCCTGTTACTCTTGACAACCCGCAAGCCCACGCTCCCAGGCTGGTCCCAGACAACAAGCAGTTATGACGCAGGGCCCGATCGGACACGGCCGTCGAACTTCAGTCAATGAACTGGCATAAGACAACAACATCGAGTAGATAGAGAGTGATTATATTTTGCTAATGAGAGCCATAACATGGCGCCCTTCTAAGTCGCAACTTCAGTCGAAATTGTGATAGTCCAAAAAAATCCCCCGAGATCGCTGCTGCTTCAACGATGGGCTAATTGCAAGTCACCCACTTGATGCTCCGATATCTGCATGATCGGACTTGGCTGGACCTTTGCTGCTCCGGTCGATGCCCCTCCAGGGCTCCGCAAACGCTGCTTCAGCGCCTTGACGTGCGATTGCGGGGTCTTCAATTTTTTTTTTACTGTCGCTCCGATGCCCCTCCATGTCCCATCCAGGCCCATGTCGCACCCCTCCAAAGCCCCTCCATGGCCCATGGTGCTGTTCCCCCACAAAATAATACCTTTGCCCCCAGCTCGCTGACCCCCCGTCGAGTCATCTCTCGCTTCTTCCGTCCCGTCTTCACCTCTCCTCCTTTATTATTTTTTTTTTTTACATCCTCCTAAAATTCCTCACCATCCTAATCACCACTACCAGCTAGATCTAAGTTAGATCAGCTCTCCTTTCGTACCTAAAGTCACAATGGCCTCCAACAATACCCAGGGCGCAACCTACGCCCTTCCCCAGACTCACAAGGAGGTTTGTGATCATTCAATTGCGCAATTGGAGTCGAAAGGACCATATCTCACACGCTGCTAGATGCTCGAGAAGTCCCTTGTTGAGTCCGACCCTGAGGTTGCCGATATCATGGTGAGCAGCTCCCACTCATCATCACGACGACCACTGACCCCTTCTAGGCCAAGGAGATTCAGCGCCAGCGGGAGTCTATCATTCTGATTGCTTCGGAGAACGTCACCTCCCGCGCCGTCTTCGATGCCCTCGGCTCCCCCATGTCTAACAAGTACTCGGAGGGCTACCCCGGAGCTCGCTACTACGGTGGTAATCAGTTCATCGACCAGATTGAGCTGCTCTGCCAGAAGCGCGCCCTCGAGGCCTTCCACCTCGACCCTGAGAAGTGGGGTGTCAACGTCCAATGCCTGAGCGGTAGCCCGGCCAACCTCCAGGTTTATCAGGCACTCATGCCTCCTCATGGCCGTCTCATGGGTCTTGACCTCCCCCACGGTGGTCATCTGAGCCACGGCTATCAGACCCCCCAGCGCAAGTAAGAATCCCTTAATCTCCAGGCTTAGCACGGCCAACAGCTTACAATCGCAGGATCTCGGCTGTCTCGACCTACTTCGAGACCATGCCCTACCGCGTTGATCTGGAGACTGGCATCATTGATTACGATACCCTTGAGAAGAACGCCCAGCTCTTCCGCCCCAAGATTCTGGTTGCCGGTACCTCGGCTTACTGCCGTTTGATTGACTACGCGCGCATGCGCAAGATTGCCGACTCTGTTGGTGCCTACCTGGTCGTCGACATCGCCCATATCTCTGGCCTTGTCGCTGCTCAGGTCATCCCCTCTCCTTTCGACTATGCTGATGTCGTCACCACCACCACACACAAGTCTCTCCGTGGGCCTCGCGGTGCCATGATCTTCTTCCGCAAGGGCGTCCGCTCGGTCGACCCCAAGACTGGCAAGGAGACCCTGTACGACCTGGAGGACAAGATCAACTTTTCCGTCTTCCCCGGCCACCAGGGTGGTCCCCACAACCACACCATTACTGCTCTGGCCGTCGCCCTCAAGCAGGCTGCTACCCCTGAGTTCAAGCAGTACCAGCAGCAGGTTGTTGCCAACGCCAAGGCTCTGGAGCGCAAGTTCAAGGAGCTCGGCCACAAACTCGTGTCCGACGGTACCGATTCTCACATGGTGCTGCTTGACTTGCGCCCCTTCAACCTGGACGGTGCTCGTGTTGAGGCCGTCTTGGAGCAGATCAACATTGCTTGCAACAAGAACTCCGTGCCCGGCGACAAGAGCGCCCTCACCCCCGGTGGTCTCCGTATCGGCACTCCTGCCATGACCTCCCGTGGCTTCGGCGAGGCCGACTTCGAGCGCGTTGCTGTTTACATCGATGAGAGCATCCGTCTCTGCAAGGAGATTCAGGCTTCCCTGCCTAAGGAGGCCAACAAGCTCAAGGACTTCAAGGCCAAGGTTGCCAGCGGCGAAATTCCTCGCATCAATGAGCTCAAGAAGGAGATTTCCGACTGGTGCCACACCTTCCCTCTCCCCGTTGAGGGCTGGCGCCAGGATGCCGGTCTCTAAACGGCCACTCTCAAAATCTCCTTTCAACACTTTTCTCTCATGTCTTTTCTTTCAATGGTTTGTCAAGGATAACTTGGGTTGGCGATCTCTCAACGAAATCAAGGGTGTAACTCAAAATGGGAATGGAACATTTGAAAAAAAAAAAAATCACCAAAACGAGGATGTGGCAAACACGCAAAAAAGCACTCATATTGCAAATCATTTCATCTAGGCGTTTGCATCGTGGGTGTGCACTGGTCATATCAACTTAAACCATGTTTCTTTTTTTTTTTTTCCTCTCGGAACTTCTTGGGAGTTTGTGTGTATGAAAATCGGTAGTACTTAAAGTCTAGATATGACAGATGGACTGCTTCAACGCGGTTACTATACCCAATGGAAAATGAGAATAGAAAAGTGACTGATTCGTGCCTGAATCTTGATGTGATAGCTATTATAGAGACTGTCCGTACCTTGTACTTAGACATTGAGAGCATCGCGTCTCCTGGCCGAGATAAGAACCATAATGAGTACACCAGATATCATCAGTTGCTCAATTTGATGTGCTACCTATCTGTTGACTTTCTTCATCACCCATGGCTTGTTGCTGCTGGAGCGGAATGCCCATCGCTAAAGGCTGATTACCTTTAGTAAAAACAATTTCCAGATCTGTCTTCAATTGCCCGTTGAACTTCCAGATTTTTGTTGCTTACGTAGATGTAAAAACTCATAGTTGAGCCCCAAATCCAGGAGGAGCTTACAACTGGGGAGAGAGCATGTAAGGACAAGTGAAAGATGGATGGAGTCCATAGGAACAAGGAGGCTTCTCTCGTTCCTGGACTGAGCGTCCTGTCGAGCTGGACTTTGTGATCGCCGACAACAAACGGCGTGATTCTTTTAAACCACTTTCATGGCTTCATTGACCTTCTTACGCCAATGAATCATCCAGCACAATATGATAGTCACAATATCTTACACATCACCTCGATGGTGACAGAAGGCCCCTGTGATGCTTGTTGAACGGCATGCCGCGGCAACCTGTATTTGACTCTGTCTAAATACCGCAAAAGCCCTCTCCCTCTTGTACCCGTCCGAGGCAAGAAAGCAGGTATCGAATCGTACATCATGATGACACCGATGACTTTTGACTGTCCGTCCGTCCGCCACCCTGCCGTTCGTCCAACCAGCCAACCAACCGCCATCTCGTCTAACGTCCTCTCCCCATTCCCCCTTGGAAGGTTTGTAGGATAATATAGGTGCGAGTTGCTCATTTGTAGAAGTCAAACTTATTCTCATCGCTCGTCCCCTTGACCTGGCTGCTATACGCATCCTCCAGATCCGATTGCAGGATCTGGTACCGGTTTTTGCGCACGGCACGCAGACCGGCCTCCTGCATAATCGCCGCAATAACGGCACCACTAAGGGGATCATTTCGGCAGATGAGAGAATCCAGATCGACCTCGGGCGCCAAGCTCATCTTGGAAGCAATCGTCGTGAAAATTAACCGCCTCTCACGGCGGTCCCGAAGCGAGGGGAACTCAATCTTGCGGTCGAGACGGCCCGGGCGCAGAAGCGCCGGGTCGAGGGTATCCGCGCGGTTGGTGGCCATGATGACCTTGACGTTGGAGGTTTGGTCGAAGCCGTCCATCTGGTTGAGTAACTCAAGCAGAATACGCTGAACTTCACGGTCGGCGCCGGTCTGGGCGTCGAAACGCTTTGTCGCGATGGCATCGATCTCGTCGATGAAGATGATGGCTGGGGCGTTTTCGCGGGCCATGCGGAAGACGTCGCGCACCATGCGCGGACCCTCACCAAGGTACTTCTGCACGAACTCGGAGCCGACGACGCGGATGAAGTTGGCGGTCGTGGAGTTGGCGACGGCCTTAACCAACATGGTCTTGCCGGTACCCGGCGGACCGTACAGAAGCACACCGCGTGGCGGGTCGATACCGATCTGCTTGTACAGGTCAAAGTGGGTCAGAGGGAGCTCGACGGCCTCGCGGATCTCCTGCTTCTGCATGTCGAGACCACCAACATCGGCGTATGTAACATCGGGCTTTTCCTCGGCGCGGAGCATGGCGATGGATGAGTCGGCCTCGGGAGGAAGGATATCGACGAGCGCGTTCGAGTGCCGGTGTAGGGCAACAGATGAGGAGGGCTTGAGCTGCTCGCGGTCGAGTGTCGATAGGATGCGCACCACATAGTTGGATCCCGTGCTGGACTGAACGATACCGGTGCTGCTTAGAGTTAGAGAGGGCAAAGTCTAGGGATCGTGGAGCGAACGGGACGTACTTCTGGTCAATGGCCTCCATGAACTGGCCGATGACTAGCGGCACGCTCTGGATGCGCTTGATCTCCTCCTGGGCGCGCACCAACTCGCGCTTCAGGCTCCTCTGTTCATCCTTGATGTATTCCTCTTGCAGCTTGATGAACTCGAGCTGCCGTTGCAGGCGCTTCAGGGTCGCATAGTCGTCGCCGTCTGTTGGCACGCCCTCGAAGTTGTCAATGTTGGGGATGGTCGACGGGGCGCTCTTCTTGTGGGGAGGGACGTCGTTGGTGGTGTTTTCCACGAGGATGTCTCCCATGTTGGACTACTGGATCTGGGGCGTGGTCTTAGAAAGGACTTGGAGGGAAGGTCTGGGTTTGGGCAGGTGTTTTCGAGGTTGGACTGGGCTAGTTGTCTTGGGCGTAGGAGAACCGTTTCGCCACGAGGTTATGAGGTATGCCAGGGCCGTGTCTCTGGCAGCAGGACGGGGCGGGCTATGAGGAATGTTTGGTGATGGATTGGGCTCGAGGCTTACTTCGATGGTGTTCGGTTGCTTCAGGTTCAAAGTTGCTTTCGCCGCCCTGTACTGCAGCTCGTCATCCGCAGCAGCCTGCGAGACTGGCCCCACCGCCCGCGTTCTTGGCAGACCCTGGCCAAGAAGTCGCTTTGCCAAGCGCCAAGCTGGAAGTCGTCCAGTGCCTACACTGTCAGGTGAGGCGGCGGCTTTGCTGGTGGTCTGTGCTTGGTGGAGCAGGTGGGGGTTTGAGGCAGGTGAATCAGCATGGAGACTCCGTCTGCTCGCCTTGGGTTGAAGCCAGGCTCTTCATATTACAAAAAAAGTATCCTGTTCCTCCTAAGAGAAATATATGAGAAATGTTTAATTTTAAGATCCTCGTTGTAATCTATTCAAGCGTTGACTGGGCCTGTTGAGATGTCCTCGCTCCCGGCTCGATGGATAGTACACAGTATCCTGCACTGTATACAATATATTGTTACGCCCAGGCCCAGTTGGCATCAGGAGGTTTCAAGATCGCCTTATCGCCGGCACCTCCATGACAAACTGGAGACTTGGAGGCCGTGTCGCGATTGTGTCAATTTTCCTGTCAAGCAGCTCGCGGCACACATACCCGATGGCGCCCCCACAACCGTTAGACGACTCGAAGAGAAAGCAATGTTAAGTGCGCTTTGGAGCTTTCATCCATCAGCATGAACATCACTGGTGGCTCACAGCCTGCCACTCAGCCACTGCCCGGTTAAAGGTGACCTCGGTGCCATCATGTGCAAGGGTCCAGACTAGCCCCAACACCCCAAGACAGAAGACCGCCTTAGGTCCCGGGCCCGGGCGCCCGGGGAGAATGCTGTCAATTGCAATGGATGCTCGAGTGCCATGTGGTGGTGACTCGGCTCGGCTGCAGCTGGTCTGGCAGCTGCCCACCTGGCTCCAACCACTGCTCGCCGCTGCTGGGGCGGCAGCTGCCTTGTCCCTCTTCTTGATCAGGCTCCGGGTCCCCGTCGCTCTTAGTCACACTTGGTCCAGGCCATTCTTCGACCGTTTGCCATTCACTTGCTCCTTTCTTCCAGTCACACTCTTGCACAAACCACACATCTGTCCTCCCACACTTCCTTCCCCAAGACTTGACATCCTTATCCCCATCCTCATCATCGCTGTCCTCCTTCCTGTCCTCCCTGTCGTGCCCACGATCAAGCCGTCCCGCACCCATCTTCTCACCCACACAAGTCGCGGCCTGCCGCCCGTTCGGCCTGGTTGTCGGGCCTGTAATCTACATCCTCATCGTTGCTGAACCGCTTGGATGGTCATCCCGCTGAACAGCTCTGTCTGTGTGGTCAACAGCAGAAGCAAAAGCAGCGGCAAACATTACCACTTTGACTTCTGTGAATCTGCTATATATATAACCTTCTTCGCCCACTTCTAACAGCCGATTAAACGAAATCACGCTGCCATCATTGTCAGCTGGTGGCCTTCCACGAACTCAAGCAAGAGGATCTTCCCCCCTCGTTTTGTAATTGCTGCCTTAACGCTCCTGTCAATGGACAGTACCATGCCGTCTACGTCCATCGCCATTCTGGACCAGCGCCGTCGCCAGTCGACGGCTGAGTCCGCGACGAGCTCGACGCCCTCGTCGTCCTACTCGAGCTCTTCCAGCACTCCAGCGCCCTCTCCCCAGTCGGCGACCGAAAGGGGGAAGCCTCAGACGAAGCATGTCCGGCGCCAGAGCTTCCTGAGTCCGTCTTCCCGTCTCTTTACTGTTTCCATCCTGTGTCGCATTCTCGAGATTTTTGAGTCCTCTCTTCCGTTTTATGTGGAACCACACTGACAAGAACGCCGCGAGGGGCGATTCAGGCCAGGCGTTCACCCAACAAGAATGCACCACCATCACGATCGGCGATGACCCAGACGGGCCGCTCCGGCTGGTAAGCAAAGCCCGTCCTTTTATCATTGTTTTTGCCCGCTGTTGTTACTTTTGCTGCTGTGTTTCCTGTGTTCTGCGGTTGCGCTGCGCGACGGGTTACAGTGTTGCTTACGACGGTGCTACCGCCACCCTACTCGGGCTGGCGGGCTGCCTTTGCTTGCTCCACACAGGTCACATATGTCTCCTATGCCCAGGGCTTCATCTGGAACCCTGAAATCTTCGTCCCCTCGTACTGCGATTTCGACTATGTCCCGCTCGAGCAGCGCCGCGACCCGGTCATCGAGATCCACGTCTCCGACGAGGACGCTAGGCGGATCCTGCCGCATAGCTCGTAACCCGGGCGGCGGCTCGTCTGTCTGCGGCGGAGTAGACATTTACACTCTTGTCTGCCAGCAGCGGGAAGAGTGGAGTTCCTACACGGCGGGCCCAACGCTTTCGCAGACCGGCTCTGATCGACAAGAGGCATCTGACATCGGGAGTAACGGAACCCCGAATAATTCCGCTGATGCACTCTTATCTTCGGTTTTCTCGGAACTGTTTTATGACATTTGTTACATCAGCAGCCCGCATGGACGGGTTCTTGGGGGACACTATTCTTTTTGAGACAGGTCTTTTGGAGCTGGAGTTTGTTTTATCTGTTCACAGGAGAAGAAGGGGGGCATGGGACGGAGAATACTGGTTCATGAGTCATTGTTATATCTTAGGTACTCGGAGTTTGTGTCTGTGTTTTGGCGTTTCAATCCTCTCTGTAGCACTCTCACACCTCTCTTTTCTGTTGTATTTTTGTCCAGGGTAGTAGATCTTTCCTCCGCTCGGTGGCAGTTATCATGGCAGTTGTTGGTGATGCTTTGGAAGTAGCCTTCTAGGGCCGGATGGATGAAGGGCGTCTTGGGCTTGGGAAGTCTTATACCTATCTGAACTAAATCCATGCAATATCTGTATCCCCGGTCTCAGACAGGATGTGAATGTACCCAGCGACCAGCAAACTCACCATCTGCATGTCTTGATTGCATCACATCACCTTGAACTATTCCATCGCTTCTCTTGTGGTGATTTCAACAGCGCGGGCCACATAACGGTGAGAGCCCCGCCGCTGCTGCTCCCACCCCACGACAGCAGCAGCGTTGAGTCCCGCTGTCCAGCTTGCCGGATCCACAATTGGACAGTGTTTGGAGCGAACAGATGGCACTGTGTGACACGGAACGAAACCCTTGTTCGCTTGCTTATCTTATCGATAAGTTTGGTAGGTTGCAGCAACAGCGAGCAGGTCGGCGCGAGCTACTGCAGCGCGATGGGTTGCGATGCAGCAACGCGCCGTGGCGATGGGACGGAAGATGTTTACTTGCGAATCTTGACACAATAACTTAAGCTATTACGACGCTGTTTGCGACTGGACTCTGAACCAGGGGATAATACTGCATTCTAATCTTGATTAATCACCTCAATCTGCCCCCCCAATCCACTAACGCCCCTTCCCTCACCCTTCCTCCTACGTCCATAGCAAGCCCCCAACGAACCCCACGTCCAACTTTTGTCACCCAGAGTAAACAGCCGCCATGGACCCCGCCGTCCACCGCCGTATCGAGCTCCAATCTCCCGAGGACCTAACCTACCTCATCAACAACGTACGGCGCGCCGCCGCAGACAGCATCAACGCCGCCTTCCCTCCGGTCGAGGGTACCGCTGCAGATGAAGACGAACTCAGGTCACAGATTGAACAGCTTGTCGAAGACGTACGTCCCCTTCTCCCTCCCCTCTCTTCCTCCAACGTCAAAACCTGGTGACTGACACTTTTTGTGAACAGTACATCCGCCGCACCTTCACCCTAGCCTTCCCCAACCTCTCCATCAACGGTCTTCCTATCACCAACCCCTCCGTCTACCTCTCCCCGTCCCCCGGTGGTCCCTCAGATCCCAACGAACCCCTCTACGAATACGAACCCTTCGACTCCTCCAAACGCGAGCGTATCGAGTCCCTCATTGCGCAAGAAGAGGACCTCCTTCGCACCATCGCCTCCCTGAAACGTCGCGCGCCCCAGGCGGCGGCCGCCCGCTGGGCGGAGGCATCGTTGGCAGGGATTCAGGGCGATGAGGAGTTGAGTAGAAAGGTGTGTGAGCGGGTTGAGAGGGAGGGGGAGCAGGCAGGGAGGAAGGTGTTGGAAGGGTTGGGGGAGCTGGAGAGGCAGGTGGAGGTGGAAGGGAGGTATCGCGAGGCGGTTGAGACGCTAGGAAGGTTGAAGAGGGAGATGGGGAATGCGGTGGCCAAGATGGAGAGGGCGAGGGTTGCAGCCGGGTATGTTACAGGCGAGGGGAAGGGGGGGAAGTAAGGCAAGTTGGAGGAGAGATGTCAAGGGGATGGAAGATGGAGAGAGGTCTAAGGATGAGGTATGGGATCTAGGCAAGGTATGGACGGCGTTTGGCACGGGACACGGGTTTCCTTTTGGGTCGGTTGGGTAGCTAAAGGATCACAAGTCCAAGCTTGCAAGGAGTCTATTGTGTATCCATGCGGCGCGATCGCGATATTACGGAAGAAGCAGAAGATGATAAAGAAGACAACCAAAGGATGTCGACAGGGACGACGAGTGCATAGCTCGACAGGTAATGATGTCAGCAATGGGATCACCATCACCCTCTCCCTTGGATCTTGAACAAGACTGCCACAGAACCAGCTGCTAATCCTGAGCAGCCGCAGAGACCTGGGCGGCCTGGAAGTGTCGGTCGCACTCTCCCATCCCGCCGGTCCATCCGATGCTGCTGCTGCTGCTGCTGCTGCTGCTGCTGCTGCCAGTCGGCGGCCACGGACAAAGGCACGGTGTTCTTCCGCGTCGGACTGCCGATTCCCTCTATGCGGCAGCCGGAGCAGGAGCATCGGCCTTGGCGTCAGCGGCAGCACCCGCATTCAGATCGGCCTCGGCGGCCTTGACCTCATCAGCCGGCAGTGACGCCTTGCTCTCGCTGCCCTGCTGCTTCTCCCACCAAGCTGGGCGAGCCCACTCTGCCTCGCGCCACGGGCCCATATCACTGAGCGCGCAGCCGCCGGGGCACTCGCAGGTACCGCCAAACTCCTTGGGCAGATTCTCGGCCGGGATTTGGTTCAGCAGCTCCTGCTTGTAGTTGCTTCCCAGGACGTGGATCTTCTGCACAGTGATGGGATCCAGCCAGCCCTTGATGACGCTCCAGACAGTGCTGAAACCCCAAGGGGCGTTAATGATGTACAGCTTGCCCAGACGCTCCGGGTAGTAGTTTTGGCTGAGCGCGCTGGCCTGCTTGACGTAGCCATACACCGACGGCGCCTTGGTGATGCCCACGCCCTTCATGTCCATGATGGTGCAGCACGTCTCCAGGAGAGTGCCGGCCTTGCGGCTGCACGCCGGCAACCGCGGATCAGCCAGCCGCTCGTACTCGACTGCCAGATTCGTCAGCATGCGCTCGGCTGTCGTGATGTTGTACATCGCGTTCAAGTCGATGCCGCCGAGCTGCTCGATGTAGACGGGCCGACCGTCCTGAGCTTGTTAGTCACATGGGGTGCCCAATGATCTTGTGTGTACGTACCTTGTCAGTCTTGTGGTAGTACTGGGGGTAGTACTTGAAGATCTCCTCCTTCTCAGGGTACTCCCAGTTCGGCACCGTCTCGTCGAGCTTGGTCTCTTCCCGCCACTTCTCGCAGTCGATGAACCTGCACATCGCTATCAGCATCAGAACCCCTCCTTGCGATGATTCTGCTTGGCTTACATCTTCTTGGAAGCCTCGACATCGAACTTGCGGGCGCGCAGGAAGCGCAGCTGTCAGGCGGTCAGCAGTCACACCCCAGCGATACCGAACATTTGCCCTCAAAAAAAAAAAAAGAATCCATACCAGAGTTAGAGTATCGAGACGCTTGGTGTAGCCCTCGGCCTCGAGTAGCATACGCAACTGGTGGACCTGAGCCTGCTGGGCGGGCGTCAGATAGCCGGGGTGTCCGTTCTGAGCGACGGCAGCGGTGGTCGGGTAGTCATAGTTGTCGTACTTGGGTTCGAGCTCCAAGGGTGCGGGGGCCGGCTGCGCCATGGTGTCTGAGAGTTTATCTGCTTTGACGTATGTGGTCGGTAAGGCTGAACTGGCTTAGGACAAGATGTGGGATGTGGTGTTGATAGGAGGGGTGGGTTGGATGCGTGGCGAGCGCTACCTTAGGTTTTCGGTATAGTTACCACACGGTACTTTACGGAAATTAGCTCAAATATGCAAGAATGCAGGATTGACGATGCGGATGAACGGGAGTAGAAAAGGCCGCCGCCGACCGGTATGTTGTGTCAGTAGACAGTCAGGGGGGAGCGAGAGGGAAATGTGAATGAAGAGTTCCAAAAAGTCGGGTTGGGGCTGAAGAAGGGGAAGTTGCCAGCGTGCGTGCAACAGCAGGCGGGTGACAAGTGTGGAAATGCATCTGGCGGCCGGGAAGTGCCTGAAATGCATCAAGGGGGCCCCGCGCTGCTGAATTTTCGCTATGGGCGGCCGGTCCCAAATCGCCCGCTGCAGCAGCCAGCAGCAGCGCTGGACCATTCTGGGGCTGGCCTCAGATCCCTTACAGCATCCTCTGACTGGCTCGCTGGGTCCCAATATGCGGCCAGCCAACTGTCTACTGTACCCACTCACGGGGGGGCACAGTTCGCCCCGCACTCCAGCTTGTCTTGGGCTGGTTGGATCCCTTTGCTAGCGCGTCGCCGCCACAAGTCCAGTTGGCCTAGGATCGACACTGTACAATCGCTGCGTTTTGGATGGCGTCTCCTGAAACATGCAAAATCTCCGAAACAAATCATCATCGCCGTGGATGGCATAGTTGTGGTATAAAAAAGGCCGGATGGGGATGTTTGATGAGGGTTTTTTTTTGGGACCAACAGCCGTCCCAGGTTGCTGACCAGTGACCACGGTTTGCGTTGTTGACTTACACAGACCATTTCCCATGCCGTCCTCGCACCTTAAACCAACCATGTCCAGCTGTCCAGGACTCCTTGATGGACTCTGTGTGATACATCAGGCCAGGCACGTAACAGCGATGTGTAGCAATTGATACACACGGAGGGGTTGCTTACAGCATGGCCTAAGCCTGTTTTCTTTCCATGGGATATCGTGTGACGAAGACCGGCGTCCTGCGCCGTAATTATCCTCATTATGAGCTCTTTCCTTTCCTCCTCTCTTCCTCCTCCTTCTCCTTGCGCTTTTGTACGACGTCCCAGTTGTACACTCTCGCGATGGCGACCTCCATGGTCTACAGCAGTCAGCACAGTGGCCAGATATGGCACAGATGTTGTGAGCACTTACCGTGATCTGCTCGCGCAGAAAGTCCAGGTCCTCTTCGCAGTTGGCCAGACTCTGCTTTGCTGCCTTGAGCTTCGAATCTAGGAGCTGCTCTGCCTCGTCGAGAGGATACGCTAGCATGACGTTGGCCTGTCACCATTAGCCCCTGGTATCTTTACCACGCCCCAGCAGGATGCCATACACCAAGCCAGAGATAGACCTCGTCCGTCGGCGGAATCTCGGCCTTCGCGTAGAGCGTGTCGTTCAGCTCAAAGGTCGTCTCAATCGAATCCGACTCGGACTATCATGTCATCAGCCCAATTTCGTTTCTCGCCGAACTGTCCATTCCCCGTACCGTCCTGAGCTTCAAGAACCGCACCGTATCCAGGGTCTTTTGGATGTCTGGCATCTTATCCTTCAGACCGGCTACCCTCCGCTGCAGGTTTTGCTCCATGAACTGATACTTCCTAAGCCCCGCCCATCTCAGCATCAGTATCAGCCCTGCTGTCGCAATTGGGTCTCGTCGCTCGATCCCACTCCTAATGAGAAGAGCCTTACGCAATCAGCTCTTGGAATCGCCGCAGCGTCGGCTCAACATCGTCCCGCGACGACACATAGTCCTCGACCTTGTCGACGAACGGCGCATACGGAATGCCGCGGGGGTTTGAGGGGGTAGCGTCCCTGGAAGGAAAGGGAGGGGTCAGCAAGGCCCAATGCTTCCAGATGATAGGGGTCTATTGAGTAGGGATCCTGTACTGACTTAGTCGCTGTTTCTTTTGCTTGACTCTCCATCTTGTCCAATCTTTCACGTGTCACATCGACAGCACTTGGACGGCCAAACCAGGGGGGTCAAGCCAAGTCAACAAGATGACGTCGAAAAATTCATGGCGGGGTTGTTCGTTGGGCAGAGCTGCTTGTCAACGAGGTAACGGCGCTCCTTGGTCGGTGGGGCAGCATCTCGGCCTGGACCGGGTACAGTGATGCTGGATATTCGCACTGTCCGGATAAGGCTCGCCTCTCACTGACGATAAGCAAGCCGATATCGCGAGCCGAAGATCGACATTTCACCGCGACTAATGTAATATGACGCTCGAGGCAATTATCTGAAAGCATTGTACAAGTTCATCACTGCAGACCGCCTTGCTTTGATGTACGGATCCGTGAGAAGATGTGGATTGTATGGTTGATCGCCTTGCAACGGGTGGCCACGGGTCTCGAGCTGCCGCGTGGACAACACAGACAGCACAGTGTGTCAGAGGGTTGATGGCTCCACATACTTCTCCGCGTGACAGCAACCCTCGGACCAAAACAGGCAAAGCGCTGCTAAACAGACCATGCAAACTGCCTAGTTCGGATGGCTTTGGTACTTATACGTACGGGCTCCCTGGTTGCAGCGCTGCCTGGGGCCAGTGCCAGGACGGCCCAAGACGGCCGCTACGTAATCTGAACCCAGCGACAGCACCCGCCCAGCACCTGCAGGAACACCTCAGCCAGGCCGCCTCCCGCTTCGTTCTTCCAAGGTTCCATTCATCCAGTCACAGCCTGGATCTGCTGCCATCACTCCGTCATCCTATCCATTCCATCCCTTCCCGTGTTTCCCCCAACCTCTCCCCTTTCCTGCATCTCCAACACCTGCATCAACAAACCGCGTGACTGTGCATTCTACATCTACATAACCTCTCCATCGCCTCGTCGGTGGGATTGCTGCCACCGTCGATTGCTAGTATCTATTTTCTCTCCCCCCTCCGCCTTCTCATCAACCGCTCACCCTAGATATTTTGTTATTGCCAGAGTCGCCCAGCATGAAGGGTGCTCTCCTGACCGCGGCGGTGCTGCTCGGCTCGGCCCAGGGCGCCGTGCACAAGCTGAAGCTCCAAAAGGTTCCTCTTTCGGAGCAGCTCGTAAGTTGATTTCGTGAGAGACTTGTTGCGCTTGTCGCGCGCTCACTTACACGTCTTGCAGGATGCCGTCCCGATCGAGATCCAGGTCCAGCAGCTGGGTCAGAAGTACATGGGCACCCGCTCGCGGCAATCGCACTCCGATGCCGTTTGGAAGGGCATGATGCCCGAAGCCATGGGCAGCCACCCGGTGCCCATCTCCAACTTCATGAACGCTCAGTGTAAGTGTTTCAGGGAAGCTCAGTATACAAGAACCGCCCTGACGCAGCTCAGATTTCTCCGAGATCTCTCTTGGCACTCCTCCTCAGACCTTCAAAGTGGTGCTGGACACCGGCAGCTCCAACCTCTGGGTGCCTTCAGTTGATTGCGGCTCGATCGCCTGCTACCTTCACACCAAGTACGACTCGTCGGCGTCGTCTACTTACAAGCCGAACGGCACAAAGTTCGAGATTCGCTACGGCTCTGGCAGCCTGAGCGGCTTCGTGTCACAGGACGTCCTGCGCATTGGTGATATCACCGTGAAGGGGCAGGACTTCGCCGAGGCTACGAGCGAGCCCGGTCTAGCCTTCGCCTTTGGCCGCTTTGACGGCATCCTCGGTCTTGGCTACGATACGATCTCGGTCAACCGCATTGTCCCCCCCTTCTACAACATGATTGAGCAGAAGGTCATCGACGAGCCCGTCTTCGCCTTCTACCTTTCCGACACTAGCGGTCAGTCGGAGGTCACCTTTGGTGGTATTGATAAGACCAAGTACAAGGGCAAAATCACGACGATCCCGCTCCGCCGCAAAGCCTACTGGGAGGTTGATTTCGACGCCATCTCTTATGGTGACGACACCGCTGAGCTGGAGAACACTGGCGTCATCCTCGACACCGGAACCTCTCTCATTGCTCTCCCCAGCCAGCTGGCCGAGATGCTCAACGCTCAGCTCGGTGCCAAGAAGAACTTTGCTGGCCAGTACACCATCGACTGCGCTAAGCGCGACGCCCTTAAGGATATCACCTTCACCCTAGCCGGCTACAATTTCACCCTGACCCCGTATGATTACATCCTCGAGGTCAGCGGCAGCTGCATCTCCACGTTCATGGGCATGGATTTCCCTGCGCCTACTGGGCCCCTTGCCATCCTGGGTGATGCGTTCCTGCGCAAGTACTACTCCATCTATGACCTTGGTGCCAACACTGTTGGTCTTGCTGAGGCTGCTTAGTAAATGGGGTTTACTATTCTTACGACCACTACGTACTGACAATGAGGGTGAGGGGGGTGGGTGAGATGATGGTACGGATGGATTGCGTTGACTCTGGGTATTGGCTCGGCATCTCCTAGTTGTCCTCCTGTGTATCTTTTGCTCGCGTCTTTTACATGTTTCTTCCTCGTCCTTAGGTTTAAGTATCTACACACCCCTCCGTACCGAGATCGTCAATTTTCCGTGACATGAGGTGTGTGAGTGGGCTTATGCGATGGACGTAATAACCTCCTATGAGATATGGGTTGCATGGGAGTCTGTAATGAGCGTATTGCTGTAGGAATTGAACATTGCATATGATCAATCAGGCCTTCCAGTCCAGAACCGTCTATTGTAGAAGTGGTATCTGACGAAGTGGGATACCCAGTCAAGCTATGCTAGTAATAGAAAACCACCCTTTCCCCTATCCTTTTTTTTCCCCCAGGTCTTGGCACCCATTAACAACCCTCTGGTTAATCGTTTCCATCATAGAACATAGGAAAGTAAATGAAACACAACACCATACATGCTGATCCGTACCAGCCGTCTCCTGTATACCAGCCCAACTTCTCTCGAGTAATCCAACAGAGGATTTACTTCTTGAAAGTAGCCGTCCGGCCCTTCTTCGCGTAATTGAGGTTCTTTTCCGGCCGAAGCTCCTCCCCGCCCAGTTGCCGTTGCGTATACGGGTCGAACTTCTTGCCACCCTTCCCGCCATTCTGTGCCGGGGCATCCTCCTCGCCGGGGGGTTTATTTGCGTACAGCACGGACGCAGCCTTGGTGTAATCAAACGGTGTTTCCTCTTCCTCTTCTTCCTCTTTCTTAGCCTTCTTGTTGCTCTGCTGTACCGGGCCTTGGCCCTGAGCCTGTTTCGCCTGACGCGCAGCTTTCTTAGCTGCCCTGCGTGCCCGCTTGGCCTCCTTCAGGGCGGCTTCAGCTGCGGCACGTGCCTCGGGGGTGTCGGTAGCGGCGGCCTCGGCGGCGAGACGCTTGGCTTCTTTGTGCGCTTTGCGCGCTACCTTACGGAGGGCCTTTTCATCTAATAGTTGTTGTTGCGAGGCGTTCTGTTCGGCAATCTCGCCATCCTCTTCTTCTTCGTCCTCGGACTCACCTGCTTCAGCATCACTATCGGAGGCGGAGGCTGGGACTGAAGCGAATGTTGAGGCAGCCGCTGAATCCTCTTGTTGTTGTTGCTGCTCGAGGCCAGCATCGCTAACCTTGCGCTTGCGGCCTGTGCCCTTCTTGAGGGTGAAGCCCTCATCCTCCTCTTCGTCGGACTCGGCCTTCTTCTCGCGCTTCTGCGGCTTTGCTGGCTCCGGTTGGGCTTGTTCGGCACTGAAGTCAACGTAGAACAGCGGAATGACAACCACTCCTTCCATGTTGGGCTTCTTGGTGGCAGGATCCCAGACCGAGCTAAGCTGGACGTCACCCCAGAGTTGTGATCGCGTGCTCTTCAGCTCTTGGGCGTTGGGCAGCGGAGTCTCGCTCGGGGGATTACGAAGGCTGGGCAGCTTCTTGCCGAGGATGGCCGGACCGGTGGTCCATTGCTTAAAGAATTCCAGCATAGTCGGGCCAGTACAGCCTTTGTTGCGGGCCTCCTGGATGAGATCAAACAGTTCATCTAGGTAGGGCTTGAGGACGCCGGCGTTGTGGTTAAGCAGACTCCACAGCGCCTTCTTGTCACTAGGAAGGATGCGCGCAATGTCGGCGAGGATCTGCTGGGTCATGAAATACTGCGGGCTCTCGTCCTCGCGGCGCGCCAGGTCATCGCGCCACTTGTGAACGGCCTTGTAGACCGCGAATTGCTCCCTGTTGTAGGCAGCTGGCGACTTGCATAGGGTGTTGAACCAGCCGCGTGCGCCAATGCCTGTCTCGGGATCGCAGGTCAGGTGCTCGTACCGCTGCAGCGACTCTTCTTTGGAGCGCTTGATGACGCGGTCGATGGGCTTGCCGTCCGGGTGATTCGCCGCTGACAGTTCGGCCAGCTCGTTGCGGAGGTGGTCGTAAATGTAAAGGAGGAAATGCGTGTCCGAGCGCGCGTAGTAGAACATCTCCTCAGGGAGAGGCCTGGGTACAAACGTTAGCTAAACGGAGGAGCGCCGGAATAAACTTGGGCTTACCGGATCCGCCAGTCCGCAAGCTGATACTTCTTATCAGCATCGAAGTCCGCAAACCTCTTAAGAAGATATGCCAGACTCTTTCCCGGGTAACCGAGGACGTCACTAGCATAGTATGTGTCGAAAAGCCCAACAATGTATAAGCCAAGGTCACGCTGGAGCCAGATGATATCCATGAAAGCACCATGAAGGACCTTGACGATCTTCGGATCGGCAAAGACCTCGTTGAGGATCTCGAGCTTGTGTCTCCACGGAACTAAAGTGTCGACAATCCAATCCTTCTCTCTTGTGCTGATTTGCATCAGCGATAAAAGCCCGTTGTAAGACCTGAAGTCATGGTGCTCCAGGTCGATGGCGATCTCGGTTGCCTTCTTTAGTTCCTCCAACATCTCCAGCACACCCTCCCAAGTATCCACCCAAATAGCCGTCGTGGTCTCAATGGGCTGATACTTGATCGGTTCGCGACACTGGAAGACTTCGGGCGGATATTTCAAGTTCGTGATCTCGTACTCGTAAGGATGCTTGTACTGGGTGAGGCCTTCCTCGGTAGTAAATGTGGTTAAGCTGCTCTCCAGAGGGAGCTGCGCATGAGGCTTTGTGGTCAGGAGAGGCTTCCAAGGCCCCGTTGGGAAGTTGTCGACCTTTTTCTCGAACGCATTTTGCGGCTTAAGTATGTTGGCGCGCTTGAGCGACCAATCAAGACGTTCGTAGTTCGACTTCGATCGCTTAACATCCCGACCCTAGATGATTCTGTTAGCAGAGATTCTCACCACAGCGCAAGAGGCGGGCGGTCATACCGCTTCTGCTGTAGGCGCATCCTTCCTTTTGATCAAGCCCGTGTACTCATCCAAGCAGGTATCCGCCTTCTCGAGGAGGGAGTCGATGACATCGACCACGCCCTTCCATTGAATCTCAATGTCGTCCACATCCTCCAAGGTAGTTGTTCTCTGGCCAGTAAGCTTGGCAGCTGATTTGATAACACCGTTGGCCAGGCGCAACAGGCAATCGGTGTTCTTGTCGAGCTTGGCGGCAACGGTAGGATGAGCGGTTCTCTGGAACTGGATGTCCTCGTTCGCGAGCGCGTTGACCGACCTTGTGACCGTGACTAGCGCCGATTGAACTGCCTCGCGCAAGGCATTGAAGTCCTTTGAGTCCTTCGACTCCATCGCGACAGCACTGTAACAGCGGGCTTGGTGCTTGTCGCGGGAACAACAGGAATTGAGGGGAGGCGCTACAGACTTCTAACCTGAACCTCGTAGCCGCTGCAGTTGTGTTGGAAAAGGTTCCTGAACTTTTTGAGGATCCGCTCTGGTCTTGGCTTGCGTTCGATAAGGCTGCGATAAGTGGGGTGATAAGATAAAAAGGCCCCTGTCGCACGGTGAGCTGCAGCACCTTGAGGTCTGCAGGCCGCAGTGAGTTGTAGCCGGTTGTTTATACGTACCAGAACCCACAGCTTCATATCTCTCGCCGCTTAGGGACGAATTTCTGAACATCAATCACGAGGACACCAAAAGGAGGTCTCTCTTTTTTCTTGTCTTATTTCAGAAACATCAGGGTTCTCGAGCCCAAACGCAGTGGCGAATCCCAAACCAAGCATCCGGCTTAGTCGGCTCGAGCTTCACCTGCTCCAATTCATTCGCTACAAAGAGAAACGGAGCGAAACGGCATTTTAAATTCAGTCATCGGTTCATTTGCCGGACTTAAGTGTGTCATAAGTTTGGAACCCAAAATGTCACAATCACTGGCCCCTGAGTGTAATGAAGTGAAGGAGTGAGTATCCTGCGGAACCCCATTTTTCTATCACGGAATGGCTGGATATTAACAAGTTCTGGGTCAGAAAATACGATACCTGCTTCTTGAAATGGTATAGCGAAAGTATGTATGTGAGATCGTTGATCTGCGAAATTGGATACTCATAGTCACAGAGTACCTTCGTGGGATTGGGAATTCAGACAACAATGAATGTTCCGAACTCTTCAAGGAGTATAGCTCTTGCTTGCAGGTTGGTCGAGAATCCCAAAGCAGTCATCAGAAAACCTTTCTGACATGGCCAATCACAGAGAGCACTTAAAGAGCGTGGTATTGACAAGCTGATTGACGAGGCCAGAGAGGACATGAAAGACAAGGACACAACATATATGACCAGAAAAAAATGTAAGTTGCACACTCTTAAGGTCAAAAACTTAAAACTGCCTTGTGGCTGACAATTTTTCACCAGGACACCATTTGTTTCCAATGTTGCGGCAAAGTCCTCTGTACTATATACCACACCTCAACACCCATCCTTACTACGTAATAGATCTGGAAATTGGTATTTGGTCTGACCATCGTCCTTCGTATTGCTGCTGGGTGATGCTGTTGATGTCCTGCCGGCTGCAATAGCGAAGCCAGCTGGCCACTCAGAATTTGCGGTCTCGCACGCGGACCAAATCCAAAACGCCCGTTCTAGACCCTCTGCCATTGGCGTGTGTCTCTGGTTGGGTGGGGCCAGCTGCAAGGTGGGCAAGTGTCCCACCCCTGATGCCGGGCGCGGCAGGTCACAAGTGGGCTTCAACAACACTCATTTGCCATTCACTTCCATTCGCACAGCATCCCGTCCCATCCAACAAGCTGTCAAGTGTCAACATCAACGAACTCGCCCCTTGCGCTCGTTCACGCAGTGCTACAGTGCATTGGTAAACAACCACAACAGCGCTTTCATACGGTCTGCGGTCTCGTCATCGTTCCTTCAGAATATGCTTGTTTCGTAGCGATTCAGCGCGATCCCAGCGAATTCTATGCACCCCTTCTCCATCCTAACTCTCGGCATTTTTGTAGCTGGCTACATCACCGCTCGATGGGACCTGGTCACCCGTCTCTATGAGCTTGCTATCTTCGCCTGGAACTACGGAGTTGTTGTAAGCACCTGCCGGCATTTCTATCGAATTCTGCGGCTTCAGTAGACACAGCTTCTAACCGCATGCCTCTCGCCTGTCCAACTCATCTCAGACCCGCGCTGCTAAAGGCTTCGCTGCGCTGAGCCTCGTCTTCCTCCTCATCTTCATCCCCGTCGAACGGCTTGCCACTCGTGAGGCAGAACTGGTATGGCATGGCATTGGCTTGCCCTTCCCCGCAACCATCGGGTCCCAATGCTAATCACCCTTCGCTTTGCCCAGCATCCTCGTGGAAACGGCCCCGGCATATCAGCTCGAGAACAACTCAGAAGACGCGGGTCTTTCTAGGTGATCCGCCGCGTCTCTCGTGTTTGACATGCCAGAGCACGATGGCTTGATGCGTGTGTTTTGGCCCGCCGACCTACCACGGTCCGAACTCAAGGGCGTGGTGGTGGGGTGGAGGAACTCGGCGCTCGACGTTTTCGTGCTGGCGATCCTAGAGGAGGTCGAGGTCTGTGGCTGCGCATAAGGACAACAAAACGGAGAAGGGACAAGCACTGACAACTGTCGCCAGCCCCGAAACGTTGAGACGGCTCTTAAGCTCGGCACCCTCCTCCGAAATGCCCCCCACCCGGTGAGCCGCATCTACGAACTCTGCGGTCAGTCGTCAATGCATGTACTTGGTGTATCCAATACGACAGACTCTGCTGCGTTCGACCCATCGTGGATACGTGTCACTATCGGTCCACGCCGTCGTGTACCTGCCATTACATGCCCTTTGGCCTCGAGTATACAAATTATCCTCTTTGATCGCCCACTCCCGCAACGGATGCAGTATGTCTCGCTCAACCCGATAACGCTTTCCCTGGAGGACAAGCACGACAGCTTTAAGATGGCCGTGCCCGACGATGAAGACGAATCGGAGAGGGAGGAGCGTATCAAGAAAGAAAAGAAACAGAGGCTGGTCGAAAAGCTCAAACAACATTCGATATTCAAGCGAGTTCCCTCGGAGAAGGAGAAGGCGTTGGCCAGGATCGTCAACCAAATCAACTGGGCATGGGAGCTGGAGCAGCTGCTGCAGAAGAACGTCTCTCGCATTGGACCGCGTCCTAAGAGGAGCCTGAGCGTCTCGGAGAGAGTGGTTGAGTCGGCACAGAACGCCCGAGACATGATGGTGGTGTGGCTGTGGACTATGTTTATCACTTATGTGTGGCCCATCATTAAGAAGATCTCCGTCTGGATATTGATGGCGCTCCGGGTAGTGGCCGAGTTGTGTCTTATAGTCTTGGAGTGGCGGGCGCGCCCAGGGTATGCTGCGCTGAAGGATATTTCGGCCACTGCTCAACAGGTCGAGATTCGGCTCCAGCAGTTTTGTTACTGGCCGATGCAGTATATCACGCTACGCCTGCGAAAGCAGGATTGGGACAGCGTGACAACGTGTCACCCAGACTACATCCGCTTTTACAATAGCCTCTGGCTGGTGGCTAACGATATCATCATCGGAATTGCCTTGGGCTCCTACATCATGGACAACGCGAACTGGGTTGCAAACCGGATTAGCCAACTGCTCACTCAGTACACAGTCGAGGCGCTTCAGAGCAGTATATCGTGGCTGATGGGTTGGCCAGCGGGATTAAAGCTGAATAATGAGCTTGGTGCATTCCTTGGGGATCTCTTTCTGTGGGTGATTGATTATTGGTCAAGTAAGCCTTCAGCCCCCCCCCCCCTCCTCTTTTCCCTCTGCTT
>Ga0065720_1019400_pt1 | contig 26812 bp, 25 predicted proteins | sample Thericmetagenome_FD_59107 | JGI IMG/M metagenome (GOLD analysis project Ga0065720, IMG submission 59107) | Thermophilic microbial communities from the Joint Bioenergy Institute, California, USA of rice/straw/compost enrichment - eDNA_2 v2... | ecosystem: Engineered > Solid waste > Grass >... | reverse complement strand
CACATCAATTTACTGGCGGTTGCGGTTGCGCATCGTCGCGGCGGCCATGAACTCGGCGATGCCATGTTACAAACGGGATCTGGGTGTTGACATGATCGCCCTGCAGATCTCCGCGATCCGTCCACCATTCCCCTGAACTTCACCAAATCCATCAACCTTGCACTCTCAGAGCGCGGTCTCAATGCTATGCGCCATGCCGACCAACCAAACCTAGTTGAAAATGTCCTGGCCGCCACTATCCCGATGCGCGGCCGGATGATCCACCGCAGGACGGCAGCCGGCGCTTTGTGCGAGGAACCGCAAGATTATGATCCTGTGCACGGCAATGTACGACTCCATGACCCTTAATTGTTCTTGTTGCTTCGTAGCATCGTCTTCGGGGGCCTTTTAGCTGACGTCATAGGCCATCCTGGCAATTGATCGCGGCGGCCTCAATAAGAGGCTTCTCGATATCCTTGAGGCTATGCCCAATGTGAAATTCTTCTTTAACCACAAGCTCACAGGAGCAGACTTCAAGCAAAACAAGGCATGGTTTGAAGTCCGCGAAAATGGGTCGAGCCGAAATCCGGGGGACCGGCGCGAAATTGAGATCAGCTTCGACCTCATGCTTGGATGCGACGGGGCTCACTCCGCTGTTCGCTACCACATGATGAAATTCACCCAGATGGATTACCAGCAAACCTACGTCCCCGCCCTCTGGTGCGAGTTCCAGATCAAGCCCAAGGAATCGGCCCCAGACGAAAATCCTATGTCCAGGTACAGGATCTCTCCAAACCACTTACACATTTGGCCAGCCAAAGAATTCATGTTCATTGCCATTCCAGGAGAGGTGAGAAAGTCCAGCCATTTTTTATCCTCATACGGCTAATAGTCTCAGGGCGGTGCCTTCGTCTGCACCCTCTTCGCTCCTCCTTGGGTTTACTCCAAGTTGGAGTCCGACCCAACCGCTCTCCTCATCCCCTTCTTCGACGAACACTTTCCCGGCGTGACGCAACTTATCCCCCCTGAAGAACTCATCTCTTCCTTCCAGCAAAACCCCCACCTTCCCCTCATCAGCATCAAGTGCAAACCCTACCACTACGGGTCTTCGGTCGTTATCCTCGGCGACGCTGCCCACGCCATGGTGCCTTTTTACGGCCAAGGCATGAATGCGGGGCTCGAGTCAGTCCGAATCCTCTTTGATATCCTAGACAAACATGCCCGGATGGACGAGCTCCTCTCTCCTGACTCCAAGTTCGCCGTTGAGTCGCGAGCTCGTGCCCTCGAAGAGTACACAGCGATCCGCGTCCCCGATGCGCATGCCATCAATGACATGGCGCTCAACAATTATGAGGAGATGCGTGCCAAGGTGCTATCGCGGAAGTACCTCTTGCGCAAGTGGCTCGAGGAGAAGCTGTCCAAGCATGCGCCGTGGCTGGGCTGGCAGACACAGTATTCTCGGGTGTCGTTCAGCAATCAGCGGTACTCAGAGGTTAAGAAGAAAAGCCAGTATCAAGGGGACATGCTGGTGCGCGGGTTTATGGCACTTGTGGGCATGCCTGTGCTGGCCGGCGCTGTGGTGATGTTGGTGAGGTACAAGCGAGCTGTGGATGTGGGATTGAGGGCTGCGCTTGGGTCTGTTGACTCAATGGTGGAGCTGATGACCATGAAGCTGTGAGAATGGAACGAATTGGCAGGCAATTTGTGTTTTGGATAGACCTCAACCTGTGCAGAGTAAGCGATTACTCAAATCTTGTTGTAAAATTGGAAGCTTCTCAACTCCTCGGGTGGCGTATGCAGGAAAAGTACAAAACGTTACAATCATGGATATCACGGAGAATTGTTTCTTTCACCTCTCGGGGCAATATTTTTGTTAAGGCAACTCTATTCCGATGAAGTTTGTTTTGAAATGAAGGCTATTCGTGAAATCGAAAATAATCCCGAATGTCAAACAGCCTATGTCAAAAAGCAGGGTCACCGAATGCCTATAATCCAAGTGTTGTCTAGTCAATCTTCAAAAGTCGAGGGTAGAATACGCGAATAATATCATGCAGCCAGCGAATGCCCTTCCATTATCATAACTTCGCATCTATGACTCGGTGAGGTTGTAAATCTTTTGGATGTCCTTGAGAACGGTCTCGAAATCGATCTTAAGGTCCTTCAGTAGGCCGTCGCGGAAGCCAAACACCCAGCCGTGAACAATGGGATACTTGTTCTTGGCGTAGGACTGCTGAACACTGGCGGTCTTGATAACGTTGCGGCACTGCTCATACACATTGAGCTCTACGAGACGATCATACCGAGCTTGATCATCCTCGATGGCGTCGAGCTCCTTCTCATGCAAGCGATAAACATCGCGGATATTGCGCAGCCAGGGGTTAAGAATGCCCAGATCTTTAGGAGTCAACGCCGCCTTTACACCACCACATCCGTAGTGCCCACACACGACGATGTGCTTGACGTGGAGGTGCTCGACGGCATAGTTGATGACGCTCATGGCATTGAGGTCGGTGTTACACACGAGGTTGGCAATGTTGCGGTGCACGAACGCGTCGCCGGGCTCCAAACCCGTAATCTGCTCGGCGGGGATACGTGAATCACTGCATCCGATCCAGAGATACTCGGGGTTTTGGCCGGCCGCCAGCTTCTCGAAAAAGTGGGGGTCCTTGGCCTTCTTCTCGGCCGCCCAGGCCTTGTTGTTCTCGAAGACGCGATCGTGCGTCTGTTGCAGGTAATTGATTATGTCCCTCTCAGTCATGGCGTTCAGTTCTGCTTCTGTGTAGCGGCGCAGCCGGGGAAGCTGCGGTTTTTGTGATGATGTGGGACAGGACTTGGATGCGGTCGTGGAAAAGTATGACAGGATATTAAATCGGAGCTTCACCGTGAAACGGATTGCGATAGTTAAAGACGCAGATGGTTTAAGGAGAGTTGTGCAGCGCGCGAGTGAATGGAATGTTGTTGCACTCATATGTGGACTTAGCGTGGCCATTAGCTCCTGCCCTAGGTGGATTTGTTGGCTTTCCCCTGAGTCGAGAATCGGTTTTGTTGAAATTCCCATGGATCTATTAGGGCTGCAGCATCGGCCAAATTTGGAACCGACAAGCCGGGGTCCTTGCATGCACCCCTGATATTGGTAGCCAGCTCATTACATGCTTTTTGTTGATATCAGAAAGGACAAGGACGACTTGAAGGCCAACCTTGGCAAGTACCGCATCCCCAGAGACTTCAAAACCCCAAACCGTAGAAAGTGTCTAGATACAAGCTATTCATTTTCAACCTCTTAAGAACATGGATTTGCACACTGAGATACTAGAGAATAGATGATACCTAGTTTGTAATAATGAGGAGCCAAGAGCCCAAATTTTGAAGGGCTTTTGAGCATGCTGCAAAGCCTGAAATCGCTAGCGGGGAAGACAGCGGGGTCAAACTCGTTGCTCATCAGATCTACTTGGCGGGACAAGATGAATTTAGCTTGGCATGACGTCATTGCCAAGACGTGGGTTAGTGTCCAGATTGACATCGCCAAGATGTTGAACGTCAACCTTCAGGAACATTTGGGACTTTCACCAGTTCAACTGGTTTTCCTGGGTGTTACGTGAGTTTTCTTAGTAAAATATTGTCGCCTCGATGCTGCTGTCTTGTTAAGAGGATATCGACAAGAAGAGGTAGCTCCATACAACAAGGAACACATACTCGTTGGTCTTCCAAAGCGACCTATCCGTAGGATGATTGATGAGTAAATAATACACTCAACCAGCCTCAGAGCTTCCCAGAACTCCCCATAATACAAAATGCATTTTCCAGTTAAGGTTTATCCTTATCATCATCATTCAGATGCCGTTCTTACCCTTATTCATACCCTAGTATGTTCACGTATTCAACCACTGACGTTGTATCCGATGAGTGCTAGCAGCTTACAGTGCGTAATGTGATGTGAGCTCTCAATTCCAATGGGGAAAGGGTGTTAGGTTATCATTTGGATCTTGTTTATGTCATGGAAGTCACAAAGAAATTTATACATGGGAGACTGGGAGCTACAATGTCTCGACACTCACGTGGCCCGCAGGCCATTGCGCTTTTCCTTCTTGGAGTCTCTTCATCCCAAGGAAATCGCAGTTGAACTTCGCGTTCAACTCCCGTCTGGGTCAACAGGTCTTGTTATTTGTTCAAAACCACGCTGCCCATAGCATAAAAGGCCAAAATTTGGTTTAAAGGCCACGAATAAGGTCGAAGCCATCCAGTCGAGCCCCCACAGACACTGGAATATTTCTATACTATTCTTGAGCTTCCAGCCTCCACGTTGGTGTTGAGTCGCAACATCTAATTGCTACATCATGCATGCGATATCAGGGCGGGCCCCTGGCTTGTTGACAGAGCTATGTGCAATTCATGATTGTGCGTTTGTTCTTGGGATTCCACTTAAAAGACCATCAAGAGCCACGACTTGACCTGATTCCTGCTTCACAATCTATATAAAATTTTGTGCCTTTTTGGAGCCCTGTCCTTTGTTGCCTTCTTTCTTTGCCCCATAAGTGTAACATGAAATGAACTTGATTGCTTCATCGCACGTTCTTTACTCTGGCACTCGACCGTACCTTCCTCATGTTTGGTCCTACACCTCATCGGCAGAAGATTTACGACATATGAACTGTCTTCTTTGAAGACATTATCACAGATATTGAAATCTCGATCAAGATTTGCGAGGGTTGCTGGAACAAGGAAAATTGATATCAGAATGGTGAGATCGCGTAGTAGTCTGTCAAATCGCGTTATTACCTTTCGTAGGCATATCAACTCATTCCTTTCCAGACGAGGCTCGATGATGGCACGAAGGACTCCAATAAGCCGCCTGCTAGGTGTTTATCTCGTATTCAAAACTGACGCTAGTCCAACGGCACGGGAGGGTGTTACCCGCGCGGGGAAATAGTCAGAATACCCCAAAGACACAGACGGGTTTGCTTAGACCCAATTGATACAAAAGCATCATTGTGACGATTCCTCAACCTCCTGACATGGGTTCGAAGGTAGTGGCTAGGTTATAGAGCCTGAAGGATTGTCTTCCTCATACAGTAGAGTATGTGATTGACTGCGGTCACCAGTTGTTGGTTAACAACTGTTTCATTACTAAGGTACTCTCTCCTAACGAGCGGCCAGCTAAATCCTAGATACAAGAGCATCTCCTCCAGTATCAATCCTGCCATCACGAGTATCACCGGTAATACTGGAGTATCACTCTGTGAAAAGTTGGTCTTGGCAGTGATATAGTCTTGATTGGTCTATCTCTTCAACATCTCCCGTCTTGTTCTTCTTGGCATGGTCTCCCTCATTCCGTTGGCCGTGACAATCATGCATGATGCGTCATGGTGAAATTGCCAGTAGTTGGCACTTGAGGACATAAAGGGACATGGACAAATTCAAAACCAACAAACACATCATTGGCACTAGCAAGTGTATGAGGGAGATCTTGGATCAGGCATAACTGAAAAGTGACTTCGGATGGGACAAGGGAGACGACATACATTGTGGGATGGAAACTTGATGGTGCTGATGGAAAGAGGAGTGAGAGAGATGTGGGAAGGAAACAATATCATTACAAAGCATGGGTAATATCAACAACATGAAACACATCACCACATACGAAGATGACAAAATGTCTCTTGCTCCCTAAGTTCAGACAGAACTCATAAAAATTACCACTGGCTGGACAAGAGTTGAAGTTGATCTTCCTCACTCCATTGCCTCAACTATCTATGACTAACTTTGTCAGGAAGAGGGTGTCGGTCAGAAATCACCCCATTTCCCTCGCGGGTTTTCTCTCCAGATCCACCCGGCCACCACCCGCATGAGCAGGTGGCGGCCGAGAAGTCCAGAGCTTTCTCGGATCTCCCGGTAAACCCTCAATGAAAGGTGTCTCTACCTCTTTTCGGCCTTTGTCAAGGAGACAGGATGGGGCTGGTCAGAGGAAGTTATCAATCTCCCTCACCTCGTAGCCTCAGTCACCTACTGAAGAGGATGACTGGGTCGGTCTGGAGGAGGGGTTCTCGGTCATAGTCACTTTGTCGCAGTGAGCCTTCAGATGTCTCTCACTTTCCTTTGCCCATCACCCACAGTTTAGATGACGAGTATGGTCGAGGAGGTTAGTTTTATCTTCCTCATTCCATTTCCCGAGTCACTCATTGAAGAGAGTGACCAAGTCAGTCTGAAGAGGAGTTCCGGTCATTATCCCCTATATCCCCCCTCTGCACTGGGGCCCCAGCGAACCCTCGGTGAATACGTCCCATTTGTCGCTCACTCTTTCAAAGCACCACTTATTGAAAGGAGTGGGTCTCTGTCTGAGGAGGTTTTGATCTCCCTCAGCCCATCCTCTTCCACTCATGGAGAGAATGGCTAAGTCGGTCTAGGGGAGGTTGTCGGTCTGGAATGTTGGCTAGCCATTCAGTGATGATTGCACAATTTAACCTTGCTTTAGTGAAGAATATTGTGTTAGGTATTTTTGAGCACCCCAGTGAGCCCTCACATGTCCCTCGCTCTTATTGAGCACCAGTCATGGAAGGAGTGGGGCCCAGTCAGAGGAGGTGGTTGTCCTTCCTCTCGCCATCCTCTCAACCACCCCTAGCAGTGATGACCAAGTCGGTCTGAAGGAGGGTGTCGGTCACGAACCCCCAAGGTCCCCACAACAGTCTTGAACCCCCAAAACTCCCCGACCACCACTCCATGGAGAATGGAAGGGGAGGGCTGAGAGGTCCAGAGGATGAGGCCTTGAGATAATCCCAGAGAGCCCACAAATGTCCCTCCCCCTCTGAACCTCCAATCTCGTGAGAGAAAGGAGGGAGCCGCCTATGAGGTGTCTGATCTTCCTTCCCCAGGTGATCAACGGCGAGGTCGGCCGAGAGCGTCAAGGTCAGCTGACCAGATGAGAAGGCTGGTGTTGGGCCATCAGCTCTAGAATCGAGGCACCTCCCTCCCCCTTCTAACTCCAATTGTAGTCAAGAGCAGGTTTTGGAGGTTAATGCTATGGTTGGAAGGGAAGAGGGCAAAGTTTGCGAGGGTGGTCAGGAATTTATACTTCTGGGGGGGTGGTCGGTGCTGAGTCGCGGTGCGCGACAGCCCAGTTGCGCGCTGCGCGTGTGGAAGTGGAAGTGGTGTGTGATAACTCAGAACTGAATGAGTATTCGAACGCCAGATAGTCATATATGAAACTGGGAGCCCAGTGGATGGACATGTTGCAGGTGTGTCAAGAAGGGCAGTGGTTTGCTGAAAGTTTGACACAAGCAAATTTCCAGAAAAGCTGATCTGAAGATGAGATATGAGAAGATAAGCAGCTGTGCCACTAAGCTGTAGGTGGGGAGTGAGGGGTTATTGATTGCTCACAAGGTGTTGGTGAGAAAAGTCTAGGGATGTTATCTGTTCCATCGAGGAGTGTGGTGAGTAAACACTCCAAACAAGCTGAATGTCTATACCTCGAAAGCTTCATCGAAGACCATGACTACATCGCCCTTAACGGGCATGGATAGAGTACGATCTCTATGGTGCAACAGGCTCTGGAGATTGACGCTACAAGGAGTCGTGTACACGACAGCCAAAGCTCAGGAATGTTTGATTGGCTGAATCAAGTGGCCACTATTATGTGAGGTGTTTGTCGCAGAGTCGTTCACAGTAAGGCACTGCCTTCAGTCAGCTCAACAATAGCTGCAGTCAGCGGTGACCATGTTGCAGAGGTCCATCTTGGTGAGCTGCATGACAATCAGTCTTGAGATTTGAACAATCTCAGAGCGTTTGTTCTCCCTTTCATATGGCAAAGAGTGTATGGAACTATCGGCCCAATCAGCGGTGATAATCCTATTGAACTAGGCAAGGGGGCCTAGCATTGCTGCACGGTCCATCGGATATTGAGCATAGAGATCTGAGCACCAGCTCTTTGCTGTTGAGTAGGTGAGTGATTCGGATAAATTGCTCAGGAGGTAGTTTTGATAAGATATTGATTATTAGAGCTGCATAGCTTATGCTAATGGAGGCTGAGCTGAACAGGATTTATCCAGTTAGACAGAGCCATCCATCTGAAATCTTGTGACTTAGAGCCATGAGGCATTGAGGCCAGGGGTTGTCTCTTAAGCTGTATTACAGTCACGCAGGAACAGGAACAGAATACCATTAAGCTTGGAGATGTTGACTTTAACGTACCATCGGGAATATTAGGGCTCCTCGATGATATTTTGTGCTCTTGCAAGGAAGAAGGTGATGTCTTAGAGAATGCCAACTTGAATTGCACAAAGGCATATCTCAAATAAAGAATTGAACTCACATACTAGGAAGCAAGCCCTTTTTGATTCCCAAAGACAGCAATTTTCCGCACCCTGATTTCCAAGTTAACATTCTGGAGAGAGTAATCATACATAGACTTTCTCCTCTTTAGTCTGATCCTGCATCTCCTTTCCCTCTTTCTCCTCTGCTCGCTCCTTTTCTTCTGCCTCCTTCACCAACGGGAGCAGTTTCTTCATGATCTTGCCCTTACGTTCATACATGTTTGCCACTACTGCATGCTCCCAGTAACCTTCAAATGTTGCACCGCGGCTACATCTTCCTCTAAAATCCTCATATCCTTCGGGCATCCCTAACACCGTCTCCTTGATTGGGTAACCTTTTCTGTCGCGATAGATGAGCTTAGCTCTCTCCTCTTTGAAGGCATCCAAATCAAAAACTACCAGCCAGGGCTCATCTTTTGATGCAGCCGCCCTGACACCTTCGGCAAGGTTCTCCTCATCCGATGAATATTCCTCACTATCCCTATAGCTTTGCCCCCAACTTAACCCCCATATAATATGCTCCTCTGTGAAACGGCAATCCGGGCCTCTTGAAGCTAGTTCTGGCAGCACTTCATAGACTCGAGTCCAGTGGTCGTCTCCATAATTAAACAGTTCGGGGTCATTGAGAACGCAGAACCACTCGTGTTCTCTGGGAATGCAATGTCCCCAGTCTTCGTCGCTGTCATCCAGCCACTTCCGAAACTTGACATCATCTTCAGCGCCTCCGTCGTAGTAAGTTCGTACAATGTAGTAAAATGGAGAGAAGTCCGTTGGGAAGAACCCTGGTATTCTAGCATGTGCAGCGGCAATGTGACGTAACTTCTGAGGGCGCCATGGAGCAAGGATTTCAGTGATCTCCGATTCTGTTGGAGTGCGAGTTGGGGGAAAGGCAAAAAGATCCTCATCAAGGAGGTCTTCGTCGACAAAAGCGGCAACCACCTTCTTACGCTGCTCATCGGCTGTCATATTGGACGAGTGATCCCAGTTGCGCTGTAGACAATAGTCTAATTAGAAACACGTCAAAAAGCTGTTCAGGACTTTTAATCGAAAATGCTGCTTGGAACCGCTCAAATGTGTAAACCTAATTGACACGAACATCAAGAAAAGGGACGGCAAGCAGAGTTTAGAAAGTTGTACTTACAATAAGATACTGTTCAACCGGAAGTGAACCCCAAGGAGGAGTTACTTCGATGCTCTCCTGACTAATGGAGCTCATGGTTAGGCTCTGATCTGCACGGATACCTTTGAATTACGTGGTAATACTGATTGCAAAAAGGTCCCAGAGGTGTGAGGAGCGCAGGGCCGATCGCGTTTCCAAGAGTGCGGTTACTCGAATTTATAGCTACATGGAAGAAGTTTGCATGCACAGCGCTTGGTCCATCGGGTTGCAGCCAAACTAACGTTAGCCTGCTTCATGAGTGGGTAGCATCAAATCCCGGTTATGGACTGCTCTGATGCAACCATGCGGCACAGTTGATCTAATTTGAAGTCCCAAATAGCCTCTGGACATTGCAATGCCGTTAACAGCCAGACCTTACATGTAAAGCTCTCGCCGTCGTGTTTCAAGTAAACTCGCTCGCACAGTCTCTACCTCCTGGGTCATCAATATTTTTCTTCCATTGGAGACACAGGAAGAATCGTGCAATTAATGGCAGAGAGAACAAACTAAAACACTCAGCAGAAGTAGTTTGCATCTCGTCCAGATCAGAGGACAAGAGTCTCATACACAGCTGGTATGGTTGGCATCGCACGGCTAGTTTCTAATCTCTCAACAATGAAACTACGAATTTGCGCTTGACGAATACCAGTAGGTACATGTAATAATCTCGTTGAATGTTATGACATGTTTGATTGTTAGGGATTCGGAGTGTCCCAATCGTAGTGGCTGCCGCATTATCTTACCTCTTTGCCTGCACGGGTAGTCTTGTTCATTACTTCCCTTGATTCTTAGGAAAGCTGGACATCTCTGACTCTTATTATGTTTTCCCAAAATTCTTCTGGAGACACAGGCTCCCTTCCTTCTTCGAGGACTGTTACATCTGATATTTAAGAACGTTAGCTTGCTCTACCACGTGTTTCGTCAAAGGATTAACGGTGGTGCTTGTTTCAAGTTAACATACTTTTAACTGCCCACTCTGTCGCTTCTTCGTTGCCATCAGAACGCTTAACATCATGGCTTTTGCCAAATTCGACAAAGCATCTTGAGAGACCCCATTGGTCATCCCATTCCTGGCCTGTACAAGACCATCACGTCAGTATTCACTTTTCATTTAAGGCTACTTGAGACTTCAGTCGGCCCGAGTAGCTTCCAGTCGGGGAACAACTTACGGCGGCCTCTGGGGCTTGTCAGACAGAGCCCGTTCCACTTCTCACCATTCTTTTCCGGATACTTGTAGTAGTCTGTCTGTCCAAAAATATTGACCGCGCACAGAATTGATTGGTAGCTGTTGGGATCTGCTAACTTTTCTCCTGCTTTCGTAACCTCATATCGTGTGGCATCCCACCAGCTCTTTGCATCACTGCCATCATCAACGATGCTAAATGTGTAATTTCTCTTGAAAACCCACGAAGTTTTATCATTCTGGATCTCTCTGTTAGTGTCCCCTCAACAAAAGATAGCAAATAAGCATTAATCAGTTACTTACTCCCTTCCATGTTTTCGGTAAGTAGCCGACCGGAATCGGCTGGCGGGTACTGTATGTTGTCATTCGATTTTGAACACCGTTGATAACATCCGTGGTGTACCAGATCTTAACATTGGCATTCTGTTTGCCTCCCCAATATGCCCAGAGGTTCGGACGCTTCTGGCCGTTGGGCGGGTCAATCGGCTCCATCTTGCCGACGTTGGACTGCATGTCGTTCAGAAGATCGACACATTGACCCGCATAATTGTTTTGTACCCGAGGAACGCAAAGTCGGCTCCGCTCATTGACCGGCATGAAGCTACCTCCTTCTTCGCTTGCAGCCCATGGGAACTCGTCACATTCTAACACCTGAACCGTAGAGTGGGCTGGCCGCGGGAATCCAGCTTTGTATAACTCTTCATTCATTTCTTTGCAAGACTTTCTGTCCCTGTGAAGCCCATCTGGTTCCGGATCATTGTTCTTGCAGGCCTCGCTTCGTCGCTGCTTCTTGCGCATCATGCTGTCTTCGCTAATTACACTAGCGTGTGTAAGGGTCATTGGGAGTTGGATATTTCCGCTTTTATAACCATCACACACCGTTGACATGCGAAACTTCTTATTGCCAGGAAGGCTAACTGAGAGAGGCGGCAGTGCGGCGCAGTTCAGACGCAGTTCGGGGATCTTGATGCTTGGAGAACCGCCAGCCGGGCAACTCAGCTGTGTTTGCGAGAAGGTCGGCGAAGCGGGTGAATCAATGTCCATTGGATCCCCGTCGTCATCATTTTGGCGTCTGCGCATGGACAGGGTGGAATCCAGTGGCGATGTGGCCTGAGCTAACGTTTCGTTAGAGTACTTGAAAGTGGAATGGAGTGTCAAAGAATCGAGCGTTCGCCGGTCAATGAATCCACCACCGGGTCGCGAGAGGTCAATGCTTCCGTGCTTCTGATAAATGCGAATGACCCGGGGTTTTGGGTAGGCCTCTCGGGGCTGTGTAGCCCACGACACCCAATCGAGGATGGATGCGACCGCTTTATAGCCAACATTCCAATGCAGGTAGACGCCGTATGTGTAGTTAAATGTCTTGGTCACTGTGCTGGCAACACCTGTCGCAAGGAATTGTAGAGCTGTGAAAACATAGGCCGATATCTCTGCATCAACGAGGCTCGTTCCTCCTGTATATGAGCCTCCACCAACCTTTATGCCAACGTTTGCCTGGGGCTGTACAATGACATCGACCTCTGCCTTGAGCTCAACACCGGCCTCAAAGGAAGGCTCGATCTTGTTCCCTTTAGGTACTTCTTTATCTCGAAGATTGATGCCAAGGATCTTGTCGTACTTGTCGATCTCTTTGTCGTCCTGGGGCCAGTAGACCTGCGTCTTTTCGAGGGTCACCCGACACCCAGCTAAAGCCTTGCCATGCAAATTAATCTCTCCTTTGATCTATGCATTGGTGTTAGCTATTTTACTCGATGCAGTCACACTCCTGTGCTCCAAACACTTGGCATTGGGTCCTTACCTCTCCGTACACGTCCAGTGTAGGCCCAACAGCTGCAATCCCCTTGATAGCAAGACCAGGATAAGACAAAGTATCGACAATCTTTTTCTGTCCAGTTCTCAACCGGGCAGCAGCATCTGAGATGGTGCTTGTGTCAGTGTCTTCCCAACAAACAGTTAAGGCGAGCATGAACGGGAAGGATTGGCGCTTACTCCCAACCATGACTAACTCAAGAGCAGCAGTTGGCTCAACGCCAAAGTAGAAAAAGACGTCCGGCTTGCTTGGAGGGATGAAGGTTGCTGACATGTAATATGCGTATGTTGCTTGCATGCTAACCTCCGCGTTCAAGTCTACCCTCAAGTTGGCGTTCCAGGTTCTCTGGGGGCAGCCCGCACTTGCTTTGAACAAGTTGACGCTCTTTGACCAGCTGAGAGGCAAGTCACCAAGCTCATCCTTAGTGACAGTTGTGAGTTTGCGTAGCCATTCTTTGAACGCTCCCCACCAGCGTTTCCCATGCGATGAACGTTTGGAATAACTGAAGTCTGGGGGCACAGTTGAAGTAGACAAGTGTCCATTCGGCTCTAACTCACTGTCCTTCAACGACAATGTGCGCTTAACAGTCTTTTGAGAGCGACGGCCGATGATGCGATCATACTCCTCGCCACGAGCAACCATCTTGCGGAAGTGTTCTATTTTGAAGCCAGGTTCACCAGGCAGAGGATCAAAGTTGCGTTTGCGGCGACGCTCTGCTGGAGAATCTGTAATTTCCTTCCAGTAGCCCAGCAAGTTAGAGTAGTCAACACGAATCTTGACCTTGCCACGGTCCTGCCGAGCGAGATGAAAGTTGTAATCAATCTTGATCTTCCATAGGGGATTGTCATTCAGCCTCTCCTTTGAACGATGCTCAAAGTGATGTCGAGGAATCAAGATCTTGTGATCCTCTTCAGAAACCTTTTGAATGCTTACAACACGTGCAAAAGGTCCCTCGCCAACATGAGCAGGCAAGCTGATGATTGTATCCTCAGCACCCCCCAGGAATAACCGTTCACATTCAGGAGAACCTGCAGGATAGTTGCAGTATGCATAGAAAGTTTCCGTCGCATGTTCGAATACTTTGTCGATCAGCGTCTGGTTTTTCGTGAAGATCTCACGCTTGACCTTGGGAATCTGAGCATTCCGACGGACGATAGTCATGGTTTTGTGGAAACTGTCGTCGATTGCTTCCTGAGGTCCGTTCAACATCAAAAACCCGAAGGCGTCAGAGCCATCAATAACATCAGGAGAAGCACGGTGTTTGTCCTTATCATTGTGCTCAAACTGAGTGTCATAACTCCATACTGCCTTATCTTTTTCCTTATTGTTGAAGTATTCTTCCCATAATCTTTCTGGGTCAACAGGCCAGTCTTTGTTCCAGAGAGATGGGGGATCACAACAGAGAGGAAAGCGAGGATCAGTATCTTTTGGAATCTTGAAGTTGCTATCACAAGTTTCTCCCGATCCTCTCCATTCTCGATGCAGTTTAGTTGGTGGCGGACTTAGTGCTAAGGCGACTTGGATCTTATTCTTGGGACACATGCGTGGCAGGCATATCTCCTCGGGTGTCGCAACCTCCACGATCGTCGTGCCATTTCGTTCACGGGTTGGTTGTATGCTGTTTGACCAAAGACAATTTTGAAACGAACGCCCCTTGGGACAGCAGAGCGAGCTCCGGAATGGGGACTTGAGTGGGCTTCCGCGTGTGCCATACTCTTCCTGACACATGCCACCACTCCCATCAGGTTTATCGTTACGCCAGGTCACGTACTCTGTGCCGTCTGGGCAGTCAGGATGGTCGTCACTAGCGTAGGGTGTCTGCGAACATTTTGTCCAAAAGCAGTCGTCAAAAAGCTTGGTGCTTCTGCAGCAGAGTTTACGTCTCCCCTGATAGCACAATTGGTTACCATAGGGATCGACAGCGTCATCTGAGTTCAACTCAAATGTTCCATCGCCACATTCCCCTATGCAGCCGTGATGGTTGCGCTCAGGGGCACCAATCCATTTACACTCCTTTGGAAGTTGCTTCTTTGGGCAGCAGATGTGGCGGTACCATCCTTTTTCACACTTGTCGTAGAGCTTGCGCGGATAATTCTGGATCGGGTTGTGTGCTTTTGCAACAGACTCATACCCTGGGTCGCACTTTTCGCCCTCATGAACAGTGTCGCCAGAATTGAAATCTCGGTCTTTTGTGCAGCGCTCGGTAACGTAACAGTGCTGGCCATTATACTGTCCAAAAAGGTCTGACAGTTCTTCTGCTGAGTCTGCATCAAGCCCATGGAGATTTAAGTGTGCATAGTCCCCCATTAGCTCACCGAATGCCTTGAAATCACTTGTGTCCTGGTCGATAGCCCATATCATGAGACCCCCTAGACACCTGGAGGTCAAGTGTTCGAGTTTGTCGTGAAAAGACTGTGCGTCATCGTAGGATACCCATTGGTTGACGCCGTAAACGTTGTATTTTACCGTGGTTTCCTTGCCCTCATAAATGGTCACGACATCGAGGGAGTGGTTTCGGCTCGCGATTTCTTCGTATGTCAGGACTCCTTTGGTGTTCGAACAGGAGCCGGGATTTCCGCCATCAGAGAACTTGCAAATGCCATTAGGCTCAAAGCATGATGGGTTTTCCATGGTGAAAGATCGGCCGTAAAATCCGAAACCCATGTTGACCTTCTTGGGTTCGACTCCGTTGCGCCAGAGAAGGTCAAGCCCAAGCTCGATCATGCTCCAGTCTGTATGCCCTTTCAGATACGGGCCCGTCCATTTGTTGTCCCGATCCCACATGCCGTAGATGTCATAGGACATGAAGTTGAAATAGTCGACGTAGCGTTGCAGTCGCTCCAGTGCAAAGCCTTTTAAATACCAGTAACTGCTTGGGATAGCGATGGAGATCTCCCAACCAGCGCCCTCTCGGTCAAAGGCTTGCCGCATCTGAGAAAGAAGGAGAACATAATTGTCCTCATCCGCCGGCGTGCCTCCTCTGTCAAATGCTGCAGGATACTCCCAATCGATATCAACACCATTGAGGCCGTACTGGCGCAGAAAGTTGACCACGTCCTTAACGAAATTCTCTCGTGAATTGTGCCTGCTTGCCATGTTCGAGAAATAACGTTGAGTGGGCTCGTCATTGAAAGCCCAACCGCCAATTGCGATATTAACGCGAAGATGAGGATAGCGGAGCTTTGTGGCAACGGCTCGCTTGATCCAGTAGCTGTCCGTGTGGTCTAAGCGCCATTTATCGGTACCATTTGGCTCGAAATTGACAAACGCAAGGTTAAGGTGCGTAAGAGCCCCCAGAGGGAGATCTTCTGGTTCCTTAACACCACAGTCGCGGTCGAGAGCAAAAAGTTGGTAATATGCGACTCGCCGGGGCAGCTTGAGAGGGGCTACTTCTGCAGGACAACTTGGACGCTTAGGTGTGCCACAGCCCTCACCCTTCGAATTTGGCTGACAGCCACTCCCACAGAATTCATTTGTGTAGCCACAGAAGCCATGTTTGCTATCCATATATGCTGTCAGTGAGTGCTATCTATGAATCATCTTGCTTTGTTTTCTACTGACCTGCAACACACATTGAGTGGGCAGTCCTTTTGACCCTCAGGGGCATATTGACCACACTCAGCTTTTGCATTACAGTTTGACTGGCAGCCCTCACCGCAATGGGCTTCTGTGAACCCACATTGGCCGTTCTTCGAGCAACAGCCAACCTCACAGGGCTTCAGTGGACCGCAAGTGGCATCCTGCTGAGCGAATACTCCTATGATATTTGCTGAGACGATAACGAAAATGACTAGCAGGCTCCAGAAGCGTTGTAGGCCCCTCAATGACAACATTTTTTCGACACCCCCATGCAGGCATGGGCCGGTGTTACAAAGCCTGGAGTGAAAAGTTCGTAACAATCGATTAGATGGAAAAAAGGTTCGTGTGAGTAAGCACTCTCACGTTAATGTGTGGTCGTCAGTTAAATCAAACCCCAGTGGTGGTCGGTAAGGGGATTGAGGGAATTATCTGAAATCCACAGGTTGGAACTAGCTCCTTGAATATTCCCAATGGAAGCTACTCGCAAGATATCTGAGTCTTACACCCCTGAACTGTTGCTACGGGGATAGGGGCAAGATAGACTTGTCTACGTTGCCGTCTTCTTGATCCCATGTTCGGATCCAAGGCCAACAGGTACTGTTACTTATCCCATCTCTGTTTCTCACAGTTGGCCAAAGTAACAGTGACCAAAGTGGGATTATGAACCGACTCTTTCCTGGCTCTAATACCACCTAAACGCTATAAGTCTATTGATCCTTGGGAATCAGAGATCTTGATAGCCAGTTATAGCGACGTGATGTAGTATTAGGCTGCCCGCTATACTCACCAGGCGTTGTACCTCCCAGTCACAGTAAACTCTCATATGTGCACATATTACCTTTCCATACAATTTGACGAGTATTTGTCATCGGCTAGGGAGGAGCCAGCGCTAGTACCATAATCGGTGCAGTTGCATTGAACCTCTGGGTAGTATCGAAGATAGGGATCTGCTTCTGCCTGCTGAGTGCATATGGTTCCACTCCACTCCAATCCTGTGGGTAGTAACCGACTGAACAGGGATATAACTGCTCCAAGAGTTTACAAAACGACGTTGATGAGGTTTTCTCTTTACCAAATAGCTCGATTTTCTTTGCATAATCAAACATGATTTTTCTCGGCTGAGGTGCACAAGTTCCTGGCTGCTCAGACCGTTACGGCCTCCACGGTACTCGTTTCATGGATGAAATTTTATTAGCTATAGATTCAAAAATGGGCGGTTTGGCCGAAATAAGCCTCAAGCAATATGGGTAGAATCCATAATAGCCCTCAGCAATGATGATCACCTTCTAAATCAGGACATGTCTGATCTAACGCCAACGCAAACATACACACATACACGAGTTACCCATGCATAAAAAGTCGGACTGATCTCTCCAGAATCCTTGCACCTCCAGAAAGGGCGTTACATTGCTGCTGTGACTCCAGATGTCGGAGTATCATCAGGGGATAGTTGAATGTGAGACCATTCAGGCCCCTGAATTGCCTTCCGCCTTCCCCGGCGAACAAGTACCAAGGGTAATGTACAGCTAGAACAGGCAGACAATGGTAGTATTGATGTTATCTGTTCTGTATGGGCCCCATGTGAGATAGATTGAAAGTTAGGATGTTCCGGTCAGACACTCTGATGTGATTTCATACAATGTTAACCAGAGTTTCGAATGCTATGATGTTAATTCAAGTCAGTATGTGCCTACTCACAAGACAGCAATAGTTCGAACTGCTATCCTCTAAACCTGGTCAAAGAGGAATAGATCAAGAAGAGATGCTTTTCCTTGACGTTCGCTCTTAGGTCTACTGGTTTTTGAGTTTTAGAGCAGCTCTCAATTTCACATTTAGTCACTTACTTCAAAGCAAAGTCACTTATTCAACTGCTCTAAATACCCTACTAGAGTTCATTTTCACGATTATCATGCCTTTTTTTTCTTTGCCTGGTTATGGCAGTTCTCATTTGCTTAACATACTCGGCAGTTTTCGCCCTGCTGTAGTATATCGCTTGAGATCTCTGTTCCAAGAATGCAACAGGTTTTATCCATTGACTATGATACATGTCATTTGTGAGATCAAGCCCTAATTTGCTAGAGGTTCAAGTACAAAGCCATAGTTCTGAGCTAAAAGCCATCGGTATCCATTGTCAAATAAGGGACTAGCAAACTGAAGACAAAATCCCAGCAGCTTGATTTCATAACAGACTGGAATTACTAGTGCTGATAGGCAGTGGTAGTAATAAGTACTAAACCTCCTTTGCAAAGTAAAACACTCTGTTTTTCTAATCAGATATTTCACTAATAGCCCTCCAAGCGCGGATCATAAGCAACACAGACCCAAACTCCCAACTGCAACCCTTGGCACTGAGTTCCCACAGCAGGATTCCATGTATATAAGTCCGACAACGAGATTTGGTGTTTAGTCGCCACTGATTGACAGGTGTCGCCCTCCTCAACCTTGTAAAATTTGGTACATGCTTCTGTCACACCTTCTTGGATAGGAGTTGGGGTCGGAACGAAGATCAAATCATCGAGGTAGGTGGCTCGATTCGGTGTGCATACTGCGGGCACACGGGACAGTGAGGTCGGTGGTGGGATGTCGGGGTTATACACGCAGTATTTCTCGTACAAAGACTGACAGGCTGCAGGATAGTCTTCAGGCTTATAGTCATTGGCGAAGTCACGGCCATCGAGCCAGCAATACTGCGTGTACTCTGCCATAATGGAAGCCAATGTAGCATTTGGAGTAATAGTTTGTGCTGGAGGAGTATAGGTTTTGTCATAGAAAGGCACTTGAGTGACAAGCGCCGGTGCTTCATTCTCAGGGATTTCAACTCCCTCTGTCCACTCATCAAAGAATGTGGTGGTCCTGATTTTATTAGATAATTTCACTAAGCGAATAGTATATGGTAATTAGGGCTACCTACCAGTGTCTGGTCGTTGTCGTACGTGTTGGGGTGGGTTCTGCAGTGGGAAAAGGAGTAACTGCATTTGGTGGTCTACACGTGTCAAACTTCTTAGCCACTAACACATTTCTCTCTCGTATAACATTTTGAAACACTTACTGAATGCAATAGTGACGGCCCTCTAGGCTGTCAAGGTTTGGGGTAAGTCGTGTATCGCAAACACCTTTCAGAGTCCTTCAATGATGACAAGCGTATCAGTAATTTGACAACATCAAGAACTCAAAGAGACTTGAACATACGGATTCCAAGATATGAGCTCAACCGTCGTAAAACCCCTTCCGGCGACCAAATCTTTGCATGTCTGGTTCTTTTGGACTGTTATCAACTCACAAGTGTCCTGAATACATAACCTTTGACCAGTATGGAGGCCGGTACACATGTAATCCATCGAGTTCACTTCTACCAGTCTGTCTGTTGACATTGACTGGGCCTTTGCGATGGAATTGCACGTGTCACCATCACGCACTACGTAGATGGTTCCTTCACACTCTGGTAGTGCAATGGTAGATGTAGGTGCTTCGTCCGTTGTTGTCGGTGCGCCTGGGGTAAAGCTGTAGGGGTAGCTGCTTGCTGGGACTGAGCATGATGATAATAGTGACTTGAAGTCATCTTCAGGGAATCTCCGGCGACCTTGCTCCGATTCCTGCATTATTGCTCCATATTTCAAGGAGCATACAGAACAGTCCTCTTTTTCACCTTTGAAAAGCGCCGGCAGGCAGTATTCGTCTCTGTCATCCAATGTCAGCGAGAAGCCATTGTGTAAAGAGATGGTTTACATGCCCATCTTGGAGACACAGCAAGTTCTGTGCCCAAACAAAGTCATCAACAAGCTCCTTCAGCGAGAAGGCTTCGGTTTGATTTGGAAATATTTTATAAAGAGTATGACCACACCCCGAAGAAACAGCAGTCTGAAACTGTTTCAAAGACTGCCTGCAAGTTGGAGTACAGTATGCTTCGGCATGAGTACCAGTGATGACTTGACCAAAGAGAACTTTTTGTGGAGCGATAAGGCTCTCAACTTCGCAGGTGATGTTTTGCGTCAGTGGAACTCGGCAACGCAGAGGTATCGATGTTGGAAGATCTGCAGGAAGCTCGAAGAGTTTGAGCGCATCAACTGCCACGGCTGTTAGAGCAACGGCTTTGAGGAAGCCCTGAACCACAAAGACGGCCATGACAGCAACAAAATTTTTTCTGCTGTCGGGATGGAGGCAAACGAGATGGCGTACTGAAGCAAAAATATATATTTATATAAGAAAGATTCTGACAGCACAGGGACAGACTCAGGAAAAGCAGTCCTGCCTGCGTTTGGATCACAGAAAAGATAAGTTCTCTTTTGCCACACAGCAAGCTGAAGAATGAAATTTACGATCGAGTCGGGAATCTATTGAACACTTCACTGGAAACATCTTGCTGGTTCTGAATTGATAGGAAGTGGGCCCCTTGCAATAAAACCAGACCGAAGCCAGGGGAACCAGGGGAACCAGGGGAACCATGGGAGGGAATTTGTGTTGGGAGCACACCCAAGCGCTTCATGCAAACCCTTTGAATTAGCATATTACCGATTAAGCAGATACTTTCTGATCAAAGTCGTCGTAAATAGCAGCTACAGCTCCACAAGACACGGTTAATTGCACGAGAGGCCAGAGGTACATCAAGCTACTTAGAAACGGCTGCGACATGTTTGCCTACACCGAGGGAATCCAACGGTTAGGACAGGCGATACGGCGAGGAACCATCTCGGCTTTCCGAATTCAGCCCTGTCATTTGGTCTTTTCCAGCTCCACTGCAGCGGGCGGGATGTAACCTCTAAGCCGTTCGCACTCCGCAGCCGTACGCTGTCCTACCCTCCAGAACTGGTTAATCGTTAAGTGACATCGAGCCGGCTACAACGGCCGTGTGATTGCAGATTTTTTTCCAGGGGCCTTGGTATGTCTGCATATATGTCTGCGTATCGCTCTCAATGTCACTCTTCAACCTTGCAAGAGTGCTACCCGTGCGGCGCAGCTCACCTCGGCGCTCCGGCGCCGCCCAAGGATATCCATTATCCGAAGACCAAGGGGGACCGGAGTCCACAATGGCCAGGCATCAACTTTTTGCACTGCGCCAGTGGCCAACTTCAGTCTGGTTCCCATCCCCAGGCGGTAGGAATTTCGGTGTTTCTACCAGACGGGGAAGCCATTTTTGCCACGCAATGCAACATCTTGGTAGTTTATTGGATAGTGGCTGGTGTTGGACATCATTTGATGATCACTGACTGTTGCTCCGCGACAGAGGGTCAGAGTTCAGGTCCAATTCACGAATCCTTCAGTAAAAAATGATACATGACAGTGGAAGGCACTCTCCCTCTATAAATTATGCCCCAGAACTATCCCATAGAACTGAACATATCACGAAAAGGTAGTTCGTGACTCTCTAAGTTGTGACCTCTCAAAGAACGATGAAGTCACTCTATCCAGCAGCTTGCCTTCTCTCCCATGGAGCGTTGGCTCAATACCTTGAACCACCACCCACAGCTACTGATCCAACCACCATCGACGACTGTAGCTACTGGCATATTGCAACAAGTGGAGAGACATGTGCAAGCATTGCAGCTACATACGGCCTCACTCTTCAGCAGTTTGAGTTATATGTAGGCCATTTCATCATTAACTATCATGATATTCTAGAAAGATGGAAACTAACAATTTGTAGAATCCTTCTGTAGCGGGCTCCTGCTCTTTGATTGTGGGAAACTCGTATTGCGTTGAGCAAAATTATGGCATACCTGTTGAAAGCACTTCCAGTTTGATTGGAACGCCCACAATTACACAGTCGTCAGGATCCCCAGCTACGACTACGGGCGTAGTCACTCCAACTCCAATCCAGGATGGCACGGTGAAGAACTGCGATAAATTCCATCTGGTACAAGATGGTGAATTGTGTACCGACATTCTCTCAATCTACGGCATCTCGCTTGCTGATCTGTTTACCTGGAACCCGGCCGTAGGCTCACGCTGTACCAACCTCTGGGCCAATACCTATGTCTGCGTTGGTGTGATCGGGGGATCGACAACTGGTACAATCACCAGTACTACGGCAAGTTTTTCGTCAACTACAACTGGCAACGGCATCACAACCCCTACTCCAACGCAGGCTGGCATGACCAAAGACTGCAACAAGTTCCATTTCGTGTCAGAGGGTGATGGCTGTTATAGCATTGGTGAAAAATACGGCGTCACCCTCGCCCAATTGTATGCATGGAACCCTGCGATTGGGTCAAACTGCAATAGTCTCTGGTTAAACACATACCTCTGTGTTGGCGTGATTGGCGGCTTTACAACTTTCAGCACCAGCACCACCACATCTCGAGTCACAAGCACCAGCACTGGGAATGGAATCACTACCCCTACGCCTACCCAGCCTGGAATGACCTCAAACTGCGACCAATTTCACCTTGTGGCATCAGAAGATGAATGTGCTACTATCGTCAGCACGTACGGCATCCCTCTCGAGACTTTTTACAGCTGGAATAAGGGTGTTGGAAACAACTGCCAAAGCCTTTGGTTGGACACTTATGTCTGTGTGCATACGATCGGCTATGTAAAGCCCACGCCGACTACGACAGCTGGAGGTGTAAGTTTTCACTTGCTCAGTACAACTGCCCTTTCAATAATCTGACATAATTGGCTGCCAGGTCGCAACACCTACTCCGTTCCACCCAGGAATGGTTAGCGGATGCACCAAGTTCCATAAAGGTAAGCTAGTTTTAATCATTTCCTTTAGCTTATCAGCTCAGACGTTTAACACTCAGGCAGTCGTGTCTGGAGACTATTGCGCCGCTATTGCCGCCAAGTACGGAATATCCGTATCTGATTTTTACAACTGGAATCCTGGTGTTGGCAATAATTGCCAAAGCCTCTGGCTTAATACATATTATTGTGTGGGCCGTGGTTGAACAGTGATCGGAGGGGTTATCGACATGTGTCACCTGCTAATTGAGAAAGTACAAGCACGAGAGGTTGTTGGGTACTAGTAGTTGTAATCCATGCTCGTGTGAGCTGTTTGTTCAAGAGAATTGCGTTGGTCAAAGGTTGCTGAATTGCTAGACTTACTCCAAGGGAACTAAGATGTATCAAATTTTACCCAGAAAGTAAGGGTTGGACGAGGGGCATACAACTTGCCCATGGTCAGATTATTCAAATAAACGCCTGTCTGCGTATTGCTAATACCAAACGACAACGGAAACGCCTTTATCAGAAAACCATTCCACACACTTGGCTACACAAGCCTTCACCCGGTCGGAGCCCGAGAGGGGCGTAAACCTCTCTGGCCAGGCCCCGAGCTTCCCCGCGACTGGACTGACAAGTTAGCCGTGTCATCTAGCGATGCGAAGCTGAGGGACGCCTTCTTGGACGCCTCATTCAACACCACGAGCAAGGCGGTATACCGCTGGCCTTCCTGCGGCACGCGTGGGAGGTAGTACAATCGGTGGCTTGGGCTCTGACTGAGGGCTTTATCTCGCTGGGGGTATTCCCCAAGGTATTCAAACAAGCCACAGTTGCCACCCTGTCTAAACCCGGGCGCGACCCTCGCTCGTACAAAGGCTGGCGCACTGTCACCCTTCCCTCGACGTTTGGAAAAGGGAGCAAAAGCCTGCTGGCCAGGCGAGTGACAACAACTGCGCTGGGGTCGGGCTTCCTGCCCACGGACATGGCCAGGGCGGTACCGTCGAGGCCGGCCCTCGACTCAGTACGGTCCCTCGTCCATGACGCGGAGACAAGGGCGAGGCAGGTTTACCACGGGCCTCTGGTGATGCTGGACGTGGACTCGGCGTATCCCTCGGTCTAACTTGCGGTCCTAGCGGACCAGGGCTGGCCCGACTGGGTTTGCCGTGTCGCTGACGATTTTTGCCAAAACCAACGCTTTACCTTCCGATGGATACAATCAACTTTCCGGTCTGATACGGTCCTCACGGGGCCCCCCTGGTCATCGGCACTATTTGTGCTATACTCCATGCCACTCATCATTCCCTCTCAGCAGGGCTCGTCATCCATGTACATGGACGACCACGCACAACTATCTTGGAGCAAGAGCCCGATGTAACTGGCCTACCATGCGTACCTCAGGACTACCCTACTCTGCATAAAGGCCCGCGGTTTCGGCCTCCGGCGGATCCTGCCAAAACCGAGATCCTCTACATCCCCACGAGGGACGGGAGCTAAGCCCTATAGAGCTGACCCGCCTATGAAGGCAGCTCAGGTGGGGGGCACGTCCTTCCATCCCAGCAAGTCAATCAAATGGCTTGGGGTGTCACTGGACCGCAAGGCTGAGCCCCGCGACGCAAGCGGCTGCCAGGGTATCGGCAACGGCCCTAATCATAGGGTTGGTGAAACGCCTGTTCAATACGAAAGTGCGGAGTTCCCCCGGGTGGCGGTCCTGACATCTTCAACGCAGTCGTTATCCTCTCTACTGCATGGAATGGTTCAGCTCGATATAGGTCCTACTAAGGCTTGGGCCTGAGTCCGTCTAGTTCCCTCGAGGCTCATGTCGGTGTGGGTGTCCTTATCAAGGTTGCGAATGCAGCACTTAGGGTAATATTCCCGGTGTGGCGGACGTTTCAATCTGTAGCTGTGGTGGCTAGCGGGCCTTTACCCGGAGTTCCTGCTAGATAGGGAGAAGGCTAGATGGAAGAATCGCATGGAGATACTGCTGGCCAACCACCCTCTGCAGGTCAGCTTAGTAGGTCCTCCTACTGAGGATGGTCCCGTCTGCACCAGGCAGCGGCGGGCCTTGGGCCTCAACCCCAATGGGAGCCACACCGCCCGGGTCCAGGCCGTGGCTGGAGCTCTCTCCTTCACCCCAAAAGGGACGCCGAGTTCTCCCCGGACATGGGGAACTGTGGCGGTCAAACAAACCCTTCGTCCCAGTGGGACTGGCATACGGCGAGGCCTTTCTTGGAACGCTTCTCCCGACAATGCCTGGCCCGCTGGCTCTCGGAGGCCTCGGGTCACGGAGACTTCTTGGAGTACCACGTGCAGTTCAACCACCCCCCGGAGGCGATCAAGTCCTGCCCGTGCGGGCGGATGATCTCAAGGGGCCACTTCTCCGCCTGCCCCCTCACCACGTTAAAAAATCCCTAGCAGAGAGGCTAGACTTCAGATCCTTCTAGTTCTCCTTTCAACTGTTTAAATCCAGAGCCTTCCAGATTGAGTTCCTAAGCCAGACGTGCGATGCCGCCACGGGGCACTTCATCCCAACTCTACGCCCTTCCTGTTCCCCTTTGCGTGCGCAGATCCAACCCCAAGGTGTCAGAGGCCAGCGAGGACACGGACCCATCCGACTCGAAATCTGAGCTGGAGGTTCAAATCCTACTCGCCGCGCGCGGATGAGTCCTGGAACGGCATACTATCTCTCCCATGTTCCTCCACTACGAACTAGTATTTCCTCCCGAGTTTTTCTCCAAGTGCCCCATGTGTATAGAAAAGTAAAATAGCGATTGCTCGCCGCCGTCGTGTGCACAACCCAGCACCCTCGGAAGTAGAGCCGGTGGATAAATGAAATCCAAATCCAAATCCACCCAACAGCCGCTTATCGTTAGCCAGATGCTTACCAGTAGACCCTAACTTGGACTACTGCAGAGGGGAACATATAGGTCACGTAACAGTTATCATCCATTTGTCCAATATATTATCCAGCAATGCTACTTGCCACATCCTAGAGATATGCTTCACAACTATTGGTTTGGAATTGCAAGAACCATTGCACCGATTCACCGCAGGCAGGAACGGAACTTTGAACGTCGAGGAGCACATACACAAGATACCTCACTGCATCAGCTCTTCAATCCTATCTACAGGCGAAACTTAACTGTAATTATGCAAAGACCGACACTTACTGAAGCTTTCCATTGCATTCAATCAATGTAACGGGTGACCTGGTCTGGTGCAGACAGGGATCGACAATGGGTCAAATGGATTAGATGATGACCACTGACCATGTGGGGTGCACAGCGAAGTCAATTACTACGTGTAATAATCTTTCTTGGTCCTCAGTGTCCTTGTATTGAGGAGAGGCAAACCAAGAGAAATCCTTCATTGTGTCCAAGCAGCTCCCTTTATAAAATCCCTTTGCCCTTGTGAGTACCTCGCGGTCTCCTGCAATCTTCAGGGGTTCTCAGCGTGGCAAGGTTATCTAACTCATTCTTGCCGCCCACTCATATTCTCCGGGCTCTACCAATCAGATATGCCTTTGCCCTCCTCAGCTCTTATGTCACTGGTGTTCTATATGTCGACTGTCAAGGATATTTCTTCTCCTTGGACTGCCGTGTCCATGTGACAATCAATGGCTGAATGACCAATCGCTGCAAAGCACTCCGTGACATATGGGTGGGTTGTTCAGGTTAGCTTGTTTGTTGGTATATTGATCATTGTGTGGAAGTCTGGAAGACTCTGAGTTGTTAAGAGGAAGAAGCTTTTGTGGTTAGAAAAGCTTGTCGCGGCCAAATAGTTAGTTTGGGCTTGCCGGCCGGTCTTGCAATGGCAGGATCTTATCTGACGAACCAACATAGCAATAGATCTGGCAAAGAAGGCAGTAACTGCCTAGGCAGATAGATACTTTTGACAGACCACCTTTCACCATTCATAAGGCGTGAATGAGCAAAGAAGTCAACTGTATTGTGGGATGTCGAAGGGTGTCGCCCATAGTCTCAGCTAATCCAACGCAAACTACGAAAAGGGCTGGTGATACGGCATGCCAATGCCCCATGTCTCGTCCCTGTCCCTCCATCCAAGGACCAGGCCTAGTGTTATGGACCCCGAAACCGAACTGACCTGCCGTTTCTACTTCCCCTGAGTGAGCCTGCGACAGCATA
>Ga0065720_1001090_pt1 | contig 26824 bp, 18 predicted proteins | sample Thericmetagenome_FD_59107 | JGI IMG/M metagenome (GOLD analysis project Ga0065720, IMG submission 59107) | Thermophilic microbial communities from the Joint Bioenergy Institute, California, USA of rice/straw/compost enrichment - eDNA_2 v2... | ecosystem: Engineered > Solid waste > Grass >... | reverse complement strand
ACCAGCCGCTCGTCACGCTCTCCGCCGACGGGCGCAGCGCGAAGGGCCGGTGGTCCGGCATCCGGTTCCTCGGCGACGGCCAGGGCCAGGCGCGCATCGACGGTGGCATCTACGAGAACGAGTACATGCTCGAGAACGGCACATGGAAGATCTCGCTGCTGCGGTACTACCCGCTGTACGAGGGCAACTACTCGACCGGGTTCCGGACCATCAACAACCAGCCGGTCCCGGTCGTGCCCTACCACTTCACCGTCGACGAGACGGGAGTGCCGATCCCCGAGCCGACCGGCCCGGCGCCGAAGACCACCTTCAACGCCAAGGAGCTGGCCGACCGGATCGAGCTGCTCAACGACGAGGACTCCGTCCGCAACCTCCAGCACCAGTACGGCTACTACGTTGACCGTCGGATGTGGACGGACGTGGTCGACCTCTTCGCCAACGGCGCGAAGGTGGTCATCGACGGCGTCGGCGTGTTCCACGGTCCGCAGGGCGTGCGGGCGGCCATGGAGCGCATGGGTCCCGAGGGTCTGACCCAGGGCATCCTCAACGACCGCCCGATCTTCGACACGATCGTCGACGTCAAGCACAACGGACAGCAGGCGACCGCCCGGGGCATCGAGGTCGGCATGCTCAACGATGCCAACGGCGCCGCCTGGGAGTTCTCGGTCTTCTACAACACCTTCGTCAAGCAGGGTGGCATCTGGAAGATCAAGGAGATGCGCATCACGCCGCTGATCCGGGCCGACTACAGCACGGGCTGGGGTAACGGCGGGGTTTGGCCGGCGACGTCGCCCACGCCGCCGCCGTTCCTCGACGTCTCCGGCCGCATCCCCGCCCCGAAGCCCGGCAACGGCCACGGCAACGGCAACGGGCCCAAGCTGGACCTGGACGACCTCAAGCGGCGGCTGAACCGCTCGCTCGCCTACGACGCGGCCGAGAACGTGTCGGACGCGTACAGCTACTACATCGATGACAGTCGGTGGGTGGAGATGGCCGCCATCCACGCGGCGAACGGCCACAAGCTGTCGCCGTTCGCGGGCTGGAACGTGACCCGGGAACGGATCTACGGCTCGGTCGTCGCCACGTACGGCAACACCCAGCCGCCCACGACGAAGACCTTCCTCGTCCTGCACTGGCGGCCCCAGCCGGTCATCCATGTCTCCCACGACGGTCGCTCGGCGTCGTACCGGTCGCGGCTGATGCACGTGAACACGTCGGCGTTCAGCGCCGGGTACCTCAACTCCGGCATGTACAACGACCAGCTCGTGCTCGAGGACGGCATCTGGCGGATCTGGAGCCTGAACATCGAGGAGTTCTACTGGCAGTCGGCCAACTGGGCCCAGGGCTGGGGCGGTGCCCAGCCGCGCGATCCCAGCCTGCCCGACCCGGAGCCGAGCAACCTCGTGAACATCTTCCCGCCGGACGTGCTGCACAGCGAGCTGGGCGAGCGGTCGCGCGGCTTCCGCGGCGGTAGCCCCGGGTACGTCCAGTGGCCCGACATCGTCCCGATGTGGTTCCACTACCGCAACCCGGTGACCGGCCGTGTGCCGGAGAACTACTGGTACGACTGCGCCCCCTGCGCGGTGCGGCCGGACTGGAGCATGACGCAGCACGGCTACCAGCTGCCGCCCACCGGTCCGAACATCGACGGGCTGGACGTGGCCTAGCCGGAAGGCCCGCGCCGTAACACACCCGTACGGCTCCTCTCTCGGCCCCGCTCGGGAGAGGAGCCGTACGCCGGCGTCTCGGGCGCCGTCGCCGCCGCGAGGCTCGCCGGCGGCCCGAGACGCCATACTCCGAAGGAAGCAACCGTCCACTCAGCAAAGACACCAAGCCGGCAACACCCCGGCAGCCGACACTCCACCGAGCCGACAACCAGAAAGTGCACGACCGGGGATCGGTTCCCGACATCCGCATCGTTGACCGAAATGGAGAGCCATGCCTGACCGACCCAGCCCGCAACCCCCGCTCGCCGGCAAAGTCATCCTCGTCGTGGGCGCGAGTGCGGGCATCGGTGCCGACACGGCCCGCGTCCTGGCTGAGGACGGCGCCGCGCTCATGCTCGTGGCCCGCACCGAGGGCCCGCTGGCGTCGCTCGCCGCCGAGTTGCAGTCGGCCGGGCACGACGTCGCGTACACGACCGGCGATGTGTCGCGCTCGGCGGATGTCGTCCGGTTCGTGCAGGAGACGGTAGACCGGTTCGGACGCCTCGACGGGGCCTTCAACAACGCGGCCATGACCCAGGCCGGTCGCCTGGACGAGGTGTCCGAAGCCGACTTCGATCGGATTATGGCCGTGAATGTCAAGGGGACCTGGCTGTGCATCCGGGAAGAGGTGAGGGTGATGCGGCAGCAGGGCTCGGGCTCGATCGTCAACATGAGCAGCATCGGCGGGTTCCGAGGCAGCTCGGGGTTCGGCGCCTACCAGGCCACCAAGCACGCCGTGATCGGCCTGACCCGCACCGCCGCGCACGACTTCGGGCCGCTCGGCATCCGGGTGAACGTGATCGCCCCCGGGCCCATCGAGACGCCCATGCTCGCCAAGACCCGGCAGGCGATTCCCGGGGGAGTGGAGGCTCGCATCGCCGCAACCCCGCTGCGCAAGGTAGGCACCGGGGCCGAGGTCGGCCACACGGCGTCGTTCCTGTTCAGCGACCGGGCGAGCCACATCAGCGGCGTCGTGCTGCCGGTCGACGGCGGTTTCAGCGCTTGACGCCGCCAACTCGCTCCTGAAAAAAAGCGGGTGGGATTGGTGCGGCTGGAGCGACACCAATCCCACCCGATCATGGTTGGATCAGACGATCACCACGTCGACGGCGGTGGCGGCGGGGTCACCGGCGGCCGGTCGGTGCAGGTGATCACCGCAGGCACATACGGCGCCAACCAGTTCGTGCCGGGATGGAACTCGTTGTTGTCGACTCCGTCGTTGCCACCCCGGTCCTCGATCGAGAACTCCGACTGCGGTCCGAAGTGGAACGAGCCGCAGTTGTTCACGCCCCACCAGCCGATGTGGCGGACGTCGACGTTCTCAAACGAGGCCGAGCCCATGGCCCGGGCGCTGAACACCGAGGTGCCGGCCCCGTCCACCCGGATGTTCTTGAAGCGCACGTTGGTGATCGCGTAGAGGTCCTTGACCGCGTATTCGCTGACGATCATCAACGCGTTGTACGTGTTGTCGAGGAAGTGGTCGCCGACGACCTGGATGTTGGCGTCGATCGACCGCTCGAGCGCGTAGATCCAGAGCGCGCCGAGCCCGATGTTCCAGTTGAGCTCGTACGTGCCGGCCCGCACGGTCGTGTTGTCGGTGATCCACACGCTCCCCACGAACGGCGTGGCCGAGAACCGACTGCCCAGGTGCAGCCCGCTGCCCTCCCGGAGCGGGTCTGCCACGAGGTTGCGGGCGACCGTGATGTCCCGGCCGCCGTAGATGGCGATCCCGTTGGCCAGCGTCGGCGTCTGGACCGTGTTGCGCTCGAACCGGTTGTTCGCGTTCTCCACCTCGTGCGACCACATGGCCAGCCCGTCGTCGCCGGTGTTGCGGATGAAGTTGTTCACCGCCACCGAGTTGGTCACGCCGCGGTGGAAGTTCAGCGCGTCGGCGATCTGGTCGACGATGATGTTGTTGGTGACCCGGACGTTGTTCATCGGGCCGTCGAACCAGATCCCCACCTTCGTGTGGTGGATGTAAAGGCCGTCGATGGTCGAGTCGCTCATCGCCCCGCCGATGCCGTTGACCTGATCGGTGTCGATGCGCTCCCGTACGTCGCCCTCGATGGCGAAGTCGGCCAGGTGGACGTTGCGGCTGCCGCCCTCGGAGGCCGGCTTGCCGTAGAAGCCGACGCCGGTGTGGATCGAGCCGTCGGGGGCCGGCTCGCTCAACGCGACCTCGCGGCCCTTGACGATGCTGTACCAGTTTCCGGCGCCCTTGATCGTGACGTCGTCGACGACGATGTGCCGGTTGACCTGGAACGTGCCCGGCGGGATGTAGACGGGCCGGTTCTCCTGCTTGGCGTAGGCGATTGCCCGGTCGAAGGCGTCGGCCGAATCGCGGCGACCGGTGGGGTCGGCGCCGAAGTCGACGACGTTGACCCCGCGGGCCACCGTCTTGGGCGGTCCGACGTGCTCCGAGTCAAGTAGATCGATGATGGTCCAGGCGGCCGGGGTGTTCGCCGGCGCGGTCAGCCGCAGTCGCGCCCCCGGCGGGTAGGTCCTGCCCAGCAGCAGTCGCTGCTCGTCGTAGAAGTGCATGGGCCTGAACGGGGTCGTCGGCTCCCACGGCGGGCTCTGCTCGCTCGGCACGCACTGGCACTCGGTGACCCACCAGTCCGGGTGCAGCAGCCCGGCGTGGGGGTCGTTGGTGAACGGGTACTGGTTGTACAGCCAGGAGTACTCGGAGGTGAGCGTCATGGTCTGGTGGTCCCGGCCGTTCACGGAGATCTGCAGCGGCGCCCTGATGCCGCCTCCGTTCGGGGCGTCGGGAATGGCGTACCGCACCGTGATCGCGTTGGTGGGGGCCGGCAGGACGAATTCGACCCACTCGCCGGGGTCGAGCTGAACGGCCCGCCGGCCGGACGCCTCGGCCGCCAGCGTGTAGGCCGCCCGGTCCGGGCCGATGACGGTTCCGTTGGTGGTCGCGTTTTCCGCCTCCTGCTCGAAGAACGTGACCGTGGCGCCCCGGCCGGCCACCAGGGCGGGGTCCAGGGCGGCGCGGGTGACGGGGGTCGTGCGTGGCTTCCCGGTGGCCGACGTCGAGGTGGCGGAGGCCGCGCCGGCCGCGTACACCACCAGGCCGGCGGCCACGGCGGTGACCGCCACGACGGCTGCGGTCGCGGCCCGGCGGCGAAGGGACGATGTTTGACGAATCATCGATGCTCTCTCGGCTGGGCCGACGGGCAGCCGGCGCCGAGTACCGCCCGCTGCCCGTCGGTGGTCGACTACTCGGTTACGGGTTCACGGTGATCGTGAACGTCGATGTCGTGTTGCGAATGGGCTGGTGGACGTTGTTGAACGTCAGGTTGTGGAACGTGGCCGAGCCGACCGCCGGTCCCTGCCCGGCCTCGGGCATCTCGTTGGCCCAGATGCCCCAGCCCGACTTGGCGTCGAACTGGTCCCCACTGCGCACCACGTTCGAGATCGTGATGTTGGTGAACACCGTGTCCGTGATGGGGAATCCGGGGGTGTTCGGGTTGGGGTACTGGGTCTGGAACATGATCCCGCCGTAGGTCGGCGCGTTGATGTCCACATTGCTGACCCGGATGCCCCGGAACTCCTTGCTCGCCGAGAACAACCAGATCGCGGGGAAGACCTGGCCGCCCCAGAAGTGGCCACCCGACCGTTCGATCGTGATGTTGTCGAACGTGGTCGGCTGGGTGCCGAAGCCCACGAACGGGAAGCCGAAGTCCAGCGAGCTGATCGTGATGCCCGGGTAGGTGAGCTGGTCGGCGATGTAGATGTTGCGGAACGTGTTGTTGTACCCGCCGTACACCGCCAGCCCGGCCGCCCGCCAGGTCAGCGTGGCGGTCAGGTTCTCGTAGACGTTGTCGTGGTTGCCGACCGACCCGCCACCGTCGATGGCGGAGAAGAGCGCGAAGGCGTCGTCTCCGTTGGTGCGGGCGTCCACGTTGACCACATGCGCGCCGGAGGTGTCGGCGGTCATGTTGATCCCGTCGGCCCAGGTGTTGCGGATGCGGCTGTTGCTGAAGGTCAACCCGTCCGTGTTGACACCCCAGTACGCGCACAGCATGTGCTCCACCCAGGTGTTGTCGATGGTCAGGTTGTGGACGTTGTGCAGGTCACCCCAGACCTTGCCGCCACCGCTGCGGCTGGTGAAGTTGCCGAAGAACGAGAAGTTCTTGAACGTCGAACCGCTCGCCGTGGGCTGCACGTCGAAGCCGGCCTCGGTGTTGGACTGGTCCTGCGGCGTCATGAACCGCGTGTACCAGGGACCCGCCCCGATCACCTCGATCGGCTTGCCGTAGATGTTGAACTTCCACGTCGTCAGGTACGTGCCCGGCGGCAGGTAGACGCCCAGCTTGCCGGTGGTGTCCTGGCGGAAGGCGTCGAACGCGTTCTGCACGTCCTGCTGGGTGAAGCCGGCCGGCGTGATGTAGCGGGCCGGGTCCGGGTTGGGAATGGGGGCGACCAGCTCGGTCTCGACGAAGTCGACCGTCGCCACCAGCGGGTCGTTGGCATCCCGCTGGAGCTTGATGACGCTGCCCGCCGGGACCGTGCCGTCGAGCATCACGTTGGCCTCGTCGTAGATGTGTCGCGGCCCGGAGCCCGGAGTGTTGGTCGGCATGTCCTCCTGGCCGTACACCCAGCTGTACTTGGAGGTCAGCGTGATCTTCTTGTGGAACTGGTTGTTCACGTAGATGCTCAGCGTCGAGGTCTGCCCGGTGCCGGCGGCATTGTCCGGAATGGACGCCCGAACGACCAGCGTGTTGGTCGGGCCCCGCGTCGTCCACTGCACGTAGCTGCCGGTGCTGGGCAGGGTCACCGCGCGCCGGCCCGAGGCCTCGCCGGCGAGGTCGCCGATGACCCGGTTGGGGCCGAGCATCTGGGCGCCGCCGCCGATGGTGCCGTCCTCGGCCTCGTACCGGTCGTACGGCATGTTTGCGCCGCGACCCACGAAGAACGGCGTGTCACTGGTGTTGTTGGCGGTCTTCGACGCGTCCTCGGCCGAGTCGTTGGCCACCGTGACCCGGACCGTGTACCGCCCGTTGACCGCACTCCACGTGTCCAGGTTGACCTGAGCTGACGTAGCGCCGGCCGCGATGACCCCGCTCACGGAGCCCGTGCGGGTGAGCACTGTGGCGCCGGACTGGTTGAGCAGGGTGAACGTTATGCCGTGCGCGGCCGCGCTGGACGGGGCGTTGCCCTGGTTGCGGATTGCTACGAGGAAGGTCACGGTCTGACCGCCGGACGGGTTGCCAGGCGTCCACGACACGACCGGCACGAGGTCGGCGCTGGAGATCTCGGAGACCACCAGCGGCGACGACGCCTGGGTCGTGTTGTTGGCCTCGTTGCGTTCGATGACGCTGTCGCCGTCGTCCGCCTTGGCCGACACCTCGTAAGTTCCGGCGGCGAGGGTGCCCGCGTTGAACGTGACCGTGGTCGAGGCGCCGGGCGCCAACGCGCCCACGTTCGCGGTGCCCCGGCGGGTCGAGCCGAGGTAGAAGCCGACGGTCGTGGCGGGGGCGGCCACGTCACCCGCGTTGGCCACGGTGGCGCTGAACGTCACCGCCTGGTTCTCGACCGGGTTGGTCGGAGACCAGCTCAGCGCGCTCACCACGAGGTCGGGGTTGGGAGCCGGGGTGCCGAACACCTCCAGCTCGGCCACCTGACCCGACGGCGCTCCGCTGTTGGCGGTGAACCGCAGCCGCACGTCGGCCACCGTGGCGTTGACCGGGATGGTCACGACGTTGACGCCCTGGGCGAACGTGTAGGTGGCCGAGGACACCAGGGTGGTGAAGGCACTGGCCGACTGCTCACGGCCCATGATCTGGAAGGTCTGGGTCCGCGTGCCCCAGGCCGGGTCCGGGTTGAGCTTGACGACCACCGAGCCGATGGTGTGGTTGGCCCCGAGCGCCACGGTCAGATCCTGCGGGTAGCTCGGCGCGCCTTCCCAGTAGGTGGTGATGTCGCCGTCGGTGGCGTTGGCCGGGACGTAGATGTGCGTCGACCCGGTCGCGGTCACCGGTTTGTTGAGGGCCACGTTGGTGCCGGGCCCACCCGTACCGACGCGAGTGACGGTGTTGCTGTCGCCCGACTGGTTGCCGGCTCCGTCGCGGGCGCGGACGAAGTAGGAGACCGTGACGTTGGTGGGTTGCTGTTCCGAGTAGGTCGTGGTGTCGGCGCCCACGCTTGTGGCGAAGGACCCGTTGCGGTAGATGTCGTAGCCGGCCAGGCCGCTGCCGCCGGTGTCGGTGGAGGCGCCCCAGGTCAGCGTGATCGTGGTGCCGTTCGAGGACAGCGACAGGGTGCCGGGCACGGTGGGCGGGATCGTGTCGCCACCACCGCCGCTGTCCGGTCCGTAAATCTCCAGTTCGGACAGTTGGCCGGCCGGCCAGCCCGTGTTCGCGGTGAACCGGACCCGCACGTACCGAGTGGTGGTGGCCGTGAAGGTGATGGTCACGCTGTTGCCGTTCGACGGCGTGAACGTGTACGTGGCCGAGCCCACGATGTCAGTGAAGCTCGATCCGTTGGTGCTGCCCTGGATGGACAGGGTCTGGTTGCGGGAGCCCCAGTCGACCGGCAGCTTCAGCACCACCCGGTTGATCGACATGCTCGAGCCCAGGTCCACCTGCACCCATTGCGGGAAGGCGTTGTTCACGCTCTCCCAGTAGGTGGCCTGGTTGCCGTCGACCACGTTGCCGGACGGGTACACGTCGGCGTGACCGCTCTCCGCGGTGGGCCGCCCGGCCGCGAGGTTGCCACTGCCCGCGGGGCCGGCACCGTAGACCTCCAGTTCGGACAGTTGGCCGGCCGGCCAGCCCGTGTTCGCGATGATGTGCACGCGGACGTACCGGGTGGTGAACGGGGTGAAGTTGATGGTCACCGCGTTTCCGCTGGCCGGGCTGAATGTGTACGCCGCCGAGCTCACGATCGTCGCGAAGCCGGAGCCGTTGCTGCTGCCCTGGATGGACAGGGTCTGGGTGCGGGCCTCCCAGTTGCTCGGGAGCTTGAGCACGACCTGGTCGATGCTCTGCTCGCTGCCCAGGTCGATCTGGGCCCATTGCGGGAAGGCGTTGTTCACGCTCTCCCAGTAGGTGGCCTGGTTGCCGTCGTTGAGGTTGCCGGCGACGTAGGGGGCGTTGCTGGAGCTGGCGGTCGCGGCCTTGCCGAGGCTGAGGTTGGGACCGCCGGCCGCGTGGGCGGCGGTCGCCCACGTGAGGGCGGCGACCAGCGTCATCACCACGCTGGCGGCCACCAGGCGTGCGGTTCGTTTCATGGACAAGTCCTTCGTGACAGCGCGGGACGGTGAAGGCAGGCGCCGGCGTCACGAGCTCCCCGCGGCAGTGACACCGACCAGGTACGGCTCTACTTGGACTTGCAGAAGTTTTCGCAAGTCCTTGCACATATTCATCGCAGTCTTGCGGACGATGTGACGAAGGTTACCGACGGGCTACCGGCACGTCAACGGTTGGCCGTCAAAGACCGAGGGGGCCGGAGTTTTCGCGCTCCGGCCCCCTCGACTCAGTAACGGATCAGCGTGACCACGCGGGCGTGGGCGTCTCGACGCGCAGCCAGACGGCCGTGTCCGACGGGAGCCGGCCGTCGACCAACGAATCACTGGCGAGCAGGATCGCCTCGTGAGCGGGCAAGGGTATGTCCACTGAGGACATATTGAGGACGCAGGCAAAGCCGGGATCGCGGTAGAAAGCCAGGACGTCGGTGGGGGCGTCCAGCCAGGACATCGTGCCGTCGCCCAACGCGGGCTCGTCGTGGCGGATGCGCAGCGCCTCGCGGTACAGCTCCAGCATCGAGCCGGGGTCGCCCTTCTCGGCCTCCACTGTCAGCGTGCGCCACGACAGCGGCTGCGGCAGCCACGGTGGCGCGCTGGCGCCCGGCGGGCTGAAGCCGAACGGTGGCGCGTCCCCCGACCACGGCAGCGGAACCCGGCAGCCGTCGCGTCCCGGGTTGGCGCCGTTGGTGCGGAAGAACAGCGGGTCCTGGCGCTTGTCGTCGGGGATGTCCTCGACCTCGCCCAGGCCCAGCTCCTCGCCCTGGTAGATGTAGGCCGAGCCGGGCAGGGCGAGGCTGAGCAGGATGGCCGCGCGAGCCCGGCGGGTGCCGAGGGCGAAGTCGCTCGGGGCTCCGGTCTGACGCCGGCGGTGCTCGTGGTCGTGGGTGAACGACGTGTCGGCTCGGCCGTACCGGGTGACGTGGCGGAACACGTCGTGGTTGGAGAGCACCCAGGTCGCGGGCGCGTCCACGGGCGCGTGGGCGGCCAGCGTGGCGTCGATGGTCGAGTGGAGGGCGGCCGCCTCCCACGGCGCGGCGAGGAAATCGAAGTTGAACGCCGTGTGCAGCTCGTCCGGGCGCAGGTACTTGACGAACCGCTCGGTGTCGGGCAGCCAGATCTCACCGATCAGGGCCCGTGGCGGGTCGTACGAGTCGGCGATACGCCGCCAGGCGCGGTAGATCTCGTGGTTCTCGTCCCGGTCGGTGTACGGATGGGGCCGCCGGGCCTGGCCCGGCTCGGTCACCTCCGACGTTTCGTCCGGGTCGAGGTCCGGCAGTGACGGGTCCTTCGTGCACAGTGCGGCCGAGTCGATCCGCACGCCGTCCACGCCGCGGTCGAACCAGAACCGCAGGATGTCCTCGAACTCCTCCCGCACCTTGGGGTTGCCCCAGTTGAAGTCCGGCTGCTCGGGCGCGAACAGGTGCAGGTACCACTGTCCATCCGGGACTCGGGTCCAAGCCGGCCCGCCGAAGATCGAGGTCCAGTTGTTCGGGGGCAGCTCACCGTGGTCGCCCCGGCCGTCCCGGAACCAGAACAGCTCGCGGGCCGCCGACCCGGGGCCGGCCGCCAGCGCCTCCTGGAACCAGCGATGAGCGATGGAGCAGTGGTTGGGAACGATGTCGACGATGACGCGCAGGTTGAGGCTGTGCGCCTCGTCGATGAGCGCGATGGCCTCGGCCAGCGTGCCGAACACGGGGTCGATGTCGCGGTGGTCGGCGACGTCGTAGCCGGCGTCGGCCATCGGTGACGGGTACCACGGGCTGAACCAGATGGCGTCGACGCCGAGATCCCGTAGGTAGGGCAGACGGTCACGGATGCCGGCGATGTCGCCGATGCCGTCGCCGTTCCCGTCGGCGAAGCTGCGTGGGTAGACCTGGTAGATCACGGCGCTGCGCCACCACCGGGTGTCGTCGACCACCGGCCACCTGCTTTCTGTCACGGGCCGCACGGCAAGCACGCAGGCCGTACGGTCGGTCCATCAGTCCACAGAGGATGGTCAGAGCCGTCGGCGGGGACTGGCTCCCCGCTCACGGACCTCCTCTCAGGGACGCCGCCACCCTTCGGTGACCGCGCGACCGGCCCGGGCGCGGCTTACGTCAGCGATCGGGTGGCGGCGCATCCCCTCTGGGGCCTTCACCGTAACCAGCGCAACGAAGCTCTGCAAGATACTGCGCACATGCTGGAAGAATTAGACGGACCGTGAGCGAGTCCGGCGTGGGGTCGACACCGACGGCGCCGGTCCGGTCGAACCGCGCACCACGAGCTCGGGCTCGAAGAGCAGCTCATCGGCGGGCACGGTGTCGCCGGCGGCCTGCCGGACGAGCAGCCGGACCACGGCCTGGCCCATCGCCTCGATGGGCTGGCGGACGGTGGTCAGCGGCGGGTCGGTGCACGCCATGAAGGGCGAGTCGTCGTACCCCACCACCGACACGTCGTCGGGGACGCGCAGCCGGGCGCGCCGGGCGGCCCGGATCGCGCCGAGCGCGAGGACATCGGAGGCGCAGATGATGCCGGTGACGCCGCGCGCGATCAAGCGGGCCGCGGCCGCGTGGCCACCCTCCATTGAGAAGATCGTTCGCTCGACGAGGTCGTCCAGCGGCGCGTCGGTCCCGCCCTCGGCCTCGAGGGCCGCCGTGAACGCCGCGAGCTTGCGCGCCGACGGCACGTGGTCGCTCGGGCCGAGCACGAGACCGATGCGTTCGTGCCCGAGCGAGACGAGGTGCCCGTACGCCTGCTCCACCGCGTGCCCGTCATCGCAGGCCACGGTGGGGAAGCCGATGCCCTCGACTGCGGCGTTGACCAGGACCACCGGCAGCCGGCGCTGGGCCAGGCGCCGGTAGTGCTCGTGGTCGGCGTCGGCCTGGGCATAGTCACCGCCCGCGAAGATGACGCCCGAGACGTGCTGGTCGAGCAGCATGTCCACGTAGTCGACCTCGGAGACACCGTCGGCGGTGCGCGTGCACAGCACCGGGGTGAAGCCCCGCTTGGCGAGTGCCCCGGCCACGACCTCGGCGAAGGCCGGGAAGATGGGGTTGCCGAACTCCGGCAGCACCAGGCCGACCAGCCGCGCCCGCTCGCCGCGTAGCTTGGTGGGGCGCTCGTAGCCCAGCACGTCGAGGGCGGTCAGGACCGCCTCCCGGGTCGACTCCGAGATGCCCGGCCGGCCGTTGAGCACCCGGCTCACCGTGGCCTCGCTCACGCCCACGTACTTCGCTACCTCGGCCAGTCTGCGCGTCATGCCGCAAGTCTAGGCCCAACGCTCTGCAAGCTCTTGCACGACATTCGGACCGCCGTCGGGGCCGCGTTGCGGAGGCCTCCGCCTCGGGTCACCGTCCGTACGGCGTCACGAGGTTCTTCGCGTCCGCCAACGCCCTTCTCGTCGTTTCGGCTGGCTCCGGCTCGTCCGTCACCGTGTCGTTCTCCGCGAGGTGTCCTAAGCTTGTCGGCCCCATCGGACTCGGCACCCGTCTCGACCGGACCAGGGAGCATCGCGTTTTGGTAAAGGGACTGTTTGGTTCTTGCGGGGAAGCTGTCGAAAAGCTACGGTCGCTGCATCGCGGGGTTCACCAACCGGCAGCGCCCGACCTGACAGGACAAGGAGCCCGCGCGTGAGCACGAGCCGATCGCGCCAGGCGCAGCGCCCACCAGCGCGCAGCCCACGAGCGCAGATGCTTACGAGCGCACCGCCGAGCAACGCGCTGTCCGCCAGCGCAGGGGCGCCCGTCCGGCTCGGGCCGGCGGCGGCGAACCGCGCGTCCCGACGATCCTCACTGCCCGGCCGCATCACTCAACCACCGTCCTGACGGCGCCTGCGCCGTCGCTGAAATCTGCAGGATCGAATCCTGCGTCCGACAAGGAGCAAGGATGAAACGCTTGACCGCTCGGTCCGTCCGCTCGCCGAGGTCTATCCCCATTGCGTTGGCACTGCCTCTCGCTGGCGTCCTCGCCCTGGGCACGCTCGCCTCGTGCTCGTCCGAGGAGTCCGACCCGAACGCCCCGGTCACGCTTCACGTGGTCGGTCTGCTCCCCGGAGCGGAGCCGGCGGCACAGGAGGCGCTCGCGGACGAGGTGGCGGCCTTCGAGACCGAGAACCCGGACATCAAGGTCGTCACGCACGAGTACGAGTGGAAGGCGACGACGTTCGCGGCCGACCTCGCGGGCGGCACGCTGCCCACCGTGTTCGAGATCCCGTTCACCGACGCGAAGACGCTGATCGCGAACGGGCAGATCGCCGACATGCAGCCGTACCTCAGCCAACTGTCGTACGCCGGTGCCTTCAACCCGAACCTGTTGGAGTACGGCAAGGGAACCGACGGCCACGTCTACGCCATCCCGGCGAAGAGCATCTACGCGGTGGGCCTGCACTACAACCGCGATCTGTTTGCCCAGGCCGGCCTCGACCCCGACGACCCGCCGACCACCTGGGACGAGGTGCGGGAGTACGCCAAGAAGATCGCCGATGCCACCGGCATGGCCGGCTTCGCCCAGATGGCGGTGGACAACACCGGCGGTTGGCAGCTCGTCGTCGACACCTACGCCCGCGGCGGCCGCGTCACGTCCGAGGACGGCAAGACCGCGACCCTGACCAACGATGCGACCAAGGCGTCGCTGCAGTTCCTCAAGGACCTGCGCTGGGTCGACAACTCGATGGGCGCTAACTTCAACTACAACTGGGTGAGCATCAACCAGGCGTTCGCGGCCGGCCAGATCGGCATGTACACCTCTGGTCAGGACGTGTACACGAGCCTGGTGCAGGCCAACAACATCGACCCCGACATGTACGGGCTCACCATGATTCCGCTGGAGGGCACCAACGCCGGGGTGCTCGGTGGCGGCACGATGGCCGCGGTCTCCGCCCGCGCCACCGAGGCCGAGAAGGCCGCCGCCATCAAGTGGATCGACTTCCACTACCTGCGCAAGTACACCAACCGTGAGGCCGCTGAGGCGAACGCGAAGATCCAGGTGGCGAGCAACCAGCCCGTGGGGACGCCGGAACTGCCCATCTTCAGCCAGCAGCAGTACGAGCAGTACCAGGAGTGGATCGCGCCGTACGTCAACGTGCCGCTGGACCAGATGACCACGTTCACCGAGAACGTCTTCCAGGCCAAGCTCATCAACGAGCCGCCCCTGGCGACCCAGGACATCTACGCGGCGCTCGACACGGTTGTGCAGGCCGTCCTGACCGACCAGGATGCCGACATCGACGCTCTGTTGGCGGAGGCCAACGAGCGGGCGCAGCGGGCGATCGACGCCGCCAGCTGACGCCAGCGGCCTCGCGTAGCCTGCCCTGGTGTGGAGCCGCCACCGCCGCCGGCGGCTCCACACCACCGCCGCGACCCGGCTCATCACGACGAGGGAGTGACGTGCCCGATGTCCCACTCCGTCCGCGTCGTTGACGCGAGTGCTGACCGTGCCCGGCCACCGGCCGGCGCGGTGGTCGCACCGGTCGACCCTGCGTCGGGCCGGCACGCGGCCGGAACCATGGGCCGGCGTTCGGCCGGACCAACCCGACGGCGTACGCCGATGACCTGGGTCAGAGGCGGTGGGCTCAGCAACCTGGTGTTCGCGCTGCCGCTGCTGGTCATCTTCGGAGTCTTCTCGTGGTGGCCGATCGTGCGGTCGGTCGTCATGAGCTTCCAGAAGACGAACCTGGTCGCCCCGCCGAGGTGGGTCGGCTGGGAGAACTTCCAGTACGTCCTCACCGACCCCGACCTGCCCATCGCGATCCGCAACACGGCGTACTTCGCCCTGCTGGCGCTGGTCTTCGGCTTCCCGATCCCGCTGGTGACGGCGGTGCTCATCAGCTCGCTTCGCCGGTTGCGGGGCCTGTACTCGGTGCTGGCCTACCTGCCGGTGGTCGTCCCGCCCGTGGTGGCCGTCCTGCTGTGGAAATTCTTCTACGACGGCTCACCGGGCGGCGTGTTCAACACCGTCCTGGGCTGGGTCGGGCTCGGTCCGTACCAGTGGCTGTCGGACAAGACGCTCGTCATGCCGGCCCTCGTGCTGGAGGCGACGTGGGCGGCGGCCGGAGGTACCGTCATCATCTATCTCGCCGCGCTCATCAGCGTCCCCGGCGAGCTGTACGACGCGGCCGAGGTCGACGGGGCCGGCGTCTGGCGGAAGCTGTGGCACGTCACCCTGCCGCACCTGCGCGGCGTCCTCTACATCACGCTCATCCTGCAGATCATCGCGACCGCGCAGGTGTTCCTCGAGCCCTTCCTGTTCACCGGCGGCGGTCCGGCCAACTCGACGCTGACGGTCCTGCTCATGATCTACAACTACGCGTTCGGCCGGTCCCTGGGCGGTAACTACGGCGCGGCCACGGCCCTGTCCCTCATGCTGGCCGCCTTCCTCGCCCTGCTGTCGTTGGTGTACTTCAAGCTCACGTCCCGTTGGAGCACCTCGTGACCGCCCCATCCCTGCGCTCGCCGTCGAGCCGCGCGACCAGCGGCGAGAACGGCCCGACCGCGACGGCCGGTCGACTGGAGTCGACGCGCCGGCCGCGCCCCCGCCGGGCTTCCGCGTTCGACAGTGCTCGCGGGTACCTGTCGGACCAGGACTGGCGCCGGGCCAGCGTCAGCATCACGGTGCGGACGCTGCACCTCATCCTGCTGGTCCTGCTGGTCATCGTNGGCGTCGGGCCCATGCTGCTGCTGGCGAAGTACGCCATCACGCCGACGCAGGACATCATCCGGACGCCGCTGGCCGTCTTCCCCAACGGAATCCGCTGGGAGAACCTGGTCGAGGCATGGAACGACGTTCAGATCAGTAAGTATTTCCTCAATACGATCTGGCTCGCGGCCGGGTCGTGGTTCGTGCAGCTGCTGGTGGCCACCACCGGTGGCTACGTGCTGTCCGTCCTGCGGCCCGCCTGGGGCAAGGTGGTCAACGCCCTGGTCATCACGACGCTTTTCGTCCCGAGCGTCGTCCTGCTCGTTCCGCTGTACCTGACGATCCTCAACCCACCGCTGCTGGGCACCTCGCTCATCAACAACTTCTTCGCGGTCTGGCTGCCGGCCGGGGCGAGCGCGTTCAACGTCGTGCTCATGAAGCGGTTCTTCGACAACCTCCCGCGGGAGGTGTTCGAGGCGGCCCAGATCGACGGCGCCGGTCCGTTCCGGCTCTTCTGGTCGATCGTCCTGCCGATGTCCAAGCCGATCATCGGTGTGGTGTCGGTGTTCGCATCGATCGCGAGCTGGAAGGACTTCCTGTGGCCGATGCTCGTGCTCAAGGACCCGTCGCTGCAGCCGCTGTCGGTGCGCCTGCCCGCCATCCAGGCTCAGACCGACCTGGGCGTCTTCCTCGCCGCGCTGGCGATCTCGACGATCATCCCGGTCGTGTTCTTCCTCATCTTTCAGCGGCTGTTCCTCTCCGGCGCCGGCCTCGGTGGGGCGGTCAAGGGCTGAGCGGACGCCGCCCCGCCGTCGGCCGGTTCGGATCGGAGGTGTGTCCGGTCAGGACGGTCAGGTCAGGAGAGGCTGGCTGAGCCGTCGTGGTCGGCGGGTGTCCTGAGGTCGACATTGACGGTCATGACCGACGCTATGGGGCTGGCGACGCGGCTTGTGGCTTCCAGGCCCTCGTAGGCGTGGTGAGCAGGGCGACGCCGAGCACGGTCCGGTACCAGAGCTCGGCACCCGGTGTCGCGGGGGAACCGCGCAGCCGAAGCCGCAGGGCGAGCCACACGACCGCGAGCCACTCGCTGGAATCGAGGGGCTCGGGACGGCGCCAGCGGGCCAGCCACTACCCTTCGAATGTTCGATTGAGTTCGTCGAAACTTTCTGGAAGCCTCGGGGTAGCCGACCGCCACGCCAGCCGTCGTGAACAGGCTGGCGACACCGGGGTGGTTCCAGGACCGAGGGAGGCCGTCATGGCGCGCACGGACGGGGGCACCGCCGTTGACCAACCCGCCGCCGACCCGCCGGCCGGTCCACCCGCTCCGCTATCGACCCGCAACCCGTACGAGCGGGGGCCCGACCCGACGCTCACCAGCGTCGCGGCCGACTTCGGGTCGTTCGCCACCGCCCAGCTCACGGTGCCACCGGGGCACGGCTTCAACGGTGGCTGCATCTACTACCCGACGGACGCCGGCCAGACGTTCGGGGCGGTCGCGATCGTGCCCGGCTACACCGCCCTGTTCGCCGACGAGGAGGCCTGGATGGGGCCCCGGTTGGCGTCATTCGGGTTCGTCGTGATCGGTATCGAGACCAACAGCCGCGAGGACTGGGACCGGGCCAGGGGAGCGCAGCTACTGGCCGGGCTGGACTACCTCACGCAGCACAGCGCGGTCCGTACCAGGATCGATGCGCGCCGGTTGGCGGTGATCGGCCACTCGATGGGGGGCGGCGGGGCGTTCGCCGCGGCGGCCCGACGCCCGTCGCTGCGGGCGGTGGTCGGACTGACGCCGTACTTTCCCTCGGGGGATCTCGCCACGATTCGGGTACCGACGTTGATCATCGGCGGTCAGAACGACACGACGGTCACACCCTCCTATTTGGAGCGTCTGTACGCATCCCTGCCCACCCGGACACCCAGCGCGTACGTGATGCTCGCCGACGCCGACCACCTGTTCCCGACGAAGCCGAACCCGGACCAGATGCGCGTGCTCGTGCCGTGGCTGAAGATATTCGTCGACAACGATGTGCGGTACACCCGGTTTCTGTGCCCGCTGGCCGACCGCAGCGGGATCTCGCAGTACCAGGTGACGTGCCCGCTGGTACCGACGGTGTAGGTCGGTCCGGGGCTAACGGCTCGGGGGAGCGGTGCTGGCCCGGACGACGAGCTCCGTGGCGAGTTCCTGTCGCTTCGAGCGGGGCTCGATGCCGGCAGCCAGGTCCAGGATCATGCGGGCCGCGGTCGCCCCCATGTCGCGCAGCGGCTGGCGGACCGTGGTCAACGGTGGGACCAGCCACTGGTCGATCAGGTAGTCGTCGTATCCGACCACGCTGAGGTCCTCGGGGATGCGCAGGCCCGCCTGGTTGGCGGCGTGGTAGACGCCGATGGCCATTCCGTCGTTGAGGGCGAAGATCGCCGTCGGTGGGTTAGCGAGCCGCAGGAGGGCGGCGGCCTGGCTGCGTCCACCCTCGATTTCGAATCCGCCGTCCCGGATGAGCGCTCGATCGATCGGTACGCCGGCGGCGTCCAGTGCCGCGCGATACCCGTCGAGACGGGCCCGGCTGCACAGGGCCCAGCTCGGGCCGGTGATGATGCCGATGCGCCGGTGTCCGAGCTCGAGGAGGTGCCGGGTCGCGGACAGGCCGCCGAGCCAGTCCGTCGAGCCCACGGAGAGGACGTCGTCGCCGGGCACGCCGGTGGGATCGACGACCACGAACGGGATGCCGCTGTCGGCGAGCAGGGTCCGCTGCTCGGCCGACAGGTCGGAGAAGACCGGGATGACGCCCATGGGTCGGCGGCTGAGCACGCCCTCGATCCACTCGTGGCGAGGCGTCTGCTTACCGTGGGACTCCGAGACCACGACGGCCAGGCGATGTTCCTCGGCGACCAGCCCGACCCCGTTGATGATGTCGGTGGGGTAGACCCCGACCAGCTCGTGGAACACCAGCTCGATCAAGGCGGACCGGCGGGGGCTCTTCCGCTTCTGCCGGTACCCGTGCTCGTGGAGCACCTTGAGCACATGGGCTCGGGTCTCGGGGGCGATGTCCGGGCGGCCATTGACTACCTTGGAGACGGTCGGGGCCGACACGCCGGCCAGCCGGGCGATCTCGGCGATCGTCGGCTGGGAGCGCGAGGACTCGGAGCCGCTCTTCGCCACGGCCGGAGTCTACCCCGCTACGGCCCGTGGTCGATCGAAACTTTCGGTCTGGTTTCCCGCGACGATAGGGCGAGGGGTCCGACCGGACGTCGTAGGCGGATCTGGTGGGGTGCGGGGTTGGGCGGTGAGACCAGTCGGGCGCGGCCGAGTTGGCACGCGCCGATCAACTTCGAACTTTCGCTTGATGCACTCGCAACTTTCTGAGAACATAGGCGACAGCCGACGTCCGTGTTACCGCTAACATCGTTGGTCGGTGATGCGAGGCCGGGGTCGGTCACGAGCCGGCGCTGGTGACGTTCGGTGCGGGCCCCGTCCCGGGCCCACTTTCGTCCCATTCATAGAACTCCGTCCCATTTGTAGGAGGACAGGCGTGAACTCCTCGATCAGTCCGCCTAGACGTCGTCTTCGAAAACTCGTGTTGTCGGCGACGGCTGCGGTCGCGGTGACCGTTCCTGCGTTGGTGGTGGTGAATCTCGCTGGTGCGGCGGAGACCACGCTGGGTGCGGCTGCGGCGCAGTCCGGTCGGTATTTCGGTACGGCGGTGGCCGCCAACAGGCTCGGCGACTCGGTCTACAACACGATCTTGAATCGTGAGTTCAACAGCATCACTGCTGAGAACGAGATGAAGATCGACGCTACTGAGCCGCAGCAGAACGTGTTCAACTTCAGCCAGGGTGACCAGATCGTCAACTACGGTCTGAGCCGTGGTTGGAAGGTGCGTGGCCACACGCTGGCCTGGCACTCGCAGCAGCCTCAGTGGATGCGGAACATGGAGGGCCAGGCGCTGCGCAACGCGATGCGCAACCACATCACCCAGGTCATGCTCCACTACAAGGGCAAGATCTACGCCTGGGACGTGGTCAATGAGGCGTTTGAGGACGGTTCCAGCGGCGCGCGGCGGAACTCGAACCTGCAGCGCACGGGCAACGACTGGATCGAGGATGCGTTCCGCACCGCTCGGAACGCTGACCCGGACGCCAAGCTCTGCTACAACGACTACAACATCGACGACTGGAACCACGCGAAGACGCGGGCCGTGTACAACATGGTCGCGGACTTCGTGAATCGGGGCGTGCCGATCGACTGCGTTGGGCTGCAGTCGCACTTCAACGCCCAGTCGCCTTACCCGAGCAACTACCGCACGACCCTGCAGAACTTCGCCAACCTGGGCCTCGAGGTGCAGATCACCGAGCTGGACATTGAGGGTTCCGGGACCGCGCAGGCCAACACGTACCGGAACGTCGTGAACGACTGTCTGGCTGTGGCCCGCTGCGCCGGTATCACCGTGTGGGGTATCCGGGACAGTGACTCGTGGCGGGCCAGCGGCACCCCGCTGCTGTTTGACAACTACGGCAACAAGAAGCCGGCCTACGACGCGGTGCTGCAGGCTCTCAACGCCGCCGGTCCGGGTGGCCCGACCAACACCACGAGCCCGCCGCCCGGCAGTGGTAGCTGCACGGTGACCGTTACCCGGACGCAGGAGTGGGGTGACCGGTTCAACGTGAACCTGGCGGTCAGCGGNTCNGACAACTGGGTNGTCAATATCCAGCTCAATGGCANCCAGACTCTGCAGAACAGCTGGAACGCCAANGTGACCGGGACCGGCCAGAACCTCACCGCGACCCCGAACGGCAACGGCAACACGTTCGGGATCACGGTGTACAAGAACGGCAACAACAACAACCCGACAGCGACCTGCTCGGTGCCTGGTGGGAACGGCCCGGGAACGCCGGGCGGCTCCGGCACGATCGTCGGTGCTCAGTCGGGTCGATGCATCGACGTGCCGAACTCGTCGACGAACGACGGCACCCGGGTGCAGCTGTACGACTGCAACGGCCAGGCCAACCAGTCGTGGACCTACACGTCGAACAAGGAGCTGCGGATCTTCGGTAACAAGTGCCTGGACGCCGGAGGCTCCGGCAACGGCGCGCCGATCCAGATCTACAGCTGCCACGGCGGGACCAACCAGCAGTGGAACCTGAACAGCAACGGCACCATCTCCGGTGTTCAGTCCGGCCGCTGCCTCGACGTGTGGAGCACCGCCAACGGCGCACAGGTCCAGCTGTACGACTGCCACGGACAGCCCAACCAGCAGTTCTCGTTCACCGGCGGCGGCACCACCACTACCACCACCTCGCCGCCACCGGGCACGTCGTGCCAGCTTCCGTCGACCTTCCGGTGGACGTCCACGGGTCCGTTGGCCCAGCCCCGGTCGGGTTGGGTGTCGCTGAAGGACTTCACCCACGCGTGGTACAACGGTCAGCACCTGGTCTACGCGACCACGCACGACACGGGCACGACGTGGGGCTCGATGAACTTCGGGCTGTTCAGCGACTGGTCGCAGATGGCGTCGGCGCCGCAGAACTCGATGCCGTTCGCCGCAGTGGCGCCCACGCTGTTCTACTTCGCCCCGAAGAACATCTGGGTGCTGGCGTACCAGTGGGGTGGGCCGGCCTTCTCCTACCGCACGTCGACCAACCCGGCCGACGTGAACAGCTGGTCGGCTCCGCAGACGCTGTTCTCCGGTAGCATCTCCGACTCGCCCACGGGTCCGATCGACCAGGCTCTCATCGGCGATGACCAGAACATGTACCTGTTCTTCGCCGGGGACAACGGTCGCATCTACCGGGCCAGCATGCCGATCAACAACTTCCCGGGCAACTTCGGCAACACCGCGACCGTGGTCATGAGCGACTCGACCAACAACCTGTTCGAGGGCGTTCAGGTCTACAAGATCCAGGGCGAGAACCGGTACCTCATGCTGGTCGAGGCGATCGGCTCGCAGGGCCGCTACTTCCGCGCGTTCACGGCCACGAGCCTGAGCGGGACGTGGACTCCGCTGGCCGCCACCGAGAGCAACCCGTTCGCCGGCAAGGCCAACAGCGGTGCCACGTGGACCAACGACATCAGCCACGGCGAGCTGATCCGGGTCAACGCCGACCAGACCATGACCATCGACCCCTGCAACCTGCAGTTCCTCTACCAGGGACGGTCCCCGAACTCGGGCGGCGACTACAACCTGCTGCCGTACCGGCCGGGCCTGCTGACGCTGCAGCGCTAGGGCTGTGACTCATCGGGTGGGATTGGTGCCGCTACAGCGGCATCAATCCCACCCATTCATGTCCGGGCCCCGTGTTGCTGCTCCGGCACACGGTGGGACTCCGTCGGGGCGGGCGAGGGTCGGGCCGAGGCGATGAAGGCGACCGCGACCGCGATGCTGATGATGAGTACGCCGATCATGACCGGATGGGTGGCGAAGTACTCGCCCATGCGCCGGAACGCCTCCGGTTGCCCCAGGACGGCGACGCCGACCCCGACCGCGAACAGGGCGCACACCACGACCCCGGCGGCCGCCACGTCCTTGGCCCGGGCCGCGAGGGGGTGGTATCGGCCACCGGTCGCGAAGGTTCACCGTCGCCTCGATGGCGGTGTTGAACAGCTCCGCCCCGACCACCAGCGCGTTGGCCAGCAACAGCAACGCCCACTGGACCCGTGTCACGGTGAACCAGTCGGGCAGCAGGAGAAAACCGTACATATATGCCATGACAGCTGTATGGATGCGCATGTTGCGCTCCATGCGCACCGCGTGGGCAAGCCCGCGGAACGCGTAACCGAAACTGCGCAGCAGGGCCCTCATGCCTCGCCCTCCGACCCGAGCCTGGTAGTGAGGTCTGGCCGCAGACTAGCCGCTCGCGGTTACGGGCGACCCCGGGCGCACGGTACGCGGGGGTTCGACCCCAGTGTCGCGATCGCCGGATTGGAGCCCTCGTCATACCGGTCGACCCTCCGGGAGCCCAGCCCTTGACGCTGCTTACTCTCGCCTCTCGTGATCCACACGGACGAAGCCCGCAGCGGTGGTCGGCGTCCCGCCACCGACGCCGCGGTTCCCGAGCGTCAACGGCCAACGCCGGCGCGCCGCCCGTTGCCGTTGTCGTGGCGGCGGGCGGGGTGTCGGTCTTCGCTGGCGGGCCGGTCGGCGGCCCTCGTCCGCCGCTGGCGCGGTGAGCGTGGTCCGACGCAGGCCGCGGGGGAGGCGGTCCGCCGGTCGACCCAGACAGCCTCGGGCCCGGGGGCGCGGGCGCGACGGATCAGCCCGATGGACTGGATCACGTTCGGGCTGTTCGTCGCCGGTGTCCTGGCAGTGGCGACGCGGCTGCTGCCGACGACCCAGGCGATGGCCACCCTCGGCCGGGTCCTGCCGATGCTGGTCTTCCTGGGCGCGGTGATCGTGCTCGCCGAGCTCGCCGCCCGGGCCGAGTTCTTCGACGTCGTCGCGACCCGGGTGACCGCGTTCGCACGGGGTCGCAACGGGGCGCTGTTCGCGCTCTTCCTCGGCGTCGCGGCGGTGACCACGGCGTTTCTCAACCTGGATACCACGGCGGTTCTGCTCACCCCGGTGGTGCTCGCGACCGCCCACCGAGCGGGCCTGCCGCCGTTGCCCTTGGCCATGACCACGGTGTGGCTGGCGAACACGGCGAGTCTGCTCCTGCCTGTGTCGAACCTCACCAACCTGCTCGCCGCCGACCGCATCGGGCTGAGACCGCTGGCGTTTGCCGCCCAGATGGCGCTTCCCCAGGCCGCCGCCGTGGTCGCGGTGGGCGTGTGCCTGTGGGTCTTCTACTGGCGGCACCTCCCTCCCCGGTACGAGATTCCGCCCCCGCATCGCCCGCGCGACCGACGGCTCTACTGGATGGCGGCCGGATCGGTCGCCACCTTCATCGCCGGCATCCTCGCCGGCGCGTCGGTCGCGATCGTCTCGGTCGCCACCGCTGCCGTGCTACTCGGTGCGTTTCTCGTGTGGGGGCGTTCGGAGCTGCGGTGGAAGCTGCTGCCGTGGCGCTTGCTCGTCTTCGTGACCGGTCTCTTTCTCGTGGTGGAGACGGTTCGCCACCACGGCTTGGACTCCGTCATGGCGATGCTCATTGGCATCGACCCGGGGTCCCGAAGGAAGTCGTGCGGGCCGCCGCCGTCGGCGCCGGGCTGGCCAATGTGCTCAACAACCTGCCCAGCTACGTCGCCGGGGAGGCAGCCGTTCCGGTGGCCAACCACGAGCAGCTCATCGGGTTGCTCATCGGTACGAACGTCGGTCCGCTCGTCGTGCCGTGGGCGTCGCTGGCGACCCTGTTGTGGGCGCAGCGGTGCCGGGCCGCCGGGCTACGCATCGACTGGCGACGGTACGTTCTCACCAGTCTGGTGGCTGTCCTGCTCACCTTGACCGCGAGCGTCGGTGCCCTTGTCCTGGTCGTCGTGACCGGTTGAGTCAGGCGGTCAGCGCAGCGTGGCGGCCGCGGCGAGGAACTGATCGAACGTGCGCGGCTCGGCCCCGGTCAGTTCCCGCACGGTGGTGGTGACGGCGGCCTGGGACCCGCGGGCGACGTCTTCCCACAGGGCCACCACGTCGGCCGCGAACCCTTCCGGAACGCCCTGGGCGGTCAGCCGGGCCAGCAGTTGCTCGGCGGTCAACTCGATGGACCGTACCGGCCGGCGCAGGGCCGCGGTGAGTTTCGCCGCGATCTGCGCGTGGGTCAGCGCCTCGGGGCCGGTCAGCACGTACGTGCCGCTGGGCGGATCCGGTTGGGTCAGCAGTGCGGCCGCGCAGGCCGCTATGTCATAGCAGTCGATGTATGACACCCGCCAGTCTCCGGCCAGGCCGACCACGTCGCCGGCGTCGAGAGTGGCGGCCTGGCCGGAGACGAAGTTCTGCATGTAGCCGCTGGGCTGTAGCAGCGACCAGGCGACCGGCTCCGCCTTGAGATATTGCTCGATATCCCAATGCGCGCCTTGGGCCAGCCGCCCGCCGGGTCGTGCCCCCCAGACCGAGACCTTCACCACCGCCGTGACGCCGGCCGACACCGCGGCGTCGATCGCCGCTCGTTGCTGACGGATCATGGGTTGCGGTCCGGGAGACGGGACGGCGCCCGAGCTGTTGAGGAACAGCCGGTCGACGCCGGTCATGGCCGCGGCGAGGGAGTCCGGGTCGTCGAAGTCGGCGACGACGAACTCGACGCCCAACTCGCGGCCGCGCGCCTCGTCACGCACCATGGCCCGCACCGGCACCCCGCGCTCGTGGAGCAGGCGGACGAGGTGACGGCCGATCGAGCCAGTGGCACCGGTAACGAGAATCACGACGCCTCCGCCGGGATGTCGATGACGATCTTTCCGGGCACGCGGCGCGCGAGCAGGTCGGGTAAAGCCTGCTCCATCTGCTCCCAGGAGCCGCGCCACGTGACCTCGGGCGACAGCTCACCGGCGCGTACCAGTCTCAGCAGGATCGCGAGGTCCGGCCCCACGTCGGCGAAGTCTCCGAAGGACTGCAGGGTGCGGGCCGGTCCGGGGAAGAAGGTCGAGTTCACCGGGAACACCGCGGGTTCACCGCTGGCCCAGCCGATGCTCTGCAGGGTGCCGCCCGGACGCAGCAGCCCCCACGCCGTGACGAGGTGGGCGCCACCGACCAGTTCCAGGACGACATCGACCGGGTCGATATCGGCCAGGCCGACGACGACCTCGTGCGCGCCCAACCGGGCCAGTCCGTCGGCGCGGGCGGGCGAGCTGACCGAGGCGATCACGTAAGCACCGCTGCGCCGGGCGAGTTGGACGGCGAACCGACCCACCCCGCCCGAGGCGCCGGTGATCAGCACCCGTCGGCCGAGCAATGGACCGGCCGCCCGCAGCGTGCGCAGCGCGGTCATGCCGGCCAACGGCAGTGCGGCGGCATCGGCGAGGTCCACATCGGACGGAACTTCGGCCAAATCCCGCGTGGCGATCGCCACCCGTTGCGCCCACGCGCCCGGCGCGAAGCCCGCTACCCGGGTGCCCACCGGCGGTCCCGACCCGTCGGCGGCGGCCACGACCACGACTCCGGCCGCGTCATAGCCCAGCGTCGCCCCCGGCTCGCGGTGGGCCAGGTAGTGCAGATCGCCGAAGTTCGCCGACGCGTGGGCGACCGCGACCAGTGCCTGGTCGGCCCGCGGCACCGGCTCGGGCACCTCGGCACGCCGAATACCCGTGGGCGCGTCCGGATCCCGCACGAGAGCCAACATCGCTTGCGCCTCCCTCCACTAACCGGACCGGTGGTCCGCTTCCGTCCGGGTAGTATACGGACTGCCGGTCCGGATTCAATGGGAGCCAGTGGTGGGTGGTCAGCGTCACGAACGCGCGGATGCCGTCCGCAACCGCGCGGCGATCCTGCACGCGACCGAGCAACTGCTGGCCGAGGTGGGCCCCGAGCGCGTGACGCTCGATCGGGTGGCCGCCCGAGCGGGCGTGGGCAAAGGCACCGTGTTCCGCCGCTTCGGGAGCCGGACCGGGTTGTTTCAGGAGCTTCTCGCCGAACAGGCCGAACGGATCCTGTCGGCCATCGACGCCGACGAGCCCCCGCTCGGCCGCGCCGCCAGCCCGCGGCAGCGCCTGTTCGCCTTCCTGGATGAGCTGGTCGACCTCGCCTGCCGCAACATCGCCCTGATCGCCGCGCATGAACAGGCCTGCGCCAACGACCGCCTCGCCGACCCCACCTACCAGCGGTGGCACGGGCACCTGCACAACCTGTTGACGGAGCTCGCTCCCCACCACGATGCGGACTTCCTGGCCCACACGTTGCTGGGTTGCTTCGATGGAGAGCTGGTGCGCCATGTCCTCGCCCACGGCGGTCGTGCCCGACTGCGCGCCAACGTCCGGGCTCTGGCCGCCGCCGTGCTCGCCTCCGGGCCTGAACTCGTCAACTCCGTCGTTCAGGCCCGACCTCGAAGGTCGGGCGTCGGCCAAGTGTCTACATAGGACTTGAGCGTCTGTACTCGTTGAGTGTTGGCCATCAGTGGTGATCGACCGGAGAGGCTCGGATCGCGATCCGCACCTCGTTACCGGCGTACGGGTTGACGGCGCAGTGCAGGCCGAGGATGGTGATGCGTCCGTCGCGGGCGTTCCATTCGAGGGGCGCCGTCGCGGCCGAGGATCGCGCCCAGCGCATCGATCGTCGGCTTCCACAGGTTCGCCCACGCTCGGTGCGGACCGATCACAAACGCCACCTGAAGTGCGAGCCCGTTGCCGGGCAACGGGCTCGCGGTGGCGATCTGGTCGCGGATCTGCTCCTTGTAC
>Ga0065720_1019397_pt1 | contig 26879 bp, 28 predicted proteins | sample Thericmetagenome_FD_59107 | JGI IMG/M metagenome (GOLD analysis project Ga0065720, IMG submission 59107) | Thermophilic microbial communities from the Joint Bioenergy Institute, California, USA of rice/straw/compost enrichment - eDNA_2 v2... | ecosystem: Engineered > Solid waste > Grass >... | reverse complement strand
GTGGGAAGTCATGTATAGTGACACCATCGCCCAACGGGGCGAGGTGGCCTGAACCTCAGCCTCTCGCGAACCCAGGACGGTTCAGGAACGCCCCGTTGGGAGTGCGACCAACACGCTCTTGTGACACGAGTGCGCGGCACGCCCCTCCCAGATCGGGGAGGGGCGTGCCGCGCTGACTTGGGGAATCCCCGACTACCGCGCGGGCGGGTACACCAGGGGTACCGTGTGCGGCCCGGTCTTGTTCTGCCCGCTCGCATACTCGATGGAGCCGTCCGGGTCGAGGCCGTAGTCCGGGATGACCTTGTGGAACTCTTCGAGGGCGACCTTGAGCTCTAGCGTAGCCAGCGGTGCGCCGATGCACCGGTGGACGCCAGCACCAAAGGTCAGGTGGTGTTTGGCCTTACGGTCGAAGTCGACCGTGTCCGGTTCGGGAAACGCCTCGGGATCACGGTTCGCGCATCCCGTCGGGAGGAGCACCAGATCACCCTTGCGCAGCTGCACGCCGGCGAACTCGGCGTCGCGTGAGACCTGACGGTTGATGTGGTGGAAGCCGTGGAAGCGCAGGAGCTCGTCGGCGGCTTGCGGGATGATCGACGGGTCCTCGACGATCCGGCGGCGGTGCTCGGGGTGCTGGGCGAGGTAGGCGAACGCATAGGCGATCGCCGAGCCGGTCGAGTCGGTTCCCGCGAAGAACATCAGCGTCGACATGTTGAAGACTTCGTCGTCGGTCAGCGGGCGCCCGTCGACCTCGCTTCCGAGCAAGTAGCTGATCATGTCGTCGCCCGCCTCGTCCTTGCGGCGTCGAACGAGTTCCCAGATGAAGTCCTCGACTCGCTTGTTGGCCTGGCGCCGGTACTCGCGGGCCGCTTCGATGCCCTGCTCGACAAGGATCTTGTTTGGGGTGTAGACCAGGTCCCAGGACATCTGGTGGAAGGATTCGAACTGGTCATGGGGTAGCCCGAGAAGGCCGCAGAACATCGACGCCGGCATCGCCATCGCGAACTCGCCCACCAGCTCGCACCGTCCGATTGGGGCGATCTCAGCGACGCGTTCGCGGGCGGTCTGCCGCACGATGTCCTCGAGCGACCGGACCCGCCGCGGGGAAAGCAGACCCATGAGGATCTTGCGGTAGCTGTGGTGCTCGGGCGGATTGAGGTTCAGCGGGATGTAGACGCGGGAGAACGGATTCTCCGGCACCCCACGCCCCCACTGCGGGAACAGCTCGTGGTCCTGGAACGCCGAGCGGATGTCCTCGTACCGGGTGAAGACCCAGAAGCCGCCGTGGCAGGAGCTGAAGAAGGCGCGGCCGACGTCCTGGTGCTTGGTCGCCGCCGCCGGCGGGAACTCCATGATCTCCGGCCCGGCGACGTGGTCGTAGGCCCGCACGAGCTCCGGTGGCACGTGAGGTGGCACATCGCTTGTGGCGTTCGCCTGATCGATGGACACGTCCAACCTCCCAATCCGCCGCGTCGTCGCAGCAGTCTTGCCAGAACCAACCTGTCGCCCAAGCAACAGAAGTAGGATACTCTATTTGAGAGTGCGTGTCGCTGGTCGGATGCGACGCGCAGGTGTGGCCGACCTGTGAGGCGCGCCCGATCGCGATCACTCGACTCGCTCGTGAAGCCGCTTCATCCCCGGCTAGGCCTGCGTCTGCATGATCGCTCACGGCGCCGATCGCTCGTCGGGTGCACGACTTGCTCTGCATCCCGGCCGTATCCACGGCCTTGTGCCGAGGTCCTAGAAAATCAGTATACTCTGTTGTGAGTTGGGAAGGTGGGAGCACGTGTCCGACAAGTTGATCCACGGGGTCATCACTGACGAGTCGGTGGCGATGATGCGAAGGCGGATCGGGTACCCCAATCCGACCCTGCGTACCGGCTTTGTGGACTGGCCATGGAACAAGACGGCCACCGAGGACTCCATCAGGCAGTACACGCACGGGTACGGTGACCTCAATCCGCTCTACACGGACCCGGATTACGCGCGTGGTACCCGCTGGGGAGGGGTGATCGCTCCGCCCGGCTACGAGTGGACGATGGGCATCGACCGAACGCCCGCGCCTCCTGCCGACCTGAACGAGGAGACTCGTCACGCGCTGCGTGGGGTCCACCTGTTCAACGCCGGTCACGAGGGGTGGTTCTATCGGCCCATCGTCCCCGGCACGATGCTCTGGCGGTCCGGGGTGGTGGCGGACGTCCAGGACAAGAAGTCGGAGTTCGCCGGGCGGTCGGTCATCGTCACCAACGAGCACCGGTGGTGGGACGAGTCGGGGACCGTCGTCGCGGTCCGCAGGCCGTGGTACGTCCACGCGGAGCGCAAGTCCGTGAGCGCCGGGAACAAGTACGCCACGGATGAGCCTGCGCGCTACACGGAGGAGCAGCTCGAGGAGATCGACGCGGCTTACGACGCGGAGTTCGTGCGCGGTGCCGACACGCTGTGGTACGAGGACGTGGTGCCGGGCGCTAGCGGTCCGCGGATGGTGAAAGGGCCGCTGACCGTGACGGACCTGATCAATCTCTTCATGGGTGCGGGCTGGTACGGCTACGGATTCCCGGCTCTGCGCCTGGCGCGCGAGAACCGGCGCCGGCTGCGCGGGTTCTACAGCCTCAACGAGTTCGGCTCCTGGGACGCGATCATGCGGATCCACTGGGAGAACGCCGCGGCCAGGAGGGTCGGTGTCCCGGCCGCGTACGACATCGGTCCGATGCGCTGGATGTGGCTGGTGCACTACTGCACCAACTTCGCCGGCGACGACGGGTGGGTCTTCCGGGTGCGCGGTGAGTTCCGGCGGTTCAACTACATGGGTGACACGACCTGGATCACTTCGGAGATCCGCGAGAAGCGGATCGATCCGGTGCTCGGGCCACTGGTGGAGCTGACGCTGAAGGGGACCAACCAGCGTGGTCAGGAGAACATCCGCGGCAGCGCCACGATCCTGCTTCCGTCCCGGGTGCGTGGCCCTGTAGTGCTTCCCGAGCATGAGGCGATGTCCGCGGATGTCGGCTGACGGCCGATCATCTCTGTCCCGTTTCGATGTAGTAGTCCTTCATTGCGATCAGGTGGGTCTGCATGCGGTGCCGCGCGAGTGCGGCGTCCCCGGAGACGATCGCCTCGACGATGTGTTCGTGGGCATGTCGCACCGCGCGGCTGCGTTCCCGGACTTCCGCGGGTGACTGCCGCGGGGGCAGCGTGAGCTTGGTGAGCACCTCGAGGAACAGCCGCATCGCCGGGTTACCGGTTAGCTCGGCGATGACGAGGTGGATGTCGTGGCTGCCGGGGAGGCCCCCGGCCTGCTGGATCTCCGCCTCGCGGCTCAGTGTGTCGCGCAGGCGATGGATGCCGTCCTCGTCGATGCGCTGGGCGGCCAACTCGGCGCACTTGAGCTCGAGCGTCGATCGCGCGTCGAAGATGTCGCCGAGGGAGGCGTTGTTGTACTTCAGGTTCAGTGCCGCGGCGCGCACCACGGATGAGGTGTCAGGCTCGGTGACGACCAGACCGCCGCCCGGACCCCGCCGCATTCGAGCGATCGCGTGATGTTCGAGGATCCGCACGGCCTCCCGGAACACCGCGCGGCTCGTGCCGTACTCGCTGAGCAGCTGCGGTTCGGAGCCGATGACAGTGCCGACCGGCCACCCCATCGCGATGATGCGGTCCTCGATCTTTCGCGCCAGGCGCTCTGCCATCTTGCCGGTCGACTCGGATCTGTCCTCGGGGGCGCCGGCCTGATGTGCCGGGGCAGGCTGCGACATGGCTAGCAGTGTACTGAGTTGTGTCGTTCGGTCTTGGCAAATGCGACCGGTCGGCACGGAGGAGCTTGACCAAGCCTAGACTGTTGATTAAAAAGTATACTCTTTAGAGTTGGAATGGAGAGGATGACGTGGAGATCGCGAACTCCGCCGCCCTCGTGACCGGTGGTGCGGGCGGCTTGGGCGAGGCGACCGTTCGTCGGCTGGTCGCGGCGGGCGCGCGGGTAGCCGTCGCGGACCTCGCCGAGGACCGCGCGAAGGCACTCGCCGACGAGCTCGGGGACGCCGTCGTCGCGGTGCGCACCGACGTGACTGGCGAGGAGAGCGTGCAAGTTGCCGTCGACGCCGCGTCGGCCCTCGGAGAGCTGCGCATCGTGGTGAACGCACACGGCGCCCCGTCCTCGCGGACGCGCCTCGTCGCGCGTGACGGCACACCGCATGATCTCGCCGGCTTCCGGCGCACCATCGACATCTATCTCACCGGCACGTTCAACGTCATGCGCCTGGCAGCGGCCCGGATGGCGAAGAACAGCGTGAACGATTCGGGAGCGCGGGGCGTCATCATCAACACCGCGAGCATTGCGGCGTTCGAGGGGCAGGTCGGCCAGCTCGACTACTCGGCGGCCAAGAGCGGGGTCGTGGGCATGGGCCTGGTGGCCGCTCGGGATCTGTCGCCGCTCGGGATCCGCGTGATGACGATCGCCCCCGGCACGTTCTTCACACCTGCTTTCCGCATGTCCGAGGAGGAGGCGCAGGAACGTTGGGGGAGTGCGGTCCCCTTCCCCAAGCGGATGGGCCGACCGGCCGAGTACGCCCAGCTCGTGCAGAGCATCGTCGAGAACGACTACCTCAACGGTGAAGTCATCCGGATCGACGGTGCGCAGCGCTTCGGACCGAAGTAGGGGAACGTCGATGGGAGGATCTGCGCCGGACGCCGTGGTGGTGGCGGCGTGCCGCACCGCGATCGGTACAGCACACACGGGAACCCTGGTCGATACCACTGCCCACGAGCTCGCCGAGACAGTCGTCGCCGAGGTGCTGCGGCGGTCCGGCCTCGAGGCCGGGGATGTCGACGACGTGCACCTGGGTGAGTGCTCCTACGGTGGCGGGGACATCGCCCGCTACACCGCGCTTGCTGTCGGGTTGACGGACGTGCCCGGTGTCGCACTCAACAGGCACTGCGCGACGAGCCTGACCTCGGTGGTCACGGCCGCTGCCTGTGTCCGGTCGGGCATGGAACGAGCGATCATCGCCGGCGGCACCCAGTCGTCCTCGACTGCACCGGCTTTGAAGCGGCGAGTTCCCGGCACCGCTGACGAGTGGGAGGAGCCCTGGTACTCGCCCACGCACGTCGACTCGCCCGACGCGCCGAACCGTGACATGACGATCACGGTGGGGTGGAACACGGCGCGGGAGGCCGGGATCACGCGCGAGGAGATGGACTCGTGGGCGCTGCGCAGTCATCAGCGGGCCATCGCGGCGATCGACGCCGGCGCCTTCGAGGCGGAGATCGTTCCGATCAAGGCTCGCCGGAAGGACGGGTCCTTCGTCGAGTTCACCGTCGACGAGCATCCCCGACGTGCCACCTCGATGGAGAAGCTGGCCTCCCTCAAGCCGATTCACCCTGAGATCGAAGGATTTTCCATCACGGCGGGGAACTCGAGCGGAGTCAACGATGGTGCGGCCGCGTTGATGGTCGTCGCGGACGATTTGGCCGCCGAGCGCGGACTCACGCCGATGGCGCGGATCGTGAGCTGGTCGGCGGTCGGTGTGGCTCCGCAGCGGACCGGTATGTCGGTCGTCGAGGCCATTCCGCTGGCGCTGAAGCGGGCCGGTCTGCGGCCGAACGACGTGGCGTTGTGGGAAATCAACGAGGCCTTCGCGTCCGTCCCGGTCGCGGCCTCGCGGCTGTTGGACATCGACCCGGAGTTGGTCAACACGAGCGGCAGCGGCTGCAGCCTCGGCCACCCGGTCGCGGCTAGCGGGGCGCGCATGCTGACCACCCTGATCCACGAGCTCGGGCGGCGCGGCGGCGGCTACGGCGTCGCCGCCATGTGTGCGGGCGGTGGCCAGGGCGCTGCTGTTGTCGTGGAGGTCCCGGGTAGCCGGGCGCTGCGGGCAGGGAGCAGGCCGGTCGAGCTGCCGGCCCGGAACTGAGAGGAACAGCATGGAATCCGCGGCACTGGCGGGGCGGACGATCGTCATGTCCGGTGGGAGTCGTGGCATCGGACTGGCGATCCTGGTCGCCGCGGCCCGGCAGGGTGCCAATGCAGTGCTCCTGGCCAAGACCGACCAGCCGCATCCGCGGCTGCCGGGCACTGTGCACACTGCCGTCTCGGAGATCGAGGCCGCCGGTGGCAAGGCCATTGCCGTCGTCGGAGACGTGCGGAACGAGGAGGACGTGCAACGCGCGGTGGCCACGGCCGTCGAACGCTTCGGCGGGGTGGACATCTGCATCAACAACGCAAGCGCGATCGATCTGTCGGGTACCGGGCAACTGCCGATGAAGCGGTTCGATCTCATGCATCAGATCAACGTTCGCGGCACCTACCTGCTGACATCGGCCTGCCTGCCGTACCTTCGTCGGTCGGACCACGCCCACGTGCTGACGCTCTCTCCGCCGTTGAACATGTCACCGCACTGGCTGGGCCGCCACCCCGGCTACACGCTCAGCAAGTACGGCATGACCCTGCTGACTCTGTGCTGGGCAGCCGAGTTCGCCGATGTACCGATCGCGGCGAACTGCCTGTGGCCGCAGACGACGATCGCTACAGCCGCCGTCGTCAACCTGCTCGGTGGGGAGGAGATGGCCTCCCGCTCACGCCGTCCGGAGATCATGGCGGACGCCGCGATCGAGGTGCTCTCCCGCCCGCCGACCGAGCAGACCGGCCGTGCGTTCATCGACGTGGACGTTCTGCGCGCGGCCGGTATCGACGACTTCGCCCGTTATGGCGGCGGAGAGAACCCGGAGCTGGACATCTTCGTCGATTCCGAGTGACTGCAGCTGTTGAGTCCGTTTCGACCGAACCATTCGCGGGGCCGCACGGTCCGCGACACGAAGGGAAGATCATGTCGGACGTCGTCGTGGAGCGTCGTGGGTCGATCCAACTCATCACGATCAATCGACCCGAAGTGAAGAACGCGCTGAACGCATCGGTCGCGAAGAAGATCGCCGCGGCGGTCGATGAACTCGACGCGGACGATGACCTGCGGGTCGGGGTCCTCACCGGCGCAGGGGGAACGTTCTCATCGGGGATGGACCTCAAGGCGTTCCTCCGCGGTGAGACTCCGTCGATCCCGGGCCGGGGACTCTGCGGAATCTCGAGAACGCCACCACGCAAGCCGATGATCGGCGCCGTGGATGGATGGGCGGTGGCCGGTGGGTTCGAGTTGCTGCTCGCATGTGACCTGGTGGTCGCGTCGCGGACGGCGCGGTTCGGCGTGCCCGAGGTGAAGCGCTCGCTCGTCGCCGGCGGTGGCGCGGCGCTGCGGCTGACCTCGCGGATCCCGCACGCGCTCGCACTCGAGATGCTCCTGACCGGGGAGCCCATCACTGCAGACCGCGCGGCGGCGATCGGACTGGTCAACCGCATCGTCGACGGAAGCGTGCTCGACGCCGCGATGGAGCTGGCCTCTTCGATCGCCGCGAACGGGCCGTTGGCCGTGGCGGCGACGAAGGAGATCGCCCGCCGCAGCGCCGACTGGTCGCTCGAGGAGGGCTGGGTGCGTCAGGACGAGATCATGGGGCCTGTTCTCCGGTCGGAGGATGCGCGGGAAGGAGCCAAGGCGTTCGCGGAACGTCGTCCACCAGTATGGCAGAACCGATGATCGGTTGCGGGTGACGCCCCGGGGATGCGGCTACGCCGCGGCGGCATCGGAGTGGCCGCCGCGGCATCGACGAGCGACGGTCACCGCGAGAGGCGCCGACGCAGGCTCCACATCTGCGGGGCACGTTCGAGAAGCACTGCCCCTCGAGGGGTTGGGCGGATCTCGGCGACCGCCCGGTAGGTCCGGGTGACGGCCCGGGTGAGTTCCCCGTCGCCGCCTGCGGAAGCTGCGATGTCCAGTGCAGTGCGCATCAGCTCGGCCCGCGGAACGACCGCCCAGGCGAACCCACAGGCCACGGCCTGCTCTGCCGACATCTCCTGGTTGAACAGGGCGATTGCAGCCCCGGTTGTGGTGGGCAGGCTCCGGGCGAGCATCGCGAGATGGCCGCCGCCCGGATGGGCCCCGGCGCGCCCGAAGCCGATGAACCGGGCGTCGTCCGACACGATCCGCAGGTCGCAGGCCATCGGCAGATTCAGCCCCGCGCCCACGAGCGCGCCGTTGACCGCGGCGAGCGTGGGGATGCGTGCGTTCTGCAACCGCTCGAAGAGGCTGTAGATCCGTCCGATCCCGGAAAAGTTCTCGTCGTTGAGGGGGTCCTTACCGACACGGGCGAGCATTCCCAGATCGGCGCCGCTGCAGAAGCTCGGCCCTTCCGAGGCCAGAACGAAGGCCGTGACGTCGGAATCGTTCTCGGCCTGCTCGAGGGCCGCCACAACCGCGTCGGCGAACTCAGGGGTCAGCGCATTGTGGTTCGGCGCGTTGAGAATGCACAGGCCAACGGTTCCCTCCCGTTGGTATCGGACCCCGGTGAGCAGGTACTCCGATGTATCATCTGCCACCCTCCAAGGATACAGTGTCCTCATCGCCTACTGGTCTGCGGTGCGGCGAGGTCTCCTGAAAGTTGGGAACCTTCGTCCTCCATGTCGTCAGGGGGACCGATGCCGCGATTGCTGTGTGAGGGGCGGCGGTCGTTCACCACGTTCGCAGCAAAGGTCGTCCAGGGGGTTGACGATGCAGGACGACGACGCCCGACCTGCGCTCTGAGGCGCCCCTGGCGAATCGTCGGTTCACGGGCGACGTGCTACGCCGTCGGTGCCCCGCTCCGACGATCACTCGTCGACGCTGGCGGGTGCAGACCAGGGCTTGCTGCAAAGGGTTCAATAGAGGATACTTATTTTGCCGTCGGAGTGCAGCAGGAGGGAGCGACGGTGCTTCCGACAACGAATGGCCGTCCCACTGGCTCTCGTGGACAGCCGAGGTGGCGCCACACAGGGAGGCAGAGGTGATCAGGTTCATTGCGTGGCGGGTGGGTGGCATGTTGCCGATCGCCCTGCTCGTGACGCTCGTGTCGTTCCTCCTTCTCGAGCTGGTTCCCGGGGACCCGGCTCGGGTGGTCGCAGGTGATCTCGCCACGCCGGAGCAGATCGAAGAGACGCGGGCGAAGCTGGGCCTGGACCAGAACGTCGTCGTGCGGTACCTGACCTACCTCGGTGACATCCTCTCCGGTTCGTTCGGGGAGTCGATCTCGCTCCAGCCCGGGCGCGGAGCGATGGAGCTGATCCTGGACGCGTTACCGGTGACGCTCTCGTTGACGGTTGTCTCCCTGGTCATCGCCGTGATCGTCGCCGTGCCGCTGGGCGTGGCAGCGGCGCTGCGCCGGGGCACCTGGGTCGACCAGGTCCTGACGGGGTTCACGTCGGTCTCCATGGCGTTGCCACCTTTTGTCACCGGCCCGTTGCTGGTCACGGTGCTCGCGGTTGCCTACAGCCTGTTTCCGGCCGTGGGGTACCAGCCGCTGTCGGAGGGGTTCGCGGTCTGGATGAGTTACCTGTTCTTGCCCGCGCTCGCGATCTCCTTCAACTCCATCGCCGAGATCGGCCGGCAGATCCGCGGATCGCTGATCGACGTCATGGACCAGAGCTACATCCGGACCGCGAACGCGAAGGGGCTCTCGGCCACGCGGGTCGTCGGCAAGCACGCCCTGAAGAACGCGGCTATCCCGGCTGTGACCGTGCTCGGGCTGCAGGTCACCCGAGTGATCGGCGGGACTGTCGTCGTCGAGATCATCTTCGCGATGCCGGGGATCGGTGCGCTCGCCGTGAACTCGGTTTTCGCCGGTGACTTCCCCGTGGTGCAGGCCCTCGTGCTGTTCAGCGCGTTCGCTGTCCTCGGAACGAACCTCATCGTCGACCTCACCTACGGGTACTTCGACCCGCGTCTGCGAAAGGGCTGACTGCCATGACCGCAACGATCGAGGCGCAGCGGGCCCCCGAGGCCCCGCTCCCGGGCGGCCGCCGACGGTCCCGTACAGCCCGGATGTTGCTCGCGGAGCGGCGCACGCGCGTGGTGCTGGCGGTCCTGATCGCTCTGGTGCTCGTCGCGTTGATCGGGCCGCTACTGACGCCGTACGGCACGAACGAGCAGGACCTGCTCGGCCGGCTGCAGCCGCCGAGCAGCGAGCACTGGCTCGGCACCGACAGCTTCGGTCGCGACATTCTCACCCTGGTCTTCGCCGGAACCCGGCTGAGCCTGTTCGCGGGGTGCCTCGCCGTGGCCACGGCCGTGCTGCTCGGCGTACCGGCCGGGCTGCTCGCGGGGTACCGGGGCGGTGCCTTCGGCGTGGTCAGCAACACCGTCTCCGACACGTTGCTCAGCCTCCCGCCGCTGATCCTGGCGCTAGCGATCGTCGGTGCCTACGGGGGTGGCGTCGTGCCGGCCATGCTGGCTGTCGGAGTCACGCTCGCACCGCGCTTCTACCGGGTCTCGCGCGGCGTCGCGCAGTCGGTGTCGAAGAACAGCTTCATTGAGTCGGCTCGGTCGATCGGATGCACCACGGGACGCATTCTCGGCCGCCACGTCTTTCCCAACGTGGTGGCGCCGATCCTGGTGCAGTTCTCCTTCTCCTTCGGCCTGGCGATCATCGCCGAGGCGAGCCTGAGCTTCCTGGGGCTGGGGGCGGAGCCGCCCGCGGTGAGCCTGGGAACAATGGCGCGCGACGCATTCACACACATCAGGGAGGCCGCGTTCCCGATCTTCCCGCCGTGCATCCTCATCGCGTTGATCGTTTTCCTGTTCTCCTCCCTCGGTGACGGCCTGCGGGACGCCGTCGTGTCGGGAGGTCGCCGATGACGGCTGAGACCCAGGAGCGGGCGGTCGTCGGTGCTGCGGTTCTGATGAGGGTGCGAGACCTGTCCGTGGGTTATCGGCGGCCTCACGGGTGGGTGCCGATCCTCGACTCGGTGAGCTTCACGGTGCGTGCCGGTGAGGTGGTCGGCCTGGTCGGTGAGTCCGGTTCGGGCAAGACCGTCAGCTCACTCGCCGCGATGGGGCAGCTGCCCCGGCCCCTGCAGGTGTCCGGCGGGGCCATCGAATTCGAAGGCCGCGACCTGCTGGCGATGGACCCCAAGCAGGTCCGCAAGCTCCGCGGCGTCGAAGTGTCGATGATCTTCCAGGACGCACTCCGCTGCCTGAACCCGGCCTACACCATCGGTGACCAGATCGCCGAACCACTGCGGGTACACAAGGGGATGAGCCGGGCGCAGGCGCACGAGCGCGCTGTTGAGCTGCTTGAGCTGGTCGAGATCCCGCGGGCCAGGGAACGTGCCCGCGCCTACCCCCACCAGCTCAGCGGCGGCATGTGCCAACGGGTGATGATCGCCATCGCGCTCGCCTGCTCGCCGAAACTGCTGATCGCCGACGAACCCACCACCGCACTGGACGTCACGGTCCAGAAGCAGATCCTGCGGCTACTGACGCGGATCCAGAACGAGATGGACCTCGGGATTCTGTTCATCACGCACGACCTCGGTGTGGTTGCCGAGATTTGTGATCGCACGGCAGTCATGTACGCGGGACAGATCGTCGAGGAGGGGCCGACTGAGGAGCTGTTCCGTCGGCCGCGCCACCCCTACACCCACGGGCTCATCTCCTCGGTGCCGCGGATCGGCCATGAGGACCGCAGGTTCGGATCGATCCCGGGCAGCGTGCCCAAGGCAGGCCATTGGCCCACCGGGTGCCACTTTCGCACGCGATGCCCGTACCCCCAGGCCGGTCGCTGTGACGACCGCCCGATAACACTGGAGGTGGTGGACGCCGGCGGACCTTCCCGGCCCGTTCCGCACCGCGTTCGCTGCGCACGCAGCGACGAGCTCACCCTGGAGGGAGTGACATGAGCCGTCCTGAGGGTGGCGCAGCAGCGTCCGAGGCCGTCCTGACGGCCATCGGGCTCACGAAGCTGTACACCACCGGCCGGTTCGGCCACCGGCAGTCCGTGCACGCCGTGCGGGGTGTCGACCTCGCGGTGGGGAGGGGGGAGACACTCGCCGTCGTCGGCGAATCCGGGGCGGGCAAGTCCACCGTCGGACGGTTGATTCTGCGCCTCATCGAGCCGGACGACGGAACGGTCGAGTTCGAGGGTGTCGACGTGCGCCGGTTGTCGAGGAGCGCCCTGCGCCGGCTACGGCCTCGCATGCAGATGGTCTTCCAAGACCCCTTCTCCTCGCTCGACCCGACGATGACGATCGCCGATTCAGTCGCGGAGCCTCTGCTCGTGCACAAGATCGGAACCGCGGCCGATCGGAGAAGACGTGCTGGCGAGCTGCTCGAGCAGGTTGGGTTGGATCCCGAGTTCGGTGAGCGCTTCCCCCGAGAGCTCTCCGGTGGCCAGCTGCAGCGCGTCGCCATCGCCCGGGCGATCTCCACCCGGCCGTCACTGATCGTCTGCGACGAGCCGGTCGCTGCACTTGACCTCTCTATCCGCGGGCAGATCCTCAACCTCCTCGTGGATCTGCAGAATGCAACCGGGGTCTCCTACATATTCATCTCGCACGACCTTTCGGTCGTCGAGCACTTCGCACACCGGGTGGCGGTCATGTACGCAGGCCAGGTCGTGGAGGTAGGCCCGACCAGCGACGTGTTCGGTTCACCCCGGCATCCCTACACGAATGCCCTTCTCGCCGCGGTACCGCGCATTGGCTTCGGTCGGCGCGACACGGAGACCGATGGCAACACCCCTGCCCGGGACGAGCGCCTGGCGCCAGCGGAGGTCGGTGCAGGCTGCGCCTATCGCAACAGATGCCCCGTCGCGATGGCGCGGTGCGAGACCGACGGTCCCCGCCTGACCTCTGGCTTCCACCGGGTGGCCTGCCACCGCGTCGGAGGGAAGCAGCTAGGGACACCGCCCGTGGCGTCGCCGGTCCTGCCGGCCGAACGCTTCGCCGGCAGGTCGTGATCGGGGTCCTGGCGGTTCGGTCTAACCGGATGCGTCGAATGGACGGGATCCGGTTTGCATCCCCGGTATCCAGGAGGCGATTCTGGCCCGAACGTGATCATTGGTTCTTCTGGTCAGTGCTATGTCGCTTCGCTGACGCTGGATCCGTAGTTGTGATTTGGTGCAATGACTAGTGAAACAAGTTGGCTCGCTCACGTGCTGTGGAGAGGTGGGCTATCGTGGCCGTGGATTTTAGCACCCTGGATTACATAATCGTCGGTGGTGGCTCTGCCGGATGCGTGCTGGCCAACCGGCTGAGCGAGGATACCCACCGCCAGGGTGCTTCTCCTCGAGGCGGGTGGGGAGGACTACAGCCCGTTCATCCGTGTCCCTGCGGGATTCCCGAAGCTGAATCCAGAAAAGTGCAACTGGCACTACACGGCCGAGCCCGGCAAGTCGCGCAACGGGATCGTCGAGCACTGGGGCGGAGGCAAGGTCCTGGGTGGTTCCAGCTCCATCAACGGCCAGGTTTGGACCCGAGGAAATCAAGCGGACTTCAACGAATGGGCGAAGCTGGGCGCGGAGGGTTGGGCGTTCCCCGACGTGCTGCCCAGCTTCCGGAAGAGCGAGCGGTTCGAGGGCGGTGCGTCCCGGTTCCGCGGGGGATCCGGTCCGATCCACGCCTCGTTCGGGCGTGTCCATCACCGTTTGACCGATGCATTCATTGATGCCGCGCAGCAGGTCGGTTTCCCGTACCCTCGCCGTCCTCGCCTGGTCGACGGCCACTCGGGTTCTCGTAGAAAGCGGGCGCGCGATCGGGGTCGAATTCGTCCGTGGGGGGCGGGCGTCCTGTGTCACGGCTCGCCGGGAGGTGATTCTGTGCACAGGTTCGATTGCCAGCCCCAAGATGCTCATGCTGTCCGGAATCGCGCCATCGGCGGTGCTGAAGGAACACCGGATACCTGTTCTAGTGGATCTTCCTGGTGTGGGGGAGAACCTCCAGGAGTACATCTACTCGACAATGATCTCCAACGTCAACGTGATAACCATCAACAGAGAACTCACGGTGAAGGGAGTTCTGAAGCACGGCCTGGACTTCGTCGTCCGGGGCCGTGGTGCGGTCACGACCGCCGCCGCCCACTCGCTACTTTTTGGATCGTTCACCAAAGGTGCCACGCGGCCCGACTACGAGATCATCTTCTCTCCTCTCGGTATGTCGGGGGACACTCCGGAAGCCGACGCCGGGCAGAACATCAAGTTCCGCCACGACGTGCACGAGCTCCGGCCAATGGAGACTTCGACGGTGATGGAGCTGCCGTCGATCAGTCACCCTCGTGCGCGTGGCCGGGTCGTGCTCCGCTCCGCCGACCCGTTCGCCAAGCCGATCATCGAGCACGAGCTGCTCGCCGATCCACGTGACATCGCGGATCTGACAGCAGTCTGCCGCATCACCCGAGAGATTTTCGCCGCCGACGCGCTGCGACCGTACGTCACAGGTGAAATGCTCCCCGGCAAGGCCGTCGAGACCGACGCCGACTGGGAGAGCTACTTCCGCTCCCACGCATGGCGCGGCGAGCACCCGTGCGGTACCTGCCGCATGGGCACTGACGAGATGGCCGTCACCGATCATCGCCTTAGGGTGCACGGTGTCGCAGGCCTGCGGGTGGTCGACGCGTCCGTCATGCCCACCGTGATCACCGGGCACACGAATGCGCCGACGGTGATGATCGCCGAGCGAGCAGCCGAGTTCATCCGTGCGGACAACGCGGGCTGATCACTCGCAAGGCGAACCGATCTGGTGAGAAGGCATACCCACCCACACGTACAGGGACCGAGATGACTGATTACGAAGTGGACCGGATCCTCGTGGACGGCTCCTTCAGGAAGCCGGCGGGACAGGAGATCGCGATCCTGAACCCGGCCACGGAGGAGCCAGCGCTGCGGCTGTACGACGCTAGCACCGAGGATGTCGACGCCGCGGTGGCTGCCGCCCGCCGCGCCTTTGCCACGTCGCCGTGGCGCTGGATGTCGCACACGGAACGCGCCGCGCTGCTCGAGCCGATCAGCGAAGGTCTGCAGAAGCGGTGGGAGGCGGAGCTGGCGCCCGCGTTCACCACCGTCTGCGGAACCCCGACGACCGTGTCGAAGGCCTTCGCCGCCGGGGCCCGCGGCATCTTCGCCGACGTCCAGCGATCCGCCGCCGAGTTTCATGCGGAGCAGGACATCATGGGAGTCGGCGGCCGGGCCGGAGCCGGCCACCCTGCGACGCTCGTGCACGAGCCGGTCGGCGTGGTGGCAGCGATCGCGCCGTGGAACGGGCAACTCTACCTGACCCTAACCAAGCTGCTGCCCGCCCTGCTGGCGGGGTGCACAGTGGTCTGCAAGCCGAGCCCGGAGACCGCGGTGGAAGCCATCGTTCTCGCCGAAGCAGTGCAGGCTGCCGGCATCCCGGACGGGGTCGTCAACATCCTCCCCGCCGGGCGTGAGGCCGGCGCCCGGCTGGTGGCGAATCCAGAGGTCGACATGGTGGCATTCACCGGCTCGACGGCCGCCGGGCGATCGATCATGGCCGCCGTCTCCGACCGGCTGGCCCGGCTCAGCCTTGAGCTCGGCGGCAAGTCGGCCGCGATCGTCCTCAACGACGTCGACACCGCCGTCGTGAGTAGACAACTGCTCACCGGCACGACACTGATGAGCGGTCAGGCCTGCGCTCTGCTCTCCCGCATCCTGGTGCCGCGAGCACGCCAGCAGGAAATCGCAGAGGCGTTCACGGCCGCGATCAAGGCCGTGCCGTTCGGGGACCCGACCGATCCTGCGACCCTCATGGGTCCGCTGGTCAACAAGGCCGGCCTGGATCACGCGCTCGATCTCATCGATTCCGCGAGGACGCAGGGTGCGACGCTGGTCTGCGGTGGTGGACGCCCCGCGGATCGCGACCGCGGTTGGTACATCGAGCCGACGGTGTTCACAGACGTCGCCAACTCGATGCGGCTGGCCAGGACGGAAGCCTTCGCGCCCGTGTACGCGATCATCCCGTATGACTCCGAGGAGGAGGCGGTGGCGATTGCCAACGACTCCGACTTCGGTCTTGCCGGTGCCGTCTTCAGCGCGGACGAGGAACGCGCCGAGCGTGTCGCCCGCTCCATCCGCGCCGGTGCCGTGACGGTGAACGGCTTCGCCCTGGACCCGGGCATCCCCTTCGGCGGGTTCCGGCAGTCCGGCATCGGCCGCGAGGGCGGGCTGCCGGGCCTGCTGATGTACACCGAGCTCAAGGCCATCCACCGGCCCACAAAGCGCGCGACGGTGCAGGTCGTAGCCGCCTCGACGAGCGCATGAAGTAAGGAGTGCAGATGACGGACACCAAGGACGTCGACAGGGATCCTTTGGAGGATCTCGATCTCATCGCCGAGTTCGAGAAGGACATGGGTGCCCATCTCGCCGATCCCCATGCGGTGTACGACGAGCTCCGCAAGGACCACCCTGTCTATGCCGGGGACCTGCTGACCGAACGGCTCGGCCTCGCCTCGTCCACATTGAAGCTGTGGGAAGGCCGCCCGTACACGATTCTTGGCTATGAAGCTGCTGAGCAGGTCGTCCGAGATGCGGAGCACTTCTCCAACAGCGTGTACGACCGAACCGTGGGCAGGACTCACGGTAGGACCATCCTCACGATGGACGATCCCGACCACAGGGACCATCGCAAAGCGATCCAGAAGGCGTTCAACCGCAAGGCAATGGATCGCTGGCGCACCGATTTCATGATTCCGGAGGTGCACCGGGTCATCGATGGGATAATCGATCGCGGGCGGGGCGACGTCATGGCGGACTTCGCCCTCCACTTCCCGGTATCGGTTATCCATCACATTCTCGGTCTGCCACCCGAGCGACTGCAGGAGATGCACAACCTCGCCGTGGGTCTGCTTCTCTACCGGACGCGGTCGGACATCGCTCAGCTGTGCTCTCAGAAGCTCGGCGAGATGATGATCGAGCACGTTGATGCGCACCGCTCGTCGGGCGGGGGTGAGTTCATCAGCATCCTGGCCAACACGCGCATGGAGAATGGTGCCCTCTTCACCTGCGAGGAGATGGTCTCGTTCCTGCGCATCCTGCTCGCGGCCGGAGGAGAGACCACCACCCGGGCGATAGGCAGCATGTTCACCTACCTTCTCCGACAGCCGGAGCTGTTGGGCCAGGTTCGCGAGGACCGGGAACTCGTCCAACCGGTGATCGAGGAGACGCTTCGTCTGGAACCGCCGACGCAGTACGTCTACCGGTACTGCGTGAAGGACATCGACGTTTGCGGGACCCGGATCCCGGCAGGGTCACCGGTCGCAGTCTCGCTGGCGGCGGCAAACCGTGACCCAGAGGTCTTCGACGACCCGGCCGCGTTCAGAATCGGTCGGAAGGTCCAGCACCTCGGATTCGGGCACGGCGTGCACATGTGCTTGGGCATGCACCTCGCGCGGATGGAGGCGGCGACCACACTGAACGCCTTCCTCGACCGGATGCCCCGGCTACGACGCGACGAACGCCTGCCCGATCCGGTCATCCGGGGGGTAGCGTTCCGCTCGCCGGCCACCGTTCCAATTCGCTGGGATTGAACTGCGCGGCGGCACAGGAACACCGCGCGGCTGTCGGTCGTCGGGCGCGCCGACGGTGTTCGAACCAGCGCGCCTGACCTCTGTCGATTGGCTCGATCGAGGTGCCCAACCGAGTTGTGTCGACCGCGCGGCGCATTCGTGGGGATGCGCGAGCCACAGAACTCCGGCTGGCTCTACATCCGCGGTGTCGAGCGTCGAGCCGAAGGCGGTGTCGGGTTGTTCAGCATCGAATCCCTCCACGTGCTCCCGGTTGCCGACCTCGATGCTCCGTCGCCGCTCGCCTACATGACGAGCGATATGCCGAGCTCGCCCGGGCGGTGCACCGCCACGGCACCCGTGTCATCGTCCAACTCGTCAACATGGGCGCCCCGTTCCGTTCGGACGCGCATCCCGATCTCGCTCCGATCTGGTCCTTCAACAGGATGGTGACGAGCGAGGGCGAGGCTACGTACCGGATCTCGTCCGACGAGATCGAGATGTGCATCAACGGCCACACCCCAAGCCGCGAAGGTCGTCGTCGACTGCGGCATCGACGGCGTCGAGCTCCATGGTGCACACGGCTACCTCATCCAGCAATCGATGTCCATGGGGCAGCGGTCGCCCGGAGCACTGGGGTGACCTGCTCGCCTTCATCAGGGCGGTCATCGCGCGGGTGCGTGAGGTGATCGGGCCACGTCCTGTCGTCGGGCTGCGGTTGTGCCTCGACGACTTCCTCGGTAGCAGCGCCGGCGGGATCGCCCCGGAGGACGTGATCCACTATGCGCGCGAATTCGTGGCTGGCGGGGTCTGGACTACTTGAACCACTCCGAAGGCTCCCGGAACCGTCACTACGCGCAGTCGATCGCGACCTGGCGGGGTCTCCACGCCGAGTTGCTGCCGCTCGCTGCGCAGCTCCGCGCCGCCATCGACGCCGAGGTGCCGGTGATCGGTGTCGGGCGCATCGTCACGACGGCCGAGGCGGAGTCCGCGCTGCGCTCGGGGCGTGCGATCTGGTGGGCATGACGCGGGCGTTGATCGCTGATCCCGATGTGGTGGGCAAAGGCCGAGAGCACGAGCAACGACTCTGCGTCGGTGCCAACCAGGGGTGTCGACCTGGCCTTGCTCGCCTTGCCCATCACGTGCTACCACAACCCGGAGGCTGCGTGCGAGTCGATCCTCGGTGACCTCGTTCCGGCGAGGAAGCCGCGCAGAATCCTCGTTGTCGGAGGCGGACCGGCGGGCCTGAAGGCCGCCGAGATCGCGGCACGTCGCGGGCACGGCGTCACCGCGGTGGAGCGCTCAGCGGCCCTCGTTGGGAAGTTGCGCGCCGCCGCTGTACTACCCGCGGCCGCTGAACTGTTCCACGCTGTGGAATGGGTCGTCCAGCAGCTCGACCAATTCGGTGTCACGACGCAGCTCGGCACAGTGGTCGACGAGGCGTCTATCGCTGATCACGATTCCGACGAGGTTGTCCTCGCCACCGGTTCACGCTTCGAGCCGGAGCGTGTGTTAGGTGACGCCAGCGACGGTTCGGTACCCGTCATCTCGACCGAAGAGGCGATGGCGACCGGCCAGCGGCGCATGTCCTCGTCCTGGATCGATTCGGCGCCCCATGGCGCAGTGCGGGCTGCCGAGAGGCTCGCATCGTGCGGTTCGACCGTCGACAGAGTGTCTCCCCTGCCGCGGGTGGGCAGGCACCTCGGTGCGACGCACGGCTTCGAGATCGTTTTGCATCTGCTCGCTGCGGGATGCCGCGTAGAACCGAATGTCGACGCCGTCGCGCTGGGCGGTGGCGCCGTGAGGTTGCGACACACGCTCACCGGTGAGACGACGGAGCGCAACTACGCCCTCGTCCGCGGTGCGGTAGAACGGCCGGCCGGTCGAGCTGCGCGCGGTCCGTACGGCCCAGGGTAGGTGTGCGCGGGTGATCGGGGACGCGCCACGCCGCGTGCCGCCATGCACGCATTCCATGACAGAGACATCATCGCCCGCGCATTGTGACGGCCTCTGATCGGGTGTCCTCCAGGCACACCCGATCAGAGGCCTTGCGCAGCTTCGCAGCGCTTGGTCAGCTAGTGCGCAACTGCGCCCACACCAGCTGGCGGTAGGTGTCGTCGTCGCATTCGGCGCGCTGGGCAATGAGGGATGCCGCCTCTGCCCCGATCGCGTGACGGCTGAACGGTCGGGTTTCGGTCACGTACAGGTCGGCGATGACAGCGGCGACCTCCTCTGGCGTGGACGCCCGCTCTCGGTGCGAGGTGGCCCGGAGCGTGGACCACTGCTCCCCGAGCGTGCGGTAGGGCTCGACCTCCGACGAGTATGTTCGTCTCCGCGCTGAGAACCCGCTGGAGACCGCGCCCGGTGCCACGATCACGGTGCGCACTCCGACGCTCTCCAGCTCGAAGGACAGTGACTCGAGCATGAGCTCGACCGCGGCCTTCGTCGAGCCGTATGTGCCGGTCAAGGGGCGAGTCGCTCTGGCGGCTGGCGAGCTGACGAAAAAGATCGTTCCCGTACGTCGGGTGCGGAATGTCGGAATCAGTGCCTTCGTGAGGCGGATGGTGCCGAGCACGTTGGTCGCGTAGATGTCCTCGATGGCGGACATCGGGACGGCCTCGAGCGGGCCGTGCAACCCGACACCGGCGTTGTTGACCAACACGTCGACCGGCTCGATCCTTGATACGAGAGCGTCGACCTCTACGTCATCGGTGATGTCGAGCTCATGGCGTTCGGCCACGTCGAGGTCGGCGATGGACGCCGCAGAGCGGCCGGTTGCGACCACGTGGTGCCCGCGCCTCGCGAACTCGAGCGCGGCCGCCCTGCCTATGCCGCTTCCGCAGCCGGTGATAAGTACTCGGGACACGTCGTTCCTCCTCGAACCGGAGATGGGGCGGGACGGCGGAGGACGAACCTCGAGTGCGGCGCCCGGATCGTGATCGCATGTCGGTCGCGGCGGATCCGAATGGAGATCTCTGCCGTCAGCTCGCTGTCGAAGTACCGAGCTCCGCCGACTCAGAAAGCCGAAGTGAGAACTCAGTCGGCGATGACTTTGATCGCCTGGGTCGGACAGAGGCGAATGGCCTCTTGGACACTGTCGGGAGCCGGGTTTCCTTTCGTGTATGAGAGGTCCTCATCGTCGAGATCGAAGTGGTCGGGTGCCACTTCGAGGCATAGTCCGTGACCTGCGCAGAGATTTCGGTCGACCATCACGCGCTGTATCATCGCATCCTCCTTACCGATTCGGGTCATCCCGGTTCAGCCTTCTTCTTTTCTCGAACGGTCAGACATGGGCTGATCTGGATCGGCTCCGCGAACCGCTGTGCGGACTGCGGCGGAACGCGGATCCGGTCGATGGACGAGCAGGTCAGCCACACAGGTCCGGCTTTGATGCATCGTCGTTGCGGCATGGCCCGGTCGGGAGCACACTTGTGGCGAACTCGCGCAGCTCCGTGGCAGCCGTCCGCGATGACGACCACGGACGCACGACCACCCGGTCGACGCCGAGGTCTTGCCATCCGGCCAGGTCCCCTGCCGAACGCACATTGCCGCCGACGGTGATGGTGAACGGGCGGTCTGAGCCGGCCTCGGTCCGCAGCCGGCGGAGCACGGCGATCCGCTCTGCTGCCTCACGAGGTGTCTGCCGCATTCCGATCCAGCCGTCTCCGCGGAGTGCGGCCCGACGCAGGGCGGCTGCAGAATGTCCGCCGACGAGCACTGGAACGCCGTCGCGCTGAACCGGCTTCGGGGCGAACCCCACCGGGCCGAAGCGGTAGAAATCACCGCGGTGCTCGACCAGCTCCTCGGTCCACAGCCGGCGGCAGACGTCGATCGATTCGTCCAGCCGGGCTCCCCTGCGCTGCGGCGGGATCCCAGCGGCGATCCATTCGCTGGTCAACCAACCAGCGCCCACCCCGAAGAGCGCCCGGCCTCCCGAGACCATGTCGAGCGTCGCCACTCCTCGGGCGGCGACGAAGGGATGGCGCAGGCCGAGCAGGTACACGCACGTCCCGAGCCGTACCCGTTCGGTGATACCAGCCAAGTAGCAGAGATAGCTTATCGAGTCGATCAGGGGAGTCTGCGGCTGCATGCGCTCGGTCTCGTCACCGATACCCAGCTTGCCGGCGAGGAGTGCGGGGGCCACGAGGTGATCGGAGACGAACACCGACTCGATGCCCACCTCGTCCGCGACCAGCGCGACCTCACGCCACGCCTTCGGGTTCAGTGTTCCCAGGGAGATGCCGACACTGGTCATAGCGATGGGTTCAGGCCTCCGGCCACCGTCAGGAGCTGGCCGGATATGTTGCGTGCTCCGTCTCCGATGAGGAACGCCACGGCGTCCGCGATGTCCTCAGGGATGTTCGGGCGGCCGAGCGGGTTCCGGTCCTTCCATTCATCAGGGCCGGGGAAGCCCTCCAGATTGGCTGCGTAGGTGATCGTTCCGCCCGGAGCGATCGCGTTGACGGTGACGTTGTACGGCCCCAGCTGCTGTGCTGCCGAGCGGGTGAGGCTGATCAGCCCGGCCTTGGCCGCCGCGTAGTGGGCGTGCAGCGGGGATCCGGCCCAACTCGTGGACGCGATGTTCACGATGCGCCCGGAACGCTGTTTCATCATCACTCGGGCCGATCGCTGGATGCAGAAGAACGCGGAGTCGAGGTTGACCGAGACGGTGCGTCTCCACTGGTCGACCGTGATCTCCCAGAGCGGGTTGTGGACCGGCCCCTTGATACCGCCTGCGACGTTGACCAGGACGTCGATGCGGCCGAAGTCGTGCAGCGCCGCCTCCACTGTGGCTTTCGCGCCTTCAGGGGTGGCCACATCGGCCAGATGCTTCACGACGGTGCTGTCCTCGGCGCGCAACCGTTCGGCGAGCGGCTCGAGGCAGTCGCGCCGATCATTGACGACGAGGTCGTAACCGGACCGGGCGAGCCGGGTGCAGATGGCGGTCCCCATCATGCCACCGGCGGCCGTCACCACGGCGACCGGCCTGAACTTCTTGGATGGGGGAGTGGATTCGTCCATTCCTACTCTTGCTCCCGTACGGAGTCATCGGAGCGTGCACCGTCGCCGCCCCGGGCGGGGCAGGCCAACCACTTCCCGATCGCGATTAGGTGGGTCTGCATCCGATGGCGGGCGAGGGCCGCGTCGCCGGCGATCACCGCCTCCGCGATCTTGTCGTGTGCCACGCGGACCTCGGCTGCCACGCGGGGTGACCTGGCGTGGGTGTCGTGGGTGTTGGTGAGGGTGGTGAGGACCTCGACGAAGAGGACGAGCGCGCGGTTGCCGGTGAGCTCAGCCAGCACGGTGTGCAGGTCGTGCGTGCCCAGCCCACCGTTGCGCTGACGCTCCTGCTCCAGCCGGAGCGAGGCCCGCAGCCGCGCGATGCCGCATTCGTCGATCCTCGCGGTGGCCAACTCGACGCACTTCAGTTCCAACGCGGATCGTGCCTCGAAGACGTGCTGCGGATCGGCCTTGGTGTACGCAAGAGCCAGCGCGCTGGCGCGCACAACCGCGCCGGTCTCCGGTGCCGTCACGGCCAACCCGCCGCCCGGGCCGCGGCGCATTGTCGCAACGCCGTGGTGTTCGAGCACGCGGACGGCTTCCCGCAGCACCGCGCGGCTGATCTTCAGCCGTTCGCGCAGCTCGGCCTCGGAGCCCAGGACGTGCCCCGCTGGGAACCCGAGCTCGACGATCTCCCGCTCGAGCTGGCGCGCGATCACGTCACCGAGCTTGCGGCCGGCGCCGTCTTCTCCGGGGACCGACGGCTCGACCATCAACGCTGCCCTCCCGGCCGTGTCTTGTCCGAATGTCGGTCCACGCCTGGGGACACGCGTACTGTTCACGTGCTCGACCCCGAGACCAACGATGCGGCAAACGCTTCCCGCATTGCCCGCTGTCCGCCGAGGAGGGTCTGGTCCAGCCACGCCCGCTTCAGGAAGCGATGGCAGGGATGCTCCCAGGTGAAGCCGATGCCGCCGTGCGTCTGGATGGCGTCGCCCGCCACGGAGACGAACGCGGCGGTGCTGTACGCGGCGGCCGCCCCGACCGTCCGCCCGGTGTCGGGGGAGCGCGCGTCGAGCGCACAGGCTGCTGCATCCGTCACGGCCCTGGCCGCATCGGCGGCGATGTACATGCTGGCCAGCTTGTGCTTGATCGCCTGGAACGAGCCGATGGGACGGTCGAACTGCCGCCGGGTCTTCGCGTAGTCGGTCGCCATGGCGAGTGCGGCGTGGGCACCCCCGGCCGCGTCCGCGGCGATCGCCACCGAACGCCGCAGCGCGGCAGCCGCCAGCGCCGACGCCGCGGCGTCACCACTGAGCAGCACGTCGTCCGGCGGCACGGCGACACCGTCGACAGTGACGTGGGCGGCGCGCCGTGTGGCATCGGCGAGCAGAACGGGGGTCAGCAAAGCACGCTCGACTGGCAATAGCACGACGGCGCGCTCGCCGGCGACGTCCGTGGCGACGAGCAGGACCGATGCGGCGTCGGCCCCGACGACAGACGATGCGGTCCCGGTCAGGACGAGCCCGGAGGTGAGCCCGCCGGAGGCGACGATGCCCGGATCGTCGACGACGCACGCGATCGTCGTGCCGTCCGCGAGCCGGGGCAACAGGCTGCGGGCCGGTGCCGATCCCGCATCGGCCGCAGCGACGGCGAGAAAGGTCGCGTGCACTGCGCTCGTGAGGAACGGCCCGGGCAGGAGGACTCGGCCCATCTCGGCTGCGAGGACGGCAAGGTCGCTCATCGTGCCGCCGGAACCGTCGTGCTCCGCAGGGACGAGCAGACCGAGGAAGCCCTGTTCGGCCAGAAGGCGCCAGAAGGCCGTGGAGTATCCGGGCTCCGACTCGACCGTCTCCGGCACGGTGTCGATCGAGGCGTGGTCGGCCAGCATGCGGGCGACGGCGCCCCGGAGCTGCTCCCGTTCGTCGGTCGTCATGCCCTTCCCTCACGGGGGAGGCCGAGGACGCGCTCGGCGATGATGTTGCGCTGGATCTCGTTCGTTCCGGCGGAGATCGTCCAGGTCCACGACCGGATGTGGTCGACGAACCAGCGGCCGGACAGGAAGCCGACCTCCCGGGGGCTGCCGGTGTCACCCATTTCGCGCATACCGTGCACCTCGGTGGCGACTCGGGTGAAGCGCTGGAGGAGTTCGCTGAAGAACACCTTGAGCACCGACGATGCGGGCCCCAGCTGCCCCGTCGCCGCCGCGTCGGCGAGGGCGCGTTCGGTCAGCGCGGCGAGCGCCTCGATCTCGATCCCGATGTCAGCGATGTCGCGGCGAAAGCTCGAATCGTTGCTGAGCTTGCCTCCCGCAGGTGCGGGTAGGTGGTCCGCCTGGCGGATGAGCTCGGCCAGCCACCGGCGGAGGTTCTCCGTCTGTTCGAGCATCTGCACGGCTCGCTCGGTGACCAGGGTCGTCTGTGCGATCTGCCAGCCCGCCCCCTCGGCGCCGACACGGCCCGTTTCCGGGACCTCGACGTTGTCGAAGAAGATCTCGCAGAACTCCGCGGATCCGGTGGCCTGCCGGATGGGTCGGACGGTGATGCCGGGGGTCGCCATGTCGACGAGGAAGAAGGTGATGCCCTTGTGCTTGGGGGCGTCCGGGTCGGTGCGGGCGAGCAGTAGGCACCACTGGGCGTACCGGGCGAAGCTCGACCAGGTCTTCTGCCCGTTCACGACGTAGCTGCCATCGGGGCGACGCTCGGCACGGGTGCGGAGCGAGGCCAGGTCGGAACCGGCCTCGGGCTCCGAGAAGCCCTGGCAGAAGATCGCACCGTCGAGGATCGCGTCGATCAGTCGCTGCTGCTCGGGACTGCCGTGTTCCATCAGTGTTGCCGCCGCGTGGCCGAGGGAGATGGCCATGGGGCGTGGGCGCGGGGCGTCGGCACGGCTGAGTTCCTGCTGGTTCACCACCTGGCCCAGGAAGCCGAGGCCCCGTCCACCCCATTCCGTCGGCCAGTGCGGCACGAGGTGGCCCGCACTGTGCAGCTCACGCGCCCAGCGCCGGTAGAACTCGACCACCTCGTCCTCAGACGCGGCCTGCAGCCGGAACCGCCAGTTCTGCGGCGCGTGGGCCTCGAGCCACGTCCGCACCTCATGGCGATATCGCTCGAGCGATGCCTCCACACTCTCACCTCTGTCGTTCGGTGGCTCGGCCAACCCGTGGGTCCGGACGCTGCGCAGATAATACAGGATACTTAATTGGCTGAGGTATGATCGACGCGGGGCAGCCCGTCTTCACCAGCGTCCGCACGTCCGCGGGATTGAGCACGCTGCTCATCAGCATCGGGTCGACGCCGGCAACGTCGGCGGCCGCGATGTAGGTGTTCGACACCGCACAGATCACGACGTGGGCCGGTTCGGCGGCGATGTGGCGGGCCACCGCGTCAAGGGCGGCGGTCTGGTCCGCACCGTCGAGCGGCTGACGTGCAGCGGCGTCCAGGAGCGCAGCGAGCTCGGCCATGGGCCGCCCGGGTTGTCCGGCCCGGCGTAGTTCAGCTCCAGCTGCAGCAGCGGGTCGGCTTCGGCGTTGACCTGCTGCAGCAGAGCCGGGTAGGCACCGCTACGAAACTCCGGGCGTGCCTGCCGGCCGTCGATCGCGTTGATCTGCATGGTGACATCGGCCTCGGCCAGCTGCGCCTGCACGGCGGACGCGAACGTCGCCGCCGCTGTGCCGTTGGCGACCACGGTGGGCAGGACGAGGCCGGGCGCCTTCTCCGCGATGATCTGCCGTGCCGTCTCGAGGTCGCGCCCGCGAAGTCCTCTGGTAGCCCGTCGGCATGGCCGGGCCCGGCGCCTAGGTGTCGCAACCCAGGACGTTGTTGACACGAGTTCACGGCGTGTCGAGTTGAACGAGGGAGGGCCTGCGGGCGAGGTGGGTGTGTCTGACGCAACCACTCGGCCCCCGCAGGCCCTCCGTGACGCACCCCAACGCTCGGACCACTGTGTATGCCCGCAGACTGATCGTGGAACGTCATCTGGGCGGCTGGCCCAGGCCCGCATCGCCGAGCAGCTGGGGATCTCCCGGACGACGGTGTCGAAGTGGATCAACCGGTGGCGCGTCGAGGGCCGGGCCGGGCTAGAAGATCGTCCGTGCCGCCCGCACACCACCCCGACCCGGACCGACCCCGCGATCGAGGCACAGGTGCTGGCCCTGCGCGAGCGCGACCATCGCGGCGCGGTCCATCTGGCCGGCGAGCTCGGCCTGGTCGCCTCCACCGTGGGGCGGATCCTGGCCCGCCACGGCGTGCCGCATCTGGCCGCGATCGACCCGATCACCGGCCGACCGGTGCGGCGCCGCCACTCCGAGATCCACTACGAACACCCCCGACCTGGAGATCCGCTCCACGTCGACGTCGAGAAGCTGGGTCGGGTCCCCGACGGGGGTGGCTGGCGGTTGCACGGGCGCCGCGAGCAGGTCCGGGCCGCGGCAACGGCTACGACTTCCTCTGCGTCTTCCTCCACGTCGCGGTCGATGACCACTCCCGCGTCGCCTGCATCGAGGCGTTGCCCGACGAA
>Ga0065720_1003034_pt1 | contig 26891 bp, 26 predicted proteins | sample Thericmetagenome_FD_59107 | JGI IMG/M metagenome (GOLD analysis project Ga0065720, IMG submission 59107) | Thermophilic microbial communities from the Joint Bioenergy Institute, California, USA of rice/straw/compost enrichment - eDNA_2 v2... | ecosystem: Engineered > Solid waste > Grass >... | reverse complement strand
ATGATGTCCTGGAGGTCTTACAACTCCAAACGCTCTATGCAAGTTGTTTTTAAGTACTTCATCTACTGCAGTAATGATAGCATTTACTGCCAATTTTGCTACCCTAACGGTATCTTTGTTGTAGTAGGTATCTGTATAATATCTCACTTCCTTTTTGCTATTTTCATCCCAAAGTGATTCAACATATTCAACATATCTCTCACCGTGTATATCGCTGCAGAGAACAGGATCAACAGGTTGAAAGTCATTATAGAATTTACATTTTTTTAGTAATCCAGCAGATTCAAATCGGGAAATGATTGATGTTACTCTCTCAGGCCTTTCTGGATGATCCTTCAAAGGTTTATGAAGAACCAGATCAGGATGATAGAAGACACCGACATTGATATTCTCATCTAGTGTAATTGTGCTGATCTTTTCAGTAAGTGTTTCCATTTCTCTATTGAATAAAATTTGAATAGATTTTGAACTATTAAAACTAATTGAAAGATAATGTCTAGAACTTCTGTTGTATTTTATAAGCTAGGTCCTTCCTAGTCTAAAATTAAGATCTATGATGCTTTTAATATTGTTTTCAATAAATTTCCTTAGTCGGTTCTAATACTGATGTTTTTTTTTCAACCAAGATGTAACAAAATTTCTAAATCCTGAGGGAATTATTATCATTATCATAAAGCTTACACCTATTATGAACAAATAAGTTAAATAACACTCTAATTTTGTAATCTCCACTAGGGATGTTTGAGTTTTTGAAGAGGGTGTTTAATATAGATGATTTCAACCATCAAGAGGATCTCCTAGAATTACTAACAAAGGGAGCTTTTTTCGTAAATTAGGAGACTCATTCTAACTTTTATTCTATTTCTTTGCTTTCATTAACTGATCGTTGTACTCTTCTGGGTGGGTTCTAAAAGGAACAGTATTGGATGTAAACCTTCTCCAACACACTAGACATATTGCCTTTATTTGAAGCCAGGATTCCAAATCAACTGACCATTTTAATCAAGCTCATATCAGCATTAGAACCTATTAATTTACTTTTTGCGCTCTTCTTTAGAAATCAATTTGTTAGGCTCGAATTAAAATTTAAACAAGTAAATGAAAGACAATAAGAACGAAAAATCATCATCCATGATGAAAAAAGCCACTTTCTGCGTCAGGTATGTCTTCATATAATCATTTTCCACCTGGCTGCAGAGGATAGACGATTAGTTTATGTGGATTAAGATAATTTTTATCAAATAGCAACAATTTTGAATACAATCTTATTTAAGAATCATATGAAAGCCCCACAAACTTCAGGAAGACGTCCTACCTTTAGTGGATGATTGTGCTCGATAATTTGAAACAATCAATTAGCAGAATTTGTTTAATCAGTACGGTGCCAAGCTAGCTTATAATATAAATTTTAACTTTTTAATAAATTAAAAGCGCAATGGATTTGTCCGAATATTCAAGTGAAGAATATGGCTCTGATGAAGAAGAATTAAGAAACGTAAAGCCCTCTACACGCTCCGTCAATCTAAGAGAGCGTCAACGTAAAAGGTAAGTATCAATTCTTTGATGGCGCCTTTCAAAAAGTTTTACACGTTAAATTTTTAACGCGCCGAATCTTTTCTCCCGCATTAAATAAAAAATTAAAATGCATAAGTTATAAGGAACTCGCTGCTAGTGACGATGAGGAGAATGAAGAATTTGAAGAAGAAGATCAAAAAGGTGCAAAAAATACTGAGAAAAATCAAAACTCAAATATCGAAGGTGAAACTGAGCAGATCGGTACAAATGAAGATCCAGAGAACCAAAATGCAGACGATTATTATCAAGAGGAGCACACTGGAATCTTTAACCCTGAGATTGATCAAATTCTCTGGAAAAGAGACAAAGTTAAAGAGGATGGAACTACAACAATCGAATATTTAGTCAAATACAAAGAATATTCTTATCTACATTGTAATTGGATCGAAGAAGCTGATCTACTGGCAACAGGCAAAAATGTTAAGAACAAACTAAATCGTTTTAATAAGACTTTTGAGAAAAGAGCCATGGATATTGTATTTTTTAATCTTATTGGCCTTATATAAATAGGAAGACTATGAAACTGCGAATTCAGAAGGAAAGTTCTTTGATCCAAGCTATGTTGAAGTGGATAGAATCATTTATTGTACCGAATTGTTTCCTATAATCCATCCTAAAAAAGTTTATGGTATTTTTTTTTTCTTCTAATATTTTAGGCAAATGAAATAAAAGGAAAGTGGAGCGAGAATATTGCCCAGGTAGTCTCAAAATTGCTCAACTTCACCAAGAATAATATTCATTACGGTGTCTATTTTATGGAACCCGTGGACCCAGAAAGGGATGGAGTCCCTAATTACAAAAAAATAATCACCAACCCAATGGACTTGGGAACGTGCTTGAACAGAGTCTATCTTGACTATTACAAAAATGCTACACATTTCTGGGGAGAACTAGGTTTAGTTTTCAAAAACTGCAGGAAGTTTAATAAAGACCCCAATGCAGATATCAGAAAGCTTTGTGATACTCTACGAGAGGTAAGTTGCCTATTATCACATGTAAAATGGCTAGTATGCTATTGAACTTTACAAGCAATGGTATGCTTTCACTAAAGACAAATACGAGAAATTGTTAGAAGAGTACAAGGAAAAGCAGAAAACACAAAAAGACGATCCTCCTGCACCTGTTGATGAGAAAGATGAAATCAAAAGACAAACAGAATTAGAATTCAAGAATAAAGAAAATGAAATTCAAAATATCTTGAGTCAATTTGAAAACTTCCAAAATAAAACTTTCATGAGTCCAAATGCCAACCCTCAGCAATTACAATTCCAGCTCACCCAATTTATTAGCAGCAATCCACACATGTTCCCTGCAAAGCTTAGTGTCGAAGAAATAACTCAGATGATTCACAATAAAGATTTTCCAGGACTTAATCCCAATCCACCAACGACCACAGGCAATGTTAACTCCACTCCAGCTAATCCTGATAATGCAAATGGTTCTAACAATGCTGCAACTCAGAAAAAATTAGAAATTCCTGCTATGCTCAGAAAATCTGATACTAAGACTGATATGTACCTCACCTTGCAAGAAGTTGAACTTTGGAATCCTGGCCCATACACTTTTGCATGGTTGATTGACGACAAAGCAACCATTCCAGTGGAAGAGGAAGAATTTGTTTATCTAACTGAAGAGGAGCGTAAAGAGATAGATCTCTTTTCTGAAACTGACAAGTTGTATTTTGTCAAATGGAAAAACCTTTCCTATCTTGACTCAACTTGGGAGCAAGAATCTGTCATTGCTAATCCTCAAAAAATCAATGATTTTAGATTTTTCAATCGTGCTCTTGATAAAGAAAGTAGACAAGCAATGCTCAATCAAGTTCATCGTCACAAGACATATTTAGATATTTTGAACAACCCCAAGAAAAAGGCTAAATGTTCAGCCTCCTTCTTAACTGATCTCAAAAATAAATTGTACTTCTATGATGTCTCAGCACATAGAGAACCAATTCAGTATACATTCAAGAATCAGCCTATCTTCAAAGATCAAAAGATGCTTAGAGACTATCAGCTTGAATCTCTTAATTGGCTGATCCAAGCATGGTATAATAGGAGAAATGTAATTCTCGCTGATGAAATGGGTCTTGGAAAAACAATCCAGTCCATCGCATTCTTAAACCATCTCAATAACTTCGAAGGTTGTAGAGGTCCCTTCTTGATTATTGCTCCTTTGTCAACTCTTGAACATTGGAAAAGAACTGCTGAAGATTGGACTAATCTAAACGCAGTTCTCTACTATGATACCGGAAGTATTGAAGGTAGAGCTGCTTGTAGAGGATACGAATGGTTCTACATCGATGTTTCAACAAAAGGTTCTCTATTACAGACTGCTGAGCTATATAAGTTCCAGATTATGATCACCTCGTATGAAGTCTTCTTGCAAGATCTTAACACCGTCTTTTTATCTATTCCATTCCAATTTATCGTTGTCGATGAGGCACATCGTCTCAAGAATACAAATGCTAAAATTCTTGGTTCACTCAAGAAACTGCCTTGTAAGCGTATTCTTCTACTCACAGGTACTCCAATTCAAAACAACACTGAAGAATTATGGAGTTTATTGAACTATATCGAACCAGAAAAGTTTAGCAACTTAAATCATTTCTTATATGAATTTGGAGATTTATCTAAGGCAGACCAAGTAGAAAAGCTTCATAAGATCTTGAAGCCATATTTGCTTAGAAGAAGAAAGGAGGAAGTCGAACATAGTATTCCCCCTCTCCAAGAAACAATTATTGATGTTGAAATGACCACTACTCAAAAGACAATTTATCGTGCTTTGTATGAAAGAAACAAGAGTCTGCTGAGCAAGGGCTTATCAAATGCCAATTTCACTACCTCATTAAACAACCTGGAAATGCAACTTAGAAAATGCTGTAATCATCCCTTCCTAATCAAAGAAATTGAGGCTGAACTTACCAAGGATTGTCTCACTCCGGAAGAAAAGTTCAACAAAATGATAGAATCATCAGGAAAAATGATACTCTTGAATAAATTGTTGCCTAAGTTAAAAGCAGAAGGAAAGAAAGTCCTCATATTTTCTCAATTTACTCAGATGCTTGCTCTTTTAGAAGATTATCTCACACACTTTGGATATAAATATGAAAAGATAGACGGTGCTGTCAAGTCAAAGGAAAGACAAAATGCTATTGATCGTTTTAATGATCCTACTAAGAAGAGAGATGTGTTCCTCCTTTCTACCAAGGCTGGTGGACTGGGTATCAATCTCACTTCAGCAAATGTTGTCATCATATATGATTCAGATTGGAATCCACAAAATGATGTTCAAGCTACTGCCAGAGCACATAGAATTGGCCAGCAGAATGAAGTCCTAGTGTATCGTTTGATCACTGCAAAAACTTATGAATCAGAAATGTTTGAAAGGGCCTCAAAGAAGCTTGGTTTAGATCAAGCTATTTTCATGGGAGGAGTTTTCCAGTCAACTCATGAAAACGATCCCAAGAGTAGAGAGAAGATGAATAAGCAAGAAATTGAAACCCTTTTGAAACGTGGTATTCTTGGTCTAATTTCAGACGATAACAAGGAGAGCCAGCAATTCATGGAACAAGATATTGAAGAAATTCTGAGCAAGAACACTCATATTGCTAAATATTCTTTGATCAACGGAACATATACCTTCCAGAAATCTTCCTTTGTCAGTGAAAAGAGTGATGTAAAAGTCGACGTTGATGATCCAAACTTTTGGAATGTTGTTCTGAAAAATACTGAAAGTGCTGCTAAACAACATCTCAACGAGCTTGAGACAAATAAAGCTATTTATAAAGACCTTACTGAACAAAAAAAATTCATGATTAGATTGAATGAAACTGTCTCAAGAATGATTGAAAGCAAGCTCAATGTTGTTGGTTATAATGCCGATGATGAAAAAATTATAATCGACGTCCTTAGAAAAATTCATTCATCCAAAAATTTCCACAAGAGCTATAGAAACTTTGCTGTTCAATGGGAAGAAGAATTAGTCAGACCTAGGAGAACAGGAAAGACCAAGAAATTGTCTCCAGCCGATTTTGAAATTACAACTAGACCTTCAAATAAGCCAGAATCAACAGCACCAAGGACAAGAAATGCTCTCAAAAGGGAAGATCAAGGTTCCGATGAAGAACAAATCTTCAATGATGATGCTGAAGGTGACGATGGCAATATTGAAGAAGAATTCCACAACTTCGAGGAAGACGAAGATGATGAGGATGATCCTGCCAAGAAGCTTTCTAATAAAGCAAAAGGTAAGATACAAATCGAGTTTTGTAATTGGCATAGAAGAAAACCTGAAAAAGCTTTGCCATTATTGTGAAAGAGGCAAGTGCAGTTTCTTCTGTCAAGGATTCTGCAAACGAGCATTCCATGAAGTATGTAAAAACAAAATCGAAGAAGGTACTTGTAGACTAAGTGGATTCGCTAATTAATAATAGGTTGTATTGCAGGTCTTGAAGAAAACATTATAAATGAAGAACCAGAGGAATGTCAATGGGATGATGAGAAATTGAAAAAGAACATGAACACAGAATTCATTTGCAAAGACTGTCAGAGAAATATAGCTATTTGCTTCAAGTGCAAAAAGAAGGGTTCATTCTATCCTGAGTTGAATTCAACAAAATCTAAATCAAAGGCAAAAGTTGAAGAAAAAGAAGATACAGCAATGAACATTGAAGGAAGTGAGAAAGAAAAAACTGATAATGAGCCAGGTTCAACAACCAAAACTGATGGAAAGAAGAATGATCTTATCAAATGTTCTACTGCCAATTGCAATAAATTCTATCATTACGAATGTATTGCTGATAACAAGCTTTTCAAATTCTTTGATGCAAATAAGCATAAGAAATTCCGTTGCTCTCTTCATTACTGTGTCAAATGTGGAATTTCTGGAGATACTATGACAATAGCTCAATGTTTCAGATGTCCTAAAGCATATCATCTAAAATGTTATGCCAAGGATAAAATCTTGAAGATTAATAAGAAAGTGATTATTTGTCAAGTAATTAACAGTTATCCTTTATTATACATATTTTAGGATCATAAAACAGACAACAAGTTTAAAGAGAAAGAGCCCGAAGTCACTGATAAAAAGAAGAAGGGAGCACAATACAAACTTGAAAGAGGAAATGACAACAAAATTACCCTTAAAATGAGCAAATATGATGACAAAGATAAAGGCAACCAACAAGAAGAAGACGATGAATATGATGACATCAAGATTCCCAAGCATAAGAAAGGAAATAAAACATTCCAGAAGATTGAACGCAAGAGAGGAGAGATTGAGAAACGAAATGAACGTATAATTCTACTCGATTTTAAACTTGGAGAAGAGACGGTATTGTCGAATGTTCCAGCATCTGTTTCTTCGAAGGTGAAGAGAGGTTTGGATTCAGCAGAGAATCCTAAACCCAAGCGATCAGAAACCAAAGAGAAGCTGACTTATGCTGATCTCAAAATTGAGACACCGGAGGAATTCGATTATGAGAATTATGATAGAGTAAATTAGAAAAATCATTGATTCACAATTTTAGGACTGGTGTAGATATTGCGGAGCTAGATATTCCAGTAACTTTACTAAAGGACCTTGGTAAGTTGATTTATAAATGTTATTGAACTATCAGGGGTTCAAGGACTTTATGTACCATCCACTATATTGATTGGAACCAAAAGAAGACATTAAACCTCTCTAGTTATAAAGAACTTCCTACAAGGCCCATTAAGCCAGAAGCTAATACTGAGCTCAGCTATTTACAAAAGATGCTTGCAAAAATTGATAGAGAATATACTCCTGAAATTTTGGATAGCTTGAGGCCCTCGAAGAAAGTGAAGAAGAATGAGACTATTGAGCCCGTAACAGAAGAAACCGAAGATAAAGAAAAGAAAAAGGGTGATGAGATTGAGGAGGAAAACTAATGAATTAACTATTAATTTCTGTTAATTATCTATGTCTATTATGGTCTAAGCATAATAGTATATCGGATTCTTCATTTGATAATTGTATCATAAGCAAACAGTCTTAGAATTGTGTGCAAGTGAAAATCTAATCAAATCATTATACAATCCAATTTGATGAGATTCATAATTTACAATAAAACTACAAAGAAAGATTCTTGACAATCATTTTCTAACACTAGTCTTGAAATTCTTGGGATTCTATATATCCACACAAGTCTTCTATCGGCACCTTCAAATTAATTTTTTAAATCATATCTCTACTTGTTCAATTTTTGGATCCAAATATATTCCCACTGATTTAACCGCATCAAAGGCTTGAATACAGACCTCATCCTCAGGCCCAAATACTCTATAATATATGCAAAAGCCCTTCTTTATCCAGAAAAAGGCTTCATCCTAGCATATTATAACCACTTAAATTATCCTTACTATTCTAGCTTTCTCTTTAAAAGCAAATCCTAAATTCATATATAACAGTGCAGTATCTGGATGATCAACTCCAACGCAATATTCGAAGATCTGTACTGCATCAAGCAAGTATTTGAACTGAGTATTTGAAAGAGCCAGTGGATCTTTTCCTTTTATATTGTTTCCTTCTTTCCACAACCTTGCTAAAGATATATAAACTTCAGCCACTTCAATTCTGTCATCTCCCTACATTCTCAGATTCTCATATAGTAGCTATTACCTCCCGTTCTAAGATTTCTAAACATCTTTGATAGTAGTATCTTGCGTCAGCTGATAGAGTATCCTCAGGAATATTTGCACATTTGTTCCATTTACTATATTCCGGCCTTCCCTTTTCAGCATGTCTTTGTTCAAGATGCAATGCAAATTCTTTCAATACTCTTGCGGTGTGTATACTTTCCTGACCAAATATCTAATTATTTAACCTGAAATTTTTTGAACAAATACAAATTCAGCCATGACGGTTGCTTGACGATACAGTTCAGTTGCTTCAGCTCTTTCAGGACCTCCTGGTAAGAACCATTTAGATCTCTTGCCTATGTTGTCCTTGTCTCTAGCCCTCTTTAGTGCTATTGCAACGCACTGCGAGTAGTCGTCCTTGATTTTTACCTATCATTATAAATTAGTAATTTGAATGTACATATGGTGTATATTTAATAATATCCTCGATATGGAATGGCTCAGAACTTGAAAAATTAAAATTCAATTTGTTAAATCTGATATTTAACTTTTGAGCCACCATATTAACCAAAGCAGGAACATGTACTTTTGATAGTATTTGTTTGTCGACAACTATATTAAATTTCTTTTTTGTCTAGCAATAAAAAATTGAGAGAAATATAGGTTACTAGTTCGATTAACAAAGACCAGATGTTCTTTGAGCTGGGCCTATTTTCAGAGGTGAATATCTCATTCAAATATTGAATAAGAAGTTTCTTTGCGTCAAGTCCTGATTCATCATTTGTCTGGTCTTTAAGGAAACTTTGTCCATCTCTGATTAACACTTTGATACTTCTTGATAAGGCTTCTCTGACAATTAATTCTCTTATAAAGTTGTGTTTGACTTCCAAGCTGATTCTTCCTAAATACCTCATATTAATTCCCCTACTATGCATCATCTCTGTCAAAGATTGAGAGCTATTGGGAACTACTTCCATATTATTGAGTTCGTTTACAAACATCAAAATAGTCATATCTCTCAATCTCTGTGTTGCTTGATAAATTTCTTCTTGATCTTCTTTGTTCTCCTTGTTGAGATATTCACGATCTTCCCTAGTCATAAATGAACAAAAATGTATTCAAATCTTACCCATCTATAAATTCAGGGAAATATACAAAAGCATCAGGGTTTATCGGAATTAGTTTCATAGGCATTTTTTCAGCAATTTCTCCAGTTCTTGCATTGACCCAAAGTGTTTTTCTCAAATGTGTAGGTAATGTCTTTTTGACAATTTTATTGGAGGGTACTTTAAATCCATCATAGGGCTGTAGGCGAACATAACATCTAATACAACAATAATATTGTTTGAGCAGAGCCTTATTTTTATCCAAACTTCGTTTTTCGTAGTAGAAGTAATCATAATCAGTAATTATTTCTCCACATTCTGAGCAAGGAACAGGATTTTTCCAGGTAACCAGAAGGAAATCGTTATTAGGTTCTCCTGTGGAGTATGTCATCTGAAATTCTGGTCTAAACACTTTGCCATACATTAAAATATCATCATGACTTTCATCCAGTTCACTCAAATCAGGAGCAAAGATTCGTACAGGATTCAAAAAGTAAATTAACCCATCATCAGCGAAATGAATTTCTGAGTCGAAAGGTAAGTTCATATATTTGCCCCTCTTCTCTACTCTATCATAAATTATGTGCTAAAATATTAGATTTTAAAGTCAAGAAGAATTACTTCCTTAATATTAAAGAATCTTCCAATCGTTTCAGCAACAATTTTGCCTTCCTCTTCATCCACAATCTCAATACCTTCAGTGTTAGAGCCATAAACCAGGCTTCTCTTCGTAATTGGACAGAGACTTTGGACAAAGAATGATATTCCATTATAGACAATAATACATGATAATGGAACCTCAATACCCTCAAGTGTCCCTCTAATTAAATTGAAAGCTCTGTGCTCATTGCAAGCTATCTTATAAGCTAGTTCTCCTTCCCCTAAATCTTTCGTAAGAAGCATCCAATCACGACACTCCCTGATTATCATACCTCCTGCTACGAACTTCTTCCCTCCCTTTCCATGCAAGTTGTCAAGGTATATCGGGTTTATTTTCCACTGACAAATATTATGTATTATCCTCTTTGCCGTTGATTCAAAAGATTTTATAAGCTCATATAGTTCTCTCTCAACTTGCATTAGTTGAGACATTTGATAGGACTCCAGATTTTCTTGCGTTTCTACTTCCTTCTTCAACTCTCTTATTTTTGAATACAAGATTATCCATTCTTTAGTCCAGTTTCTGAAAGGAGGCCACACCAGGTTCTCTTCTGAGATGAAAGCCTCATATTCTTCCTTTGAGAGGTTAGAGCAATTCATTTCCATAATATCTTCGATGCTCTTTTCAGCAATCCTACTTCTAAAATTGACTGAATTATTCTCTGCTGGAGCTCCAATGGGAGCAAATATAAGGACTTCATCTTCCTCAAACTGTGGAAGCTCTGCTATCAATGTAGCATCATCCAATTCTAGATAATTTCTAAATATTCTCTGTTGATTTATTTGATATCCAAAATCATTCATGATAGCTCTCTTCAAATCAAGAATCGTTCCTGTTTCATATTTAATATGGAAAGGATAGACTCTTCTTCCATTTCCGTCTGGTCCTTGTTTGACAAATGCAACATTAACTCTTTTATATGTTGGATCCTTGTCCAAATTTTCCATTTCTAATAAAAAATCTTGTTTTGCTTGTTCTAGTTTATATTTGGGCACGAAAACTTCTTCAGTAAGATCATCCTTTACTGGACTCTTATTAAAGGATTCAAATTCAGGATGAAATCCTAACTTTTCTCTTTTTTTAAGGATTACTGGCTCCCAGTTCATTGAAGGTTTTAAAATTGAATCCTTGGACTTTAAAAGATCGTTGTCTTCACCAAAACCATTATCGGGGATGAATGAAGTGCTAGGGTTTATATCTCTGATTAGAGGATCTGTTGGATTAACCTGGATTTTAGGTTGTGGTCTTGTGATTTCTGGAGGTCTCTGAACATTAAAGAAAGGGCCTTTTTGCACCTAGACTAATATTAAATATATTTTGGATATTACATCCTTTGAGTAAGTATCAATTTTTTGACTTAATGGAATCTTTTCTGGATCGTCAATAGTTGTAGGTACTATTTTTCTTGGTTCTAAAATTTTTTCATCCTCTGGTGAGAGAATTCTAGTAGCTTTGTCACTTTGTGCATATTCCTATTTATCATTATACTCTCATAGACATTCCTTACGGGTTCTAAAGTAATATTCTGGTTGACTGGAGGTCCTTCAAAACTGGAAACCAATTTTTTAGGTGGTGATATCTCAGGGTTTTTAGTAGGAACCAGATCTTTCTTTTCTGATGGTAATTTATGTATATTCTCCTTCATCCAAGCCTCTCCTTCTCTTGTCAATTCAAACTTTTTAACGGCTCCTTCAGCTTGATCTTTGTCACTGGTAAAGAAAGAATCTATTATTCATATGCCACCTCAATATGAGATATACCTCCACTTATTACAGAACCCGAAATTGTTGATCTAGGGTCAAACTTTTCATTCTTCCTCTGTTCAGCAGACTCAGCTTGTATTGGCTCAAAGTACTCTAATTTCTTAGGTGGTGTTGAGTCAATCTGTTTAGTTGGAACGTTTATAGAGGTATCAATTCCATGAATTTGCTCTTTTAGATGAAATCCTCCTGCATTACTTTTGCTCAAAAATTCTGTTGCCTTTCCTTCATCATATGCAGTTGAGTTGTGTGAAGCTAACATTTATGATAAATTAGCTCTGAAGATACTAAGACTATATACAGTAGTTCTTTGATCTGGTTGTTTACTTTCTTCTTGAGGTTTATTTTCCATCTAGATATCTTTACTCACTGTAACTCATTAATCTTACAACAGGGGTTTGCTGGAATGGTTTTATAAATCCTTGATTCCAAGCGTGGCGGATATGAAAGTCTTCAGGCTCTTTAGCTTTCAATTTTTCAGTTGCACTCTGAGGGAAATCTCTTTTGTATGGATTAACCATGAAAGGAGATTTATGTATATTTTGTTTTAACTGAAATTCTTTTTCTTTAGAACCACCTGTTTGTGCTTGGAGCTCATTCTTCTCATGATATTGTGTATCATTAGTAACTAAATTATATATGAGACTCAATGATCTTTTTCTTACCAACACTATAGAAACTAGATCCAAAGGTGTCCTTTTGTAGAATCTATCTATTTAGTATTCAAAATCTCAACTTACTTCAGGATTTGCAGGAATTTGTTGGCTAACAGTCATCTTTTCTACTGTTTTATCAGTGATATTTCCTTGAGGAAGGATCTGAGAGGGTGTATTTTCAGGTTTGACTTGGATTGGCTCAAATTGATTAATCTGTTTTGTTGGTTGATTCATTGAGCCATGGGCTATATGAAACCCTTCAGGGTCTCTTGCTTTGAGATTTGATACTTCAGTAGGCATAAAGTTTTTTTGTACTGGTTTTGGCTGATTATATGGATTCACTTTTATCTCTTCTTTCAATCTGATCTCAGCATCCTCTTTTGAGCCCAGAGCTTGTGAGACTTCTCCTCTTTCTTTGTATGCTGTCTCATTTGAAACTATGATCTCAAGTGTTTGGGTGTATCTCTTTACCAACAGAATAAAATGTCTGATTTAATCTTTCATTGTTGATATTGTCAATTCTTGGAATTGTCTCCATTTTCGTTTTCAATTCGTTACTATTCATAATGCTTGAACTGTTCATATTTTGAGTATTTCCCTGATTAGACACTTGGCTTTCTCCTGGAAGTGGCATATAATTAGTATTTTGGTTGGCATTCTGGGGTATATTATTTGGAATATTATATAATGGTGTTTGATTATTGTATTCATACGTAGGTTGACTCTGCTGATTCTGTATATTCGGCACTATCTGTTGAGAATTTTGTTCATATCTTATCATAATTTAAAGAATAAATGTAAATTTACCCTTGCATAACTTGACTATCCATATCATCATTATATTGGTCATCTTCTTGATCCTCAGCACCATATGATGCTCCCATCATATGTTTCCCATTTTGTAGATTCTTGCTTTTGCTAGCTCCTCCTCCCATACTCTTAGAAATAAATTATCATTTTTTAAAAATTATTGCTTTTTAGAGCAGATCAACTGAAAAAAAAAATATCTGAGATAATTTGTGAATGCTAAATACTTGTACAAAAGTCTAAATTCAAAAGTTCATTCCATGTCTTCAGAGAAATATCCATGAGAATTTTGTGCCCATGTATATCTCTCATGTAAATTTGTAAATTATAAATTATCGTTAATAATTTCAAAAGTATGGAAGACGACACAATAGAAAGTCAATTAAAAATGAAAGAATCCGAAATAAGAGAGTTGCTCAACTTGAAGATAAGAACTCTTGAGACTAAAGTGCTAGAAAAGGAGAATCAACTGCAGCTTCTAAACCTGAGAAATCAAGAATTACAAAAAGATTTTGAGTATAACTTATCTATCATTCAAGATAGAGATAATGATATTAAGGAATTAACTGAAAACATGCTAAAACTCAAGGACATATTAGAAACCAAACAAGTTGAAATAAATGAACTCAGAAATGCACTAAATGAGTGTGAGCTCAAGTTTAATAATGAAAAAACTAAGCTTAAAAATAAAGAAAAGACACTACTTGAAAAGATCGAAGATTTAAAGCATGAGAATAAGAATCTAAAGCAAAGTGAAACCGAAGAAATTAAAAGAACAAAGTCTGAACATGAAAAGCAATTAAGAATATTACAAGGAATAATTTCGGAGCACGAAGAGAATATAAAGAACCTAACTCAGGAATTAGAAGAACGCAAAAAGGGACTCAGTACTGAGCAGAAGAGAATAGAGGAGTCTTTTACCAACCAGATCAAGAGTCTAAAAAGTGAAAAGGATGAATTAACTAATTTGAACAAAAAACTTCAAGAAGAAGTTCATGGTCTAAGGGAAGAACTAGCACAAAAGTCCAAAGAATATTTGGCTAAAAATATGGAAGACTCAAACAAAGTCTCAGAATTAAAGATCCAAATAAAACATTTGGAGTCTGTAAATCTTGAATTGTCTAAAGAAAATGAAGATCTTAAAAGAAACTCGAATACATGGAATAGTGCTCTTCAAGAGAAATTTGACAATTTGAAATTGGAAAAAGAACAGCTCCAAGAAAAATTACTCCAGCAAAAGATGAAGTACAAAAATAAAATCGCTATGTTAAAAGATTTGAATGATAAGAAACTAGAGGAACTAATCAGAGAACAAAATATCCGGATTAGGAAATATGAAGATGATCTCAAGCAAGCATATTTGGAACGAGAAAAACAAACCATGACTGAAAAGAGCCTCCGCGAAAAAATTCAAGATCTAGAGTATAGAATTCAAAAAGAATTAAGGTTTGGAGAAGAAAGAATCTCACAACTTCAGAAAAACTACGAGCAGGATCTTAAAAAAGCAAAAAATGATTTGGACTTGAAAGAATTCCAGCTCACTCATCTGAAAGAAGAAAAAGAAGAGCTTCAAAACAAACTTAATGATCTAACTAATCAGAATAAAAACCTGGAAGAACAACTTTTAAATATAGAAAAAGAAAATAAATATCTAATTGAAGAAATTGCTCACTATCGTTCTGAACAACCTCTGACCAAGACGGGAAAAAAAGACATCTTATTATTAAGTCCTGATAAAGAGAAGAAAAAGTCTCCTCTTAAAAATCAGAAAAATCTAGAAGAAGATGAATCAGCTTTATTCAGTGATGATATGGGACCAGCCAGTCCACTTCACTCAATTGATATGATCAAGAGCAGTCTAGCCATGCAAAAATCTAAGAAGATCCTCAAGAACGATTCCCACTCTTATATGAATGTTTTGGCAGAACAACTTGAAATTGCTCAAAAAGAAAATACTTCCCTTAAAGAAATTATTGATAAATTGAGAATTGATATGGAGACAGTTCGATACAGCATGGACTTAAAAAATCAAGAACTAGAATTAAAGAAAGAAGAAAATCTGCAACTTAGAAATAGAGTCAATCAGCTTGAAAATGAAATGTTGGAGTTGAGAAAAAGTATGGCTGCCACTGAAAATCTTGAATACAGAGTAAAAGAATATGAAAATACGAAAAAAACTTTAGAGAAAGATTTGGAGGAGGCTCGAAATGCATTAAAGCAGAATCAAGAAGAATTGAGCCAGCTTAAAACCAGGATTTTACAAACAAAAAGTGAAAACGAAAAGTTAAAAATTGAAAGGGAACAATTGATTGAAATTAGCAGCGGTCTTCAGTCAAAACTAAACAGATATAAGGAAGGTGGATTCGCTGATGAAGGAAAACTTCATGAAATGGAGAATGAATTAAAAAGTTATCAAGCAGAAAATAATAAACTGAAATCTTTAATTGAGAAACTCAAAAAGGTAATACCACCTTCATATCGTTTAGATTTGAATACAGGAGAGGTAGAGCATGCATTTGGAGATCAAATTCCAGAGAAAGAAAATAGAAATTATCGTCTACGTGAGGACCTTACTAGAGGATCGATTGAAAGATTCAAATCTCGAATTGAAGATTATCGACATGAATTATCCCTAGAAAGCAATAAAAAGCCTATTGTTGAAGCTAAGACAGGCTACACTCCTAATTCTCAAAAAGCCACAAAATCGCAAAAGGAAGTAGAGCAACAATTAAAAAATAAAAAGAAAACACCCACAAAAGTAAGAAACTACAACATTAAAGATGATGATGATGTATAATTTTCATGTATTATTCTTTTTTGCCTTGACTTCAATTTGACTTGAATTTATTATTTATCGTTTACTTGTAAGTAAAATATAGAAAATATAAATATTTGCACAGAGAACAATTAGACCTAAAAAATAAGCAAAAATTAGACTTAACTCCTACCAAAAACATATTTAAAGAGATCACAAGCATCGATCCTGATATATTTTCTCAATATAGGTATGTAGATCTCAATATAAGACACCAATCGTCCATCTTCGAGATCATATGTATGACCCTCAAAAACTACTGTTGTTCGAGTTGGCTTTGGATTCTCTTCATCAAGTATCTTCTCTTTTTCGTGAGCATCTTCTTTTTCAGAATTCATAAATAAAAAATAAAATTTTCATTCCATTATTCAGTTGTAAGTAAATTCTCTAAGATCTGTTCTTTTTCCAACTTCTAGCAATGTGACTAGGGATGATATGGATAGCCTAAATCAACATGTTCAAATAATTAGAAATTTTATTTGAATAAATGCAAAATTTTCTTGTTCAAAAGAGCTCTTCTGACGAACATATCGATTTTGAAAATGAGATCTCAGAGTTTATAAGAGATCACCTGATTGACAGCTATACCTTAATTGAAAAGGATCAATCCTCAGCTAAGCTAAGAATCATTACACTCGAAAAGAAGTATATTGTTGTTTCCTGTCAAGTAGGGCAAGGAATCACAGTAATAAACTCTATTTTGGGGCTTAAGTGATAGGTTCTTGAGTCAGATGTCAATTCAGATACTAAAAGATTCGATTCGTTTGAGCAGCTGTTCTCAACATATTCAGGTGAATATAAAAAGGCTTTTAATGAAAAGTTGAATAACAAATTGTTGAAGCTCTTAGAAAAACAACAGTAATATTTCGCAGACTTAATCAATGATACAACTGGAAATAATAATCCGAAAACGCTTGCTATTTTCTAGTTGATGCAAGTGGAGAATAGATTTGTATTATTTATTATAACTGTATTGCAAAATAGTTGAACTTTTTATCATCTAGATTAGGAGCTATTTTTGAACCTAATTGATAATACACAAAATCTCTTTCATTTTGAATAGATTATTACATGTATCTACCATTCCATATTTAATTCTCAAAGCTATGAATCCCTCAGTAGTTTTACTTGGGAGTACAGAGATACCAATTAAATCTGACTTCCCAATTTTTTCAATCCAAAATATAAATTTTGCCGCATGGATAAGCAGCAAAAAAAGTTGGAAGATTTCTACGGCATTGCCAAGGATCAGAATAGAACGCGCGATGATTATTCTAATGAAAGGAGAAATGAAATAGCATCTGATAAGAAAGAAGGAAACATGCTTTACCCTGAAGTGACTTATAGGAAGAATACTAATTTAAATGAAAACTTTAGAGTTGGCGAGAAGAAAACAAATTCTAGCGGTCCTTCTCTTGATGACTGTCGTACTTACGCTCTACCTTGTCATATTCCAAGAATTTGGGCCATTGTAAAACCAAAGCTAACTGCAATAATAAATAACAAAGTCACTGATATTTCAAAGTTCTTGGAGATCATTAGAGAATTCATCCAGACCCATTATAAGACTCAGCTTAAAAATATAAATATCCAGTTGTTGGCCAGATTGATAGAATCTTTACCACTTCAAGAGGGTATTTTCTTCTTTGGAGAACTTTTGCCATTTATCGCGAAACTTGCTCTTGAAGCTGAGAGTTTATTTAAAGACCCTTTGTATATACTGAAACAAAACAATCCATCAAAAGTCACATTAACAAAAAGGCAAGTCGCATGTCTCGTAAGTCATATGTTTTTTTGCACACTTCATAAACAAAATAATGAACATCTCAGATTTGATTGCAATTTTACCAGTCTATACAGAGATTCAAAAAGGAATGAAGTCCGTTTCGAAAAGCTAAAATGCATATATAACTATTTCAGAAGATTATTTAGAGATCTTCCAGCAGAAAATATAACATTCGAAAGACTTGTATATAGACCAAAAGTTCATGGAATCCTGGATCTGAAATTTTGGGAGAATAGCAAAAACCCTCTATTAAAATGTATCGTGAAGGATAATGGGAGTATTGAGGATGAGAAAAACTCTATCCATGTGGACTTTGCAAATCGTATGATCGGAGGAGGTCTACTTGAAAGTGGATGTGTTCAAGAAGAGATAAGATTCTTAATAAGTCCTGAAACTTTTGTCAGTTTGATAATAACTGAGAGTATGCTTGATCATGAAGCCGTGATGATAATAGGGGCTGAACGATACTCTAATTACTCAGGGTATAGTGACCAGTTCAAATATGCAGGTGTTTATAAAGATCAAACTCAGCTTGACGATTATAAAAGAAAAGATACAGCTATACTCGCAATAGATGCGATAGATTTTTCTCGAGCAAGTAGCGCAAAGGTTCAATTTAAAATGGAGCGAATTCTCAGAGAAGTGAACAAAGCTTTTGTTGGATTTTCTGTAAGTGGAATAGATAATCAACAAAAAAAACTTGTCTCAACTGGTCGTTGGGGATGTGGAGTGTTTTTAGGTGATTCACAACTCAAGCTAATTTTACAATGGATTGCCGCTTCACAGGCAGGAAGAGACATGATTTTCTACAGATTCAATGATGATAAACTAAAAGATGCTGAAAGAGTGATTAAAAAATTTGAAAGTTGCACGATAGGTGAAATTTTTGAAGGCCTAAAATCGTATAATACTTTACTCTTTGGAAATGGCCAGGATATGAGCTTATTTGACTATCTACTGCATGTTTTCTAAATCATGAATCACATTTTGTTTGTCTGTATTATCTTATACTTGAATTAAATAACCAGGTTGAATCTCACTCAGATAAATTTCCGCTTTTTCTCATATAATTTTTATTAAGTTAACAAAATCTAACAATGGGAAACTGCGGCTTTAAAGATTCAAGCTACGAAACAGGACAACTCACAGTTCATGGAAATCTACAGAAACGTGGTGTTGAGTCGGGATTTACTGACGAAGATGACGCCGAAAAAGCTCAAAACAAACACGCACCAGCTCCTGATTCCGCCAAATTGTTAGAAACCATGCCTGACTATTCTAACCCTAACACCAAAGCAACATTACAAAGAATTGGCCCCTTTGTTTATGAGACTCCAGAAGATCCCGACTTCCCTACCCTTGGTCCTTATGAGCTCAAAGATTCCGCTGTCTACAAGGGCCAATGGAAAGAAAGATTCAGACATGGACGTGGAAAGCAAGTCTGGAGAGACGGATCTCAATATGAAGGATATTGGGACTGTGGCATGACCAATGGCAAAGGAAGATTGATTCATGCTAATGGTGATGTTTATGAAGGTGAGTGGCTTAATAATAAGGCTCACGGAAAGGGAAAATATACCCATCTCGACGGTACCACTTATGACGGAGAATGGTATGAAGATAAGCAACACGGATATGGTATTGAAACTTGGCCTGATGGAGCCCGTTATGAAGGCCAATACTGCATGGGCAAGAAGCACGGATATGGAAAGTTCTTCTGGTCTGATGGCTCCAAATATGAAGGTGAATTCCAAAATAATAACATCCATGGCAGAGGTNTCTATGAATGGTCAGATGGCAGAAAATATGATGGAGANTGGAAAAACAACAAGATGNATGGCTACGGAAAGTTCACTTGGNNTGATGGAAGAAAATATGAAGGACAATATGTTGACGATAAGAAACACGGANACGGTGTCTTCGAATGGNCTGATGGAAGAAAATATAAAGGTAACTGGGAGAATGGAAAGCAACATGGAAGAGGCATCTACGTGGGAAGCAATGGTGTTGAAAAAGAAGGTGAATGGGTTGAAGGAAAGAGAATTAAATGGGTTAAGGATGATGATAGAAAAAATGATAATTGATAAGTTTTTATCGTAAAGTGATATTCCATATTATTATTTTAAGAGCTTATTGGTATGGAATATTGATCACAGTCAAATGAATACTGGTACATTAAACAACTCCTAATTATATTAACAAAATTTTTGAAATATAAGCTTGAAAAGATACGAAACACCAAGCTTATATCTCTACTGTTGACTGTCCTCTTGTCTTAAAGGTTGATATTGAGAACCTTGGAGTCTTCTTTTTCTAAGATCATGGTTATCACTGGGCTGACGATCCATCTTTTTCATCTCCACTTCTATATTTTCTTCTTTTGAAAGATCTTGTTTATTTTCCTGATTATTTTTATTTCGAACAAGAATATTTACTTCTTTACGCTGTCTTGGCTTGTAAGATTGGTGTGGGGTTCTCAAGAAGAACAATGCGGTTTGAGATCTCACTAGCTTGGAAAGTGCATAGCATCTATATGTCTTAGACAAATTCTCATTTTCTAATACCCTGTTATTATTTCCCCAAATGCAAGCATGAAATACAAGATGCATAAAGCATTCTCCAATGGAAATTTTTTTGGTAAAGCAATAAATACAGCAACTAAACCTGTGGAGATCAGTGTCAACAAAATGAACGAAAATAAGTCTGCAAACTATTCCATAATCATTACTATTTCGAAAATGTACTGTCTCTTTCAAATTTCCATAATAACCACTATAAAGTCTGGAATATTCTAGCAAAGCCCAGGGAAACACAAGAATTATTCTCAAAATATTAACCACATCAGAGTTAAAGATGAGGATCTATCAAGTTAATGTCATTCAATTAGATTTACTTTATAAAGAAACGTCAAAAACATCAGATAGAAGAAAAGCACGTCAAAATATTTGTTAAAGTACATCAATTTTTGAAGAATCAAGCTGGAAAAAATAGGAGACTCTAAAATTAGTTAAACCAGAATGATATTTCTTGCCTAAAAGCTGATTCCTTTCATATGGTATGTAGTGAGAGTCCTTATAAGTTACATGTTGATACTGATTCCCAGGAGAGGTCGCAGATCCGAGGAGATTGTCGTTCTCTTCTGTTTCTCGTATATTTCTTGACCTATTCTCTCTATTCATTTTTATTTATTGTTTTGAATTCAAATTAAATACGTTTACATATGCAAAATTCATAGTCGACTTCTTCATGATGTTTAACAAATTTTGATATTAGGTTGTTGATGTCTTAGAGTAACAATCTAGAATTCCTAAGGATTTAGAACATCAGTGTTTCTATCCTTTTTTTTCAAAATATAGTAAAATAAATAAACTTAAATGGCCGAACCTACTGAAAATGTGTTCAGTGTTGGAGCAAGGATTGTCTCCACAGCAAAGGAAATTAATGGGCAGATGGGAGTGATAAAATGGATTGGAACGGTACAAGTTTAGTGCTATTTTCATATGTTAGATCCCAGGAACCAAAGGAACATGGTATGGAATTGAGTTGGATGTAAGTTTTTTTGTTTGAAGTTCCAATTAACACTAGAATCCTGTTGGAAAGCATGATGGAAAGGTTCAAGGCGTAAGGTATTTTGACTGTCTGCCAAAGCACGGCATTTTCTTGAAAGAAAAGAATATGTTGCCTATAGAGAATTTTAATGCTCCAGAGATACAAGCCCAGCCTAATGTTGAAACTGAACTAAAGCTTGAGGCAACTGAAACAACTCAATCTAAACCTGAAGAGGATAGAAATGAGAATATTAAGGTAGAAACTTTGGTCGAGAAGAAAGATGAATCTCCGATCACAATCTCAACTGAGCCTGAGAAGGGAAATAATCAAAATAATGAAGAAGAAAAAGTAGAGAAGGAAGGACCAGAAATTGAAAAAAAAGTGACTGATGGGAATAGGGTTAACAAGACTGCCTCAAAGGCATTAGTTAAACCAACAGCCAAGACTACCAAAGAAGAACCAAAGGCATTTATTTGATCTTCTTAGTATTGATTAATATATAGACCACTCCAGCTACCGCAATTAAGAAGACTTCCAAAACAGAAGTAAAATCAAGAATTGGAGTCACAACAACTGACAAGTTGAAAAATATCCAAGAGAAGCAGTCAAGTGAAGAAAGTACAACAACAAAAATAATGGAATTACAAGAAACAATCGATGCATTGAATGAGAATATTAGACAATTGACAGAAGAGAAGAATGAAAAAGACAAAATGATTCAAGACAGATTGCTTGAGATTCAAGAAATGCAAAATAATCAGCATCAACTTGAGAGCAGCCTTAATGAATTAAAGGCTAAGTATGCCCAGCTCGAGAAAGAGAAAACAGATGAATTCAAGAGATTAGAGGAAATGGACACCGAATATAAAAAGAAATTCCGTGAAACACATTCGCAATTACAAGATGTTCTCAAAGAGAAAAAAGAACTGGAGTTTCAGGTTAAGAAACTTCAAAGAGACATTGAGTAAAATTTTGAGTTTTAAAATAAAGTTTAGGGCAGCACAAAACTCTGAAGATATGTTAGAAAGCTTGATTCTAGAAAAGGATGAATTAGTCTCTCAGCTTGAGAAATACAAGGAAGAACTTGAAAGCAAAAATAATAAAATTGCAGCGCTTGAAGAAGAAGTTGAGCTGCTACAACTGGAAAAGGAAGAGGCTTTAGCAGAACGTATTACTTTTCAATTGTTTTTCTAAGGTGTTAGAGGGTAGTGGTGATATAGGAGAACTTAGAATTGAAAACATGAAACTAAAGCAAGCCTTGGAGAAGCTATATGAACAAAATGAAGCTGAAAAGAAGAAGCTGGAAGAGAAAATAAATCAAATGAACGCAAGATTGCAAGGAGTTCCACAAATCGAGGACAAGGAAAAACAAATTAAAGCTTTAACAGATGAAATCAAAAAAAAAGATAATTTGATCGAAGACTTAAAATTAAGAATAGATGACGCTGAAGAATCAGTTCAAATGGTTGAAAAGCTGTCTGAAGATTTATTAAACAAGGATGATGAAATTATAGAATTAAGAAGAGAAATTATGAAGTTAAAGAAAGCATTTGAAGCTGATGAGCAACTAGTGGAAGAGCAAGAGGATTATATGAAGGTTCTTGAAGAAGAGTCAAACAGAAAAGATGTTGAAATTGCTAATTTGAAAAATGAGATTGAGGAACTTCAAAAAGTTATTGGGGAAAATGAAAAGATTCTGAATAAGTATCGAGAGAAAGTTCAGGCTTTGAATGAAGAGAATAAATTATGGAAGGAAAAATCTGTAGAGGGCAAAGAGGCTAAGCTTTATCAGAAAATTGATGATCTTTCTAAGAGACAGATTGAAATCCTGAACACAATGAGAGAAAACTATAAGAAAGAAATTACTTCTCAATTAGAAAAGATTCAAGCTAAGAATGAAGCTCTTAAGTATAGCTTGATGTTATCAGTCCTTCCTCGTAACCTTAGAGAAAAAATGAGCATAGAAAGTCTTAACAAATTTTTCCAATTACTTCTCTTTAAAGATAAGATAGATTTGCTAACATATGAAATCAGAAAGAAATACATTCAAGATCAATATCATGCTAAAGAGAACTTTGAGCTTATACCTTGGTTGAAAGATCTTCTTCTGGACTTCTCAGATATAATTTATATTTGTGATCTGCTAGAAATCAAGTTCTATTCTTTTGATGGAACCGAAGATTTCGAAAGTTATGTCTCCTTCACTAAGTCAGCTCTATTCAACCAGTTGCTTGCCCTCAATTCTATTATTGATCAATTATTCCATCACATTAAAGAAGATACTCTCAGTGTTAAGTTCCATCTGGATACTCTGAAATTAGTTCTATCCAAACTGACTGAGGGATGCTCAGAATATGAATCATCCTTTGATAATTTAGGCCTTAGATTAAAGAAGCTAATCAACCAAACTGTTGCTCAAGGCTTGGAACTTTGTGGAATTGGAGTGAATAAGGGAATATCACTCAAAAAGATTCCAGATCTTATTGAGAAATTAAGTGAACTAGGATCAAAATTCCACGGTGGTAATCATAAAAGATAACACATTATTTAATAAATTAGGCTCCCTTGTTCAGGATTCTTATGTTGGCTATGAGGATAAAATTGAATCTTTAATAGCTATGAAATATTCGATGAGTTCTTTTACCCAGTCTATTATGACAGATGATTCATCTTTAAACATTGAGGAAATTGAAAGTGAATGTGAGAAATATTATAGCAGAGTTGCTACAGTATCAATAAAGAAAGAGCCAGATCATGGAGCAATTATGCACAGAGGCCCATGGAATCAGATAAATAATACACTTAGAAGTGAGATTGAGCAAGTCTCCGAAACTGCCATCAACTATGAGAAAGCAAATCAGGAGCTAAAAGAGCAGGTAGGTTATAAATTTTTCTTCTTGATCTGTCTAGGTGAAAAAAACCTTGCTTCTTCAAAATGAGATCAAAGATCTTAACAATATCAAAACAACTCTTGAAAAAAGGGTTGCAGATCTACAAGCAAAGTCAGAAAAAGTTGTTCAGCTTGAGATAGAGAAAAAGAGATACATGGAAAGAGAAGCCCATTTTACAGAAGCTACAGAAAAGATTAGACAGAGGTTAGAAGATGCTGAGAAAAAGGTCAAATTTTTCGAAGAAGAAAACATGAGACTTCGACAAAATTCAGCTGCTCAAGATCAACAAACAGCAAAGAATAGAGGTACGACAGCCAAAACACCTCATAGTAACCTGTATTATTTTGTAGAGTCATCATTGTAGGTGCAACTGCCAAGTCTAGTTTGCTCAGCTTTTCCGAAAAAGTATCCACTCTCACCTCGAAAACTGACATTGATGACTACATTCAGATCATCTCTAAGTTAACATCAGAGAACTCTCTTATTAAAAATGAAACTTTGAGAAAGAGAATTAAGGCTCTGGATGAAAGCATGCCTGAGTTCGCTCGTTGTATGGAGAAATTCAGCTTGAATTCGATGAAGGATTCCTTATCTATCGAACTCACTGATGATGAACAAGCGAGAATTAGTCACATAATTAAAAAAGTAAAGGAACTTGACCAGGTAATAATTTTACTCTCAATTATAATCTTCAAAGAACCTCAAGAAAAAGATTTGTGAGAATAAGATTCTAAATCTACAAGAGTTCAATACTAAATCCAAACTTGAAAAGCAAACCCTTATCCAAAACTATATCAAGTAAATTTTCTTTTGGCTCCTTTCAAATGATATAAGATCAAATAATAACTCTTTGGACAAAATTCAATATGAATTCATCAGGTAATTGTCAACAAACTTATTTCAATATTACTTTAGTGTTTCAAGTCAGTTCCTCAATGTTATTTCTAAAGATAACATCCGCAAAAAGTTCAAAGCTTTCATGGACCCAGAGATTGACAAGTAAAACTAAATTATTTGGTCCTAATCAACAGAATTCTCGGTGTTTCAGATTCCGCCGATCTTAAAGCAATAGCAGAAATAGAGTTTAATACAAAGGGTTATCAAGTAAAAAACCTTCAAAACTTTGGTAATTTTAATAGGGAACAAATAAATCTATCTTGGTTGGTTCCTCACAACTTAAAAAATTGAAAGAACTTGTTTTTTGAGATGCTCACTTGCGAAAGTTCAAATATTAATTATAATTTAGTTGTTAATACACAACAAATTGTATTTCTATAAAATAGGAAGTTTGCTTCTTGAAATAAGAGGAATTTGAGTATGTGAATAGAACATTATTTTTTGGTAGAGCATCCTCTTCAAACTCTCACATAACCTTTTCTCGAAAATTTTTAGTTCGAAGTTTATATAATAAACGTAAAACTTATAGAATAGAGGTAAATTTACAGAGCATATCAAGATTAGATACCCAAGTTATCAAAGATTAAATGTTCTGAACCTCTTCAGCTAATAATAATTATTTGAGTGAGAATTAAAGTTTACCTCCGGCGGTTGTGGTTTCCTTGGCGGTGGTTTCTTCCTTTTCATATTTAGGAGTAGGAGCGAAAGCATAATCATCCAAGTACATTTGGTGTTGGCCAATTGCAATATGAGCGTATCCCTTAATACCCCAGTCCTCGCCCCAAGAGTTTTCAACAATCCAGTACTCTTGTCCAGCCTCATTTTGTCCCCAACCCACAACCTTGAGGGCATGACCACCTTGGAATCTTGAAGTTCCTTCCAAGACTTGGTAAATTCCATTCTTGTAAACGAGGAAGTCTCTGAAGACAGGGATATAAGCAATAACGGGACCATGCTTTAAGATTTCTCTCTTAATGCCTTCAACACCGTTAGCAACACAGTAGTCATTGATGAAGTATTTTTGGCATTGCTCGATGGTAGAAGGGCATGCAACATTTTCTTCACCTTGATAGGCAAAGCAGTTCTCATCAACAACACCCTTCTTCTTGGCAAAATCAAGGAAAGAAGCGATGGATCCTCCCTTACATTCATTTCCTTCAGCGTCTTCTTGGCAAGAAAGGAAATGTTGAGGACTAAGTCTAACATTTTGTCCAGTGATCATGCAAAGTCTGTCTGAGATAGCGTTAGCAGCAGCTATAGCAAATGATGAAGAGCAGTTCTCTACAAGGATTAGAAATAAAGTATCAAAGACAAACTTTGATCGACAACAGGACTGACACAATGAGGATACTTCTCACGGAAGTCATAACTCTTTTCCAAGATAGTTCCTTCTTCCAAACTTGTGCATTTCAATAATGACTGTTTGTAAGAGAAGAAATTATTGAAGATCTTCTTGGCATCAGCTAAGTTCCATCCCTTTTATGGTAACAAAAACAAGTTTTTAGTTTATACCTCAAAAAAGTTGTTGGGTCCAAGTTTATATCCATATTCTTCAGAATTGTGAGCTTCTATTTCATCAGTCTCAATAACTGGAGTAAGGTGAAGTTTTTTAGTCTTTCCAAACATAATGGAGAAAAGAGAAACAATTATAATGAGGGCAAAGCCTCCAATAATGATGTGATAACTGTATTTATCCCAGAAAGAGGTCTTTTTTCTCTTTTTTATGGCCTCTTTAGCTCTTTGTTGGGCCAAGGTAGCTTTCTTATTTTCTTCACTTTGTTCTCTAGCT
>Ga0065720_1019396_pt1 | contig 26908 bp, 19 predicted proteins | sample Thericmetagenome_FD_59107 | JGI IMG/M metagenome (GOLD analysis project Ga0065720, IMG submission 59107) | Thermophilic microbial communities from the Joint Bioenergy Institute, California, USA of rice/straw/compost enrichment - eDNA_2 v2... | ecosystem: Engineered > Solid waste > Grass >... | reverse complement strand
GGGGGGGGGGGGAATAATATCATGGGGCCGTTTGGGTAGACAGGCAGAGAGCGTAAGCTGTTCCAAGGACTTGTTCTCGGTGGGTGTTGTTTATATCAAAGATCAAGCCGCTTACTTACCCATCTGCTCAACAGTGGGCACGCTATTGGGGGTTGCCATGCTTAACTCCGTAGGGACGCCCAGTTTACGTGTCATAGCAGACAGCTACAAGTCTTGTTGTTTGTCATGCATTTTGCTGCCATTTATGTGCGAGTTTCACGGGACCTTGTTGTGAAGAGAATACCTACTACCTATCTACGTGCTGCGTACTTAGGCAGATCTTGTTCATTTTAGGGTCATCCGTGACAGGTTGACATCAGGTTCTAATGGCCGATAGATGGCTGAGTACTGTACACGTGGGATAGTTGGCGAGAGAAAAAAAAACTTGATAAGAAACGTTGATAGAGTAGTTGCGTTGTCCGATCGACGGGCTTTATTGTGTCTTTGTGGTTCCCCATGTTCAACACCCACAGACCTAGGCCGGAATCTCTCATCTTTCTTCCCCAGCCACGTGGTGGACTCTCACTCACTGCGATGCAATGCCATTGCGACGCCACTCTCGAACCATTTATTCATCAGTCCATCCAGTTTGGTTTCGGAGCCGCTCTGTTGTGGTCACTCACAACCGCATTCTCCTTCCCTCTCGACTGATTCCAGGCCGTTCTGCTTGTTGGGAGCTTGGAGGGGACGACAAAGAGACTGCCCAGGGTTCTTGGCGCCATGGGGCCTGGGTCGACCGTCGGAACCGCCCATCACGGCAAGCCCGGTTCCCGGGAGCGTTCTAGAAGCTTGGGCTCTTTTTTTGGCTGGACGAGCGGTGCAGGTTGCTAGATACAGCGGCTTACATAATCCCATGACAACTGAGCGCAAGATTTCACAAGACAGGAGCTTAGTTATATGATATCATGGAGTCGTTATTGGCCTTCGTGATCTAAGTATCTCAAGTGAAGCCCAAAATCCGCTCAGCCTCCTGCAACTGCAGCAGAGCAAGGCTGGGAAGATGCACGACTGTCAACTGGTTGGAAGGCGGGCTCGCACAACACCATTATGGGTCCCCACATCCAATGACAAAGTTTCATCCTCAAATTATGATAAAACAAAATAAAGAAAAAATGCTGTCCGGTCTGTGAAACTTCGGTTGCCTAACGGAGGGCCTGATGGCAAGCTACAGACAGAGTAATATAAATACCTACCTAGAGAATAGCATGATGCCTGAAATGATATCTAGAAATTACACAATCCTTTCGATGCCTCTTTGACCAGTGCCTAAAGTCCCTCAAAAAGATTCGCCTGCTCAAGTTTCATTTTCGTGTCCCGGAGGAAGCATCAGACAGTACCCAAAGTGCAACCAACGATGCTGATACCTTGAAAAATCTCAGTCACGGTAATTATCGTCGCTGTGGTTGCTCCTCTGGAAACATCACTTTCAAACTTCCTCCCCTCTTAAGCTATGAAGCTGATCACGATGAGACTTTTACACTTTCCCACTGGCGATTGTCTCACTGCTCGATCATCCAGAGTATGCAGCTCTGTCTTACACTTGGCGTGACACCATCGAAGAAGAATGGACCTCAGTTTGAAAGTCACGGAGAAGCGGAGCAGCTACTTAGGTTTCTTGACCCCCGGGCCCAGGCACTGGTTAAGTTCCGCGCCCAGCAAATGGGCAAAGAAGATCGATATATCCTCCTTCGTTGAAGTCGTTTTGGCGTTCGCCTAAGCCTATACAACTTCCTCTGCCATTTCAGAAGAGTTTCTGGATAAATGATAAGAGCTCCAAGCTAGTCATTGCTCAGGGAAGCAAAATCTCATCAAATTTGTTTTAGCAGCCGACTGGCCGTGGGAAGTGTGCTGGCAAATCCACGGCAGGTCCGGCATAGTAGCTGAGACCGCATTACGGATTGATGCTGTGTGCATAAACCAAGAGAACGTACTCGGGCGTAGTTAACAGGTGATGCTAATAGGAGAAGTCTATCGCCGTGCATCTTCCGTCACGTCGTGGCTGAGCGCAGATTGGTCCCTCGTTCGTGGAATATAGCTCGCTTACGCTCTCTCTGAGAAATGGAAAGCAAATATGCGCGTTCTCACCCAGTTTCAAGAGCAGAATACTTTGCAAAGATTAAATATGAAAGAAATGCATGAGTGTGAGCAATATACCGGCAGGTGTAACGGTCCTAATGCAAGAAGCGAACAAGACTAACACCATAGACACCAACAGGGTGGCCAGATTCTTCTTCATATTCTTCGGGCGCCCCCGAGCAGCACGATAGCACCAAGTTGTCGCTGCTGGCTATTGAAACGATGAGACAGACGCGGCCTATGTGGCATAGGATGGGCGAGCTCATCGCTCTCCAAGGCACCTTTGCTGCAAACTACTTCAAGTGGGTGTGGACTCTACAAGAGCAGATTCTGGCAAATCCGGCAGGACACATCTTTATGTGTGGGCCGATGATGGTCCCTGTGCAGGTCATGGATCAAGTAGCTGACTTCTTTTGGCACTTGATTTCGGCAGACGCAGATCTGCTGCTATCTCGGAATTCCTCTCGAGAAGGCTTCTTATCAGAGGGGTCTAGCATAGACAGTGTAGTGTGGCTTTCCATGCGCCGCTCTCTCAGGCGAATTTTCTCGTGGTGGCATTTGTCAAGTGTTGTTCAACAGGGGAAAAGCTTTGAGCCTCATGTCTGCGTTGCAAGCTGCTAGCCTTTGTCGCAGGGCAACAGATCCCCAAGACCTTGTTTACGGGTTGATAAATATCATACCGCCTAGCCATGGTATCGAACCAGACTATCTCAAGTCTGTTCGTGATGTATACATAAACTGAGCTATCGGCGCGATGAGGGAATGCGGCAACCTGGATCTGCTCATCAATGCAGGTACAGCATACGAGGGGATGACAAATCTCGATCTTATATTCTGGGTTCCAAATCTCTCAGAGATTTTTCAATAACCCAGTGATACTCTACAAGACTCAAGACGACGCCCAGACCGAAAACCCTGCTTGGGCTTTTTACCTGAGACCTTCAAACATGGCTACATCTGAGACCAGCTCGGGCACGGTCCTCTTATCTATCGATGTCACCCCAACGGGCACACTAAAGGTTTGGGCATGCCGTAGGGCAACGATAGAGGATATTGCTCAGCTTCCTCCGCAAAAGGGGTTCCTGGAATGGGCGTATCCTGGCCGTCATGAAACCATTGTCAGCTTCTGTTTGAACTTCTTGCTACTTGTCCAAGAATGCCAGCAAGGAAATGAAGGGAAAACACAGGCAAAATGTCCATATTGGAACACTGCCTCTCCTCCGTGCGCTGTTGCAGTTTTTCCTTTCGAGTTCTGATAGAACGAACCTTATGGCACCTACTAGGCCGGAAGCGGACAAGTTGGTCGCAATGTTCATGGTTTGGCTTCTCGATCACATCTGGGCCTTTTTGAGTCAAGAGATTGAAGCTCGGTGGGACGGAGCCAGAAAGAAAGCTTGTGAAGAAAAAGTAGGCATGTGAACTATGATTAGACTGGTCCCGCTCCTTGCCACAGCATATGTAACCCAGGCGATCCTCGGGTTAAGCTTCGGAGATGGTTTCACTGGTTCTTTTTGCAAAGTTGCCTTTTCAGAGGCAAACTCAAACATGGAGATAGCACTTGGTTGGCACAACTTCCTTGATCACTTGGACTCTTTAAGACAAGCCCGACTATTTTGTTTTTTACGACAAAATGTGCATATTATACAGATGCCATCTGCGGTTGATGGTGACAAATGATGGTCATCGGCCTTCTGGGGCCGAAACTATCGAATCTGGAGACGAAAACTACAAAGTTGAGCACTATTTTGAGCCGCTGGCCTTCCGAAAGTTGGAGGACTCAGCATCAGGAGTTTCAAACATGGCAGTCACCCTCAGGGCACTGCGAAATTGTAGGAATTGATCTTGGGGGCGACCGGAGCTCGATTGAGGAGCTTAAGGAGATATCATTGTTTAAAAAAGCATAGCAGCTGAGCAAAGCGGCCCAGTGCAAAGCCAGTCGAAGTGAAGGCACTTGTAGGCAGATTTAGACGAACAAAGACGAATGGAATCATTGTTGAGCGCTGCTTGGAGGAACCGTCTACATAGAGAGGCGATTAATATCTTAGGCATGATTAGTCTATGGGCTGCCGAATACAGCTTGTTAATCAATCATGGAGCCGAACCCGACTACTAGTACTGCCTGCTCGACGCGTAGATTGATTGGGCTGTCCATTCCAGGGTACGCAGGCTGGTACTGGTTAGACTTGATAGCTCAAGCAGGCGCAGTCAACAAGGTCCAAGATTCCTATAATATCAGGTCTTGCTTCATAGGTTACAGCGCGTATATAGAGATATATATGGTATTGGAGGGCCTAATAGGAGAGATGCAAGCTCCTTCTTTGTTGTTTGCCGAACAAACCATCCACCACCATTGAGTTGACAAGCCTATTCCAACCCGGGTGTAGTCAGCCTATATGCCATTGTACGGTCTATATTGCAAGGGGGTTGCCGATACGAATGTCAGTAGATCATGAGGATCAATATATCGGTACTTTCTCTAGCCATCGAATGGTTATAACACGTACCTCACCTACTTACTGAGAGAAGCATAAGGACGATTAACTTGTTTTGTCGGATACAGCTTACGGGTTGGTGGTAATGATCAGGTCTAGGGCTTGGTCATTGCTGTCGACTGCGACAAGATTTATATGACAAGAATATGACGAATCGATCTTGAACCAATTCTAGAAAGTTGGATAATCAGTAGATTGGCTTGCGAAGATAAACCGAATTTGTCGATGTAACGTTTAACTGTTATTAGTATTAGGTACTCATTGATGACAGCCACATGCAATACTTTGCTCGCCTCTAGTGTAAGCATAAGGCAGGGAGTTGTCGCCCCTTGGTCTGGTACCAGATATCGAGTCTACCCACTAATACTAGGGTGATTGAACCCTTCAGTATGTTACTATTCGGGGACAACTTGTATTTGGCTGAGGAATGGTCAAAGGAAAAATAGTACGTACACTGAAAACACTCAACACCAAGATTTATCCCTATCGGCAGCTCCATCGATGCTCAGTCAAGCTTTCTGCCAGGAAGCGACGAACTCAAATGGTCACTAGCTGTTTTCGGTGTCTGCCCGAAAGACAGAATTGTAGCATCCTTTAGGATTGGTTATTGGAGCCGAAATATCAGATCCGTGACTGGCATACCTAGCCACGAGGTCAAGGTATTGAATGCAGCTTATTCGCAGCTTGCGCCTCGCTCTTTCGAGCTGAGAGGGATGTAGGGCAAACTGGCGTTGACGCCCCTTGATCATTCATTAAGTCTCAAATGCCAAGTTGCGCTGTTGATGAGCCCCCAAATGTATAGATGTCTGGGTATTCGGGGAGTTCGCTGCTACTTCGCAGAGGATGATGGAAAAGGGACTCTTTAAGCTTTAAACCAAAAATCAGCCAGTGTTATCAAACTTGGATGTATGGTATTTGTCACTATCACTCATCGTCTACAACTAAGAGTGAAAAACTACCTTACCAAAGGAAGAGTTTCTCATGGGTATCTTCACCGTTCTTAAACATTCTAAAAACGGAACTGACAATCTATTTTACTCGAACCTTGAGCTACTGGATTGACGCAATCTTACCAAAACTGCAAACCCAAGCCTTCGAGCCCTCTAATGCCTCATCCTTTTCCCAATCTCACTCTCCCAGTCCTTGGCCCTTTCAAATCCATTTGAATGTGTTTGATAATCCATAAACGCCTGATATACCGCCTCCTGGTTGGTGACCACAAACGGGCCGTATTGCACAATCTTCTGGTCGAGCGGCGTCCCGGCCACAATCACCAACCGCGCATTCTTCTCAGCCCCTTCCTCAACACTCACATACACCGCATCTCCCTCCTTCTCAAACACTACCATGTTATACTGCCCGACCTTCTTCTTATCACCTTCTGGATCCCCCAACACAACGTCCCCCTCCAACACATACACAAACGCATTCCAGCCCTCCGGTACCCGCTGGGCGATCTTTCCGCCCGGTTTGACCTCCAAATCCAACAACCACACCGGCGTATACGCCAAATCCTTCACACTCTCGACCCCCTCCGACACCCCCGAAATAACCTTGACCGTGACCTTGCCTCCATCCGCCTGCACAACTGGCACCTCCTCCCTCCTCAAATCCCTATACCTCGGCTCACACCCCTTCAACTTCTCTGGCAAATCTACCCAAAGCTGTAATCCCACACTCTTCTCCCCATCCTTGAGGTCAGGAGCTGGCATCTCCGCATGCACAATGCCTCTCCCCGCTGTCATGAACTGCAGGTCACCTGGCCTAAGCAGACCCCTATTCCCTGCAAAATCCTCGTGCTCCATGCCGCCGCCCAGGAGGTATGTGATGGTCTCTTGGCCGCGGTGCGGGTGGTCGGGGAAGCCGGCGCCGGGGGAGACGAAGAAGTGGTCGAGCATGAGGAAGGGGGTGAAGTTGCGGAGCTGGGGGACACCGATGGCGCGACGAACGCGGGCGCCGGCGCCTTCGGCGGTTTCACGGGCCGTGAAGGCCAGGCGGATGAGGCGAGGGAGGAGCTTGGAGGTTGTTTGGGCGGTCATGTTGGTCGAGGGTAATGTTGATGCTGATGGTACTGTGGTTACTGTTGTGGTTACGACTTGGATGCTTGGCTCTAGTACAGAAGTTCTAACATTGCTCTCTTGAGGCTCCGAAACAATGTTTTGAACTTGAGTTGTTGCTCTCTTTGCTGAGGGTAGTGACAGTGCGAGTGATAGTGATGCTATCGATAAGGAGGGCAGATCGGTTCTTGCCAAGAGAAGAATGACAACCGAGAGAACTCCCACGACGGCAGACGCAATGATGGTGATTCGAGAAAAAGCCGTCATGGAGAGAGTAGACTCGATCGAGGTATTATATACTAGAAGCGCGCATGCACATCTTCCAAAATCTTCTTCATGCCTCTCTGACAAACGTGGTTGTCAAAGCTTTATAAGACGCTGGTAAGCTGGTGGTTGCCCCTCCTGCGCGAAGCGACGCAACGTCCCCGCCCAGCTGTAAAAGTGGGGTGCCAAGCATTGACCATCCCCAATCTGACATTCTTACTTGCTTACGTCATGGGCTGCTAATCTGATGCTCAGTGAGTTGGGCTGCTGCATAATCATTTGAAACGCAGCTAGGATTGGAATATGAGTCTTGAAATCCAGCGTCGTTGGAGACGATAATTCTCATGAAGTAATCCGTAACACAGCCTCACATTCTACGAAGTTGATCGTCATCGTAAACCCCCTTTTCTTTTTTATTACAACTAAGTCTTTGACCAACATGCCGAAGTCCAACCGAACCCGTCTTAATTCTCCCTTGATGAGTATCCGATAACAAAAATTCAATCCCAACCCTTTTCCCAAGTATAAAAAAAGACAAAAGAAACCGCCAACCCTGAACCTCCTCTTCTATCCCGAGGCCCGTCTGTTCAAGGTATCTGCACACTTCCGGCAGCCAAGGAGGGGAGGAAATCATCTCTCGAGCTTTCACAAGGCGAAGACTAGTTCAGTCTGTTCGCCCATCGCTTGTTGGTCTTGAACCGAGTCGTTGCGGTCTGGGGATCTTCCCAGACGGCGGAGAGAACGATAACAACGGCAAACGAGAGCCAGCAACAGTAGGCCGTGGCCATAAAAGCCAACTCGTGCAGACCCTCCCCTGTTCAGGAAGAGCTCTTAGCACCAGCCTCGCCTTGGGGAGCAGAAGCAGTAGCGGCTTCAGCACGGCTAGCAAGGAACTCCTTGACCTTACTGAACGTCTCGAAACCCAGGTGGACGCTTTCCTCGGTGATAACCGCCGCGGTCTTAAGGGCGGCCCGGCCACGTGCCACAGTCTTGAGGGGCTGACCACCTGTCTCCTTGTAGGCACTCTCGTAGACCTCGGTGACGTGCTTGACGGGGACGACGACGATGTTGGCGGCCTGCTTGGCCTCCTCGATGATCTCAGGTGTCGACTTCTTCATAACCGGGAAGCGCTCCTCGGCCTTGCTCAGGGTCTGCTCGCCGAAGCTGTCCACCTTCTCAATATAGCCCGCCAGCAACCTGTTGTACGGTCCCTGAAGGACAGACAGAACCGGAGACCCGATTTTGTAAATCGTGCTCGTCACTTGGATAGCGAGTTGACCGAAGCGATGATCCTGGAACCGACGGATGCCCTCCTGGACAACGGGGTAGGTCAAAAGACGCTGCCATGTGTTAGCTATATGTTTTGTCGGGCACATCATGGTGGACCCAGGCGACATAGGACTTACCCGAAGAGTGGCGGACTCGGGCGACTCGCCGTTAACAACAACAGCCCTGTTCTGAGAAGCCATGGTGTATATATGGGATAGGTATCTTGTGTCGTTGGCCAATGTCAGCAGGGATGGTTGACCAAGAGAGAGTATCGAGAAGCTTAGGTAGAAGCTTCAGTGCACTTTCAGGTTGAACGATGAATTGGTGAGGGGCTTGGGAGGGAAGACTCACGGGTCGGTGTTGATATATAGCGCTTGACAACCTTGGCCTGTGCCACGAGGGTTTTGCGCAAAGGTGATTTTTTCGCGGGCTGTGACCAAAGTCTGACGATAGAGGAGATCTGAGGGAACAGGCAACGGGAGAAGACGGGAGGAGACGGCAAGATATGTAGGCAGGTGAGGATACGTACTGTAAACGTCAGGTCAAGTACCCAATGGGATGCCCCTGCCCAACTTGGCAACCCTACGCCACACCCCGTCACGGCGACCCCGCCGTATGTGCATCCACGGACCCAGTCCGTCGATTCAGCTCTATTATGATTGATCCATTCATCCCGGGTGCTCAGTGCTTCATGTGTTTCTGCCAGACCAGGGGAAGTAGCCGGGGGAGCCAACCAAAGCTCGTAGACAAGGCTTTGCTCTTTCCCGTCAGTACGCTTGCAGCAGGACTATCGCCCATGCAACCAGCTGTAGCACCGACAGCTCACCGAGACGGCACAGACAGCATAGTTCATTTCACATCAAGAATCCCAAAAATTAAAAAAAAATAACAGTGGGGGGTGCACAATACGATGCAATGGGACATTGAGAAGGTCTCATGGTCGTGCTAACCAAGCCGGTCAGCCACTCATAACGGCCTGCAAGATAAGAAACCGACCCCATGTTGTCTTGGCGCTGCTGGCTGACATGTGAAAGTGGTCAGGGCCCAGAGCTAGTGGACTTGATCTGAGCTCCCAATGCCAAACCGCTTGCCAAGCCACCGCGTAGCTTCCCATCAAGCTGGGACGCCGTGACCCTGTAAACTTGAGAGGGGGGGGGGATTCTTGCAAGGGAAGCTCACAAGACACGGGAAAGATCGTTTCTGTTTCGTCTGGGAAGCTTGTTCACCGGCCCAGATTGTATCATCTCGCTCGCAACTCTTCGTACCATCTATCGACCTCCATGGCATCATGAGCACACACACCTCGGGGTTTTGCCCAAGGGGCGAGATCTACTGGTCCACAATCGCCGGTAAGACGCCTTTTGAGAGCGTATCGACAATGTTGTGTGCCTCCGGATGACGATCTGAGCCACAAAGGCATCTCAAGACTTACGGTCCCCCAACCCCCAACCAAGCTTGAGTATTAGCAACAATCTCACCTGTTGTGTCTGTCCCTGAAGCGCCCGTAGCATAAACATCCCCTCATTCTCCCACGCAATCATCAGGATCATTGTTTACACGTGTACGCCTTGGAGATAACGACATGGGATGAGTGTGCCCCGAGCGCTGCGGTCAGCGACTCCAGAATTGACGCGATTGTCGCAAAACTGCCACGCCCAACCGCTCTTCACTGCATTACCCCTCTTTGTGTCGAAGTGATATGCGTTATGCCTCAGGTGTAAGGCTGCTTGGCCTTCCCAGAAGTGGTGCCTGTCTTGTGTGTGAGGCAGATCGGAGACAAGAGAAACAAAAGTCTTAGCAAACCAGGCACAGATTCGCCTTCCGCAGCCTATGTAGCCTGGCCCCACCTGGCCGCCATTGTAACCTCACGGACCTGATCCGTGATCGACAAGCCCATGACAGGGGCCGCAACTTTCACATGTCAGGACTTTCTCAGCATGTCAGGAGAGACGGCCGACCAAGGCCGGCTGATGGTTGTCATCGACTGCCACAAGCCACAAGGGTCTTGAGCCAAGACCAAAAAAGCCGCCGAAAAGTTTTTTTTCCAGACAAGCTTCCAAAAAGCAACAGCCGAGTCGATGACATCGTCCCTCGAATGCTGCGTGTGTTTATCATTCGCCACACTCTCTCCGAGGATGACCGTCATCCCAACATTGGCGAGCCGAGGGATGGCACTGTCGCTTTGCTATCAACTGCTTTGAAAACCATACTCTTAACTCACTCCGCTTCTCTCTTGTGAAAATGATCAAAAGGTACAAATGACATCTGAAAATGTCCGTCCACCCAGCAATAACCGCCGCTTGGCCCACGCTCGGGCCGAGCGAAACAAAGCCTGGCAGAAGTTACCGAAAAGACGAAAGCCCCACCAAACCTCTAACCCGATCTGTCGTCGGCTTGGGCAGCTGCACTGATGAGGAACCCTACTTGTACATAGATTCGTACGGCTCTTGAAGCATTGTGGTTGGTAATACAATTGCACTAGCTCGAAGCTATTGATGTCTTGGATTGATTTTTGTTCGGTTAACTTTGCGAGATGCAGAAACAAAGCCGTTGTTCTCGACTCTTCGTTTTTTTGAGGGCAGCCCGAGTCGGGCTACCTACATTAGTGTGAGAGACACGTAGGATGCGCTGCGGCGCTAACAGATGCATGGGCCATGAGGGGACCCTCTTTCAGGCACCATGATTTGTGAGCTGGCATAAGATGTTCTGTGATGTTGAAATGCCACGTCTATTCCTTATGTCCTTGGGTTAACGTTTGTTCCGTTTCTCTATTTTTTTTACTCGTGAAAGGCTCAGAGAACTAACTCTCAAACATGATGCATAAAATCAATGACTGTTTTGGTCTGCTAAGCTGCAACAACCAGTAGCATTCCGTATACCCGGGCGACAGCGTGTGCAAGTCCCTACATCTCCAGTCTTTATGCCCAAAGAAACAAACAAAAAAAAAAAAGCGCAGGCGTGCGTCTGTATTCAACTCCTTCGATGACGTGAAATGCCACAGTGAAAGAGGGGTTGGCCTTTCGCGGAGAGAGAGAGAGAGAGACTGAAGCCAAACAGAACCCCAAATACCTTGGGTTAATCATATGCTCACACACAACATCACAAGATGAAGGGATCCAAAACACAACCGGTGTTCACTCGAACTTCGTCACGAGCGACGTTGTTTAGATCCTACAGTCGAGCCGACAATACGCCCCAACACATCCCACGAAGAAGACCCAGGGTCAGCAGTCATGCCGATCTCCTAACGGTCTTTCTCATAACCCTGTTTAACGGAAATCTCAAAGAAGGCAAACAGCCATAAAAGTCTCAGGCTCGCATCCGAAACCTGCTTTCCCTTCAACGTCATTCGATTCCTCGATCCCGGAACTTTCCCGTCCCGCTTGCTCACCTTCCTAACCTGCCAATCGACCAACCAAATGATCAAGTACACTTCCCTTCTTCATCTTCTTCCATGCCCTCCCTCTCAAGACAGGATCACTTTTCCGGATGTTGTGAAACTGTGATAGCGCTTTTGGTGTTGACATTGCTACCTTTCTACTCCCTCCTTGCCCTAACCCTAGTACCCTGTACGCTACAAACCCTGTTGCTGCTGCATGCATCACACCACGCTCCATCCTGAGCCTCTCCTGTCGGCGGGAGCAACCGAAGCGAAGCTATGGGACAAGTGGTGGGGTACCCTAGGCAAGTAGGTAACCGGGCACAACAACAGGAGGGAGGGATACCCACATCTACGTACTTCTACGTGGGGGTACAAATCGCTTGGTTGCCGCCTGGATTCATCAATCGTTATATGGTTAGGGAGAGTCGATAGATATGTAGGTCGGTATTTAGGCCGTATATCGTGTCGAGATGGTTGTAGCCGAATTAGAAATTACAAGGGGGTATCAAAACCGTCCGTCTCAAAAACATGCTGTGCTTCGTAGGTCGTACAAAATATGCATAACATCACACATGCGTCTCCCCTTCATCGGGAGACGTGCGAAGCGAACGACGTGAGGCCATATCTATCGTAATCTGTTGTGAATCCTGTCAGTATCACTCAACGAGATAAGAGGAATAGATGATTGTAGTATAGATAGGTGATGCCTTGAAGCTGTTTCTCAGAGCGAGGGACGGGTAAGCGGATGAGAGAGGACAAAAGGGGAAGGAGAGGATGAAGGAGTGATGTATTACTCACTGGCGGCACTATCGCCAGCCAGTTTCTGCTTGCCGTTGACCCCGGGCTTGGACGCAGGCAGGCCCCTCTGGTGGCCGCAGCGGGCAGCAGAGCACAAATAGCCTGCACACACTTGTGGGCCAGCAGCGGGCGGGCAGACAGGTCGGCCGCGTGCGGCAACTCGCGCGCACTCCCGGTGCTGGTGTCGGGATTGGAGTCGGAGTCGAGGGTTTGCCCACGTTAAAGGCTAGCCTCCTCCAGCCAGAGCCAACTGCTCCAGCCCAGTCATGCTGTCCTCGTGTCGTGCCCGCTGAAGTGATGGAAAATATAGAAGATCGAAACAGGAACAATAATAAAAACAACGAAAATCCCACAACAACACTGCACCGTTACTCACCAGCTGATGTAGTCCTCATCTGAAGATCTGTAGTCCACCAGCCGCTTGGGAGTCAAGGAAGGAGATTTCCGCTGAGCCCCCTCGGGCTGGTGGGTGTCGGCGGCAGTGACGGCCGGGGCAGTAGGCGTTTCCGCGTGAGCGGGGGAGCTAGTGCTGGCCGTGAGGTTGGGATCCCCTTCCCAAACCTCACCCTCTTCGTCGGACGACGACTCGCTGCTGTTGCTGGCGCTGCTGGTGCTGTCGTTGTCGCTGTCATCTTCCTCGTCGCTCGCGGCGCCACCCCCTGCATTAGCGTCCGGCATCTCAAAGTCGTCGTCAACTTCTCCCTCCTCAGCCTCCGACGATGAATCGGCGTCGGCCTTGGGTTTCTTGCTCGGGCCGCTACTGTTACCGTTCTCGGGAGCCCGCTTCTGGCCCCGGGGACCGTCGACCACCGACCATCCCGCCGGCAGACCGGTCACGCCCGGCGCCACGGCGTGGATGGTCGGGAATTCGATCACCGTCCGTCCAGCAAGGATATTGGTGAAGTTGTCGTTTGCAGCGACGGGGAGCAGCAGCTTCTGGTTGGGCTTGCTGCGCTCGACGAAAGCTAGGAAGAAGCGGCAGGTCGTGAGCGCGGATTCCAGTGTGGGCGGCTCGTACGGGGCGGGGATATCGTTACTCCAGGCGCCGCTAACGTCCTGGGTCGTGTATGGCGCCGGGGACCACGTGCTCTTGTCGAAGTCTTGGTGCTGGTATTCGGCAGGGAAGGGGAGAGCATTGGTGGTGAAAAGGGGGATGTCGTCTTGACGGATTTTGCGACGCTTGTTGGGGTGGGCATCGTCGTCGCGGTAGTAATCAGAGCTGATCTCGAGTTTCTTCCGGTATTCAGCGGTCTGGCCACGATGCCACCACTGAAGGGCGCCTGCAAGACCATTGGCCAGGGAGTTGGACTCAAGGGTCCGATAGAGGATGCGATGTGGCTGCTGCTGTGGTTGGAAGGTCAAGCGAACCGGCAGGGTTCCATAGATCAACCACTCGACTTGCCAGTTGATGAGTCGGTCCTTGTTATAGAAGCAGGTCTTGTTCTCTTTGTGGCGCGATAAGCCACTGGGCGCGACAATGACGTCGATGTCGAGTTCGCGCAGGCGCCGGCGCACTTGTTTGTCGAAACCGGGAATGATTTTTTGGATGGAGTTCTGCGCACTCCGCTTCTTTCGCAATTCCTCGACGGGAATATGTCGTAGCTCCTCGCCAATCCAGATCTTTCGAAACGCGCGGTCTTCGTCAACGGGGCGCAGCTCTTTCTCGTTCAGGATTCGACGTTCCTCGATAATGTCCTTCTCTGCTCTCTCGATGGCACGCTCGATGGAATGGAGGAAATTGTAGTCGTGGTCGATGCCGGCTTCTGTCCGCAACTTCTCGAGGGGGATGTAGGCGGCCGGATTGCGCTTGCCACTGCAGTCGGCGCGAACTTTGTGCTTCTTCACGCAGTCGAGCGAACAAGTTCGCGCGCCGCAGCCAGGGCACTTATACTTAGGCGCCTGACTGTGGCAGATGCTGCAAAGAGCGCTGAGAGGCGTGGTCTCTGACATTCTGACTGGCTTAACGGGATCAGAGATCAATGAAACGATCTCAACAGCTGAGCTGAAACGAAGGCAAAGGATAAGCAAACGAACGTCGCTTGCAATTGGAAGAGAAGGCAGGAAGAGTGGTTGGTCGTAAAAAACATATCTCGAGATGGATCACTTCTCGGCCTTCATTTTCTTATCGATAAGATAATCGCATTTTATCTGAATCTACTGGGCCCACCACCCCACGAGTTCGTGCTACAATGAAAATCTCCACAAGGGTCTTTGTTCTCGTGGGATGATCCCGAGGTCTTCCCCCATGATCCGCGTAATAAGCTTCGGTCGAGGAACTTCGTTGGGATTGATTTTACTTCAGACCATCTGAGGTTCCTTTGCCTCAGCCATGACATTTGCGAGGGCAATAACAAAGCGGTCAAAATCAATTGTTCTGTTTCCGCGGAGGTAATGCCGTTAAATGTTTTTAAGCCCTCTTCGTCTGGTTCTCTCGAACCACCCGCTCACGCAACGCGTCTCATGCTGACAAAGCACGAAGAAGGACAAAAAAAGAGATGACGCTGAGAACAGCTTTGGTAATCCGATGAGCGCAGCATTGAGTCGGGGCAAGTGCTGCAAAGAGCCATAATCGATCCAGTTTTGGACTGATCGAGATCGATTTTTGCCTTTCTTTTTTTGACGGTAACGTGCATGAAGACACTGTTGGTCTACCACTATGAGGGCAACAGTCTTGCTTACGTGTTGGTAATGCGATATCTTGTCCAACGTTTTGTCAGTCTTTAGCGCACAGATCGGCAAGCCGTTCAAAGCTGTGGCTTCGTTGCTGCAAAACAACTGAACACACACAAACGCATGAAGGTGTTGATACGGACACAAACTGTAGAGCTCAGATAGCTCTATAACGGTGTTTCTCTGGAACTTCCCTCGCCTTGTCTCAAGTAAAGAGGTGAGTTTAAGAACCCCACTTAATACTATGGCGATACCCGGTATCTTTGCTCTTCGGGAGCTTCGAAGAGCCCGGATAGCAGAGTGGTTTTGCAGCAGGGCGTTGAGCGCTGGTAGGTGGTAGCGTCACAATGCATATACATCACGCTTTTCGACGCTGTATGGGTTGCATTGCGCCGGTCTTTAGGCAAATAGAGATCTCCACCTTTGCTAAAAGTTGGGGGCAACCGTGCGCCGTTTGCTCGCGGGAGTGAGACGGTTGTTGATGTGATCGAAAGCTCGGGAAGAAATCTTGGGATCGCGATGGCAACAAGATCCCAGGACTTCTCGGACCTTCTCTCGACGTCTTGATGCCACAAGTAGTGACAGTCGATGAAAGATTCGAAAAGCCTTGGAATTGGTTAGTTCGCCGACAGGGACACAGGAACATCGGATTTGATTTGGTTTTGTGCGAGCCACGACAACCGACAGTGCAGTGTGGCATTGGAGTTGTGTGTTGCACCGGTGGGAGGAGCCCCTTTTTTTTTGGTCACCCCGCAGCCGATCGACACAGCAGATCACCGACAGGTGTCCAGTCTTCCATGTCTTATAGTTGCAGGTTTGCTTAACGATCTTGTACTTTGATCGGAAGTATGCGCTTTGAGAACCACCCAGCCATCCGTTGAAGCAGACGTCATCATGGCATGCAGAGAAATTGTCTTATTGATTAGATCGTGCATTCTGCAAACGTTCCTCCACCGAGCCCAGAACCAGGTAGCTCCATTGCCGGGAACAAAGAAAACAGAGCAGCAGAAGCCAAGGCTGGTTGGCCCTGGGCCCTGACCACAGTATCCAACAAGAGATTTCTTACTGTGTATGGATTACGGGAGACCCTCCTGGGGGTTGGAGAAGCAGATCATTTGTGCAAAGAAGCAAGCGATGGACGTGGGCACAACGAACGCCAGGAACCAGGAGAAAAGCTCTTACCGACCATCGCCCATGCTGTGCTGCCATCTGGAGCCGCCACAAAAATCGCGATTTGGCAGGTTTAAAACATGGCAGAGGCTCTGCGGACAGCCGTTTTCTCAAACATTGCTAGTCCCAAAATACCTTACCCAGAGCTCTGGCTGGGGCAGAGCATACAGTGCAGCCAGTCTCTGCGTGTCTGCAGTCGTGCAGATAGGTCGAGCTTGGAGAGAATTGGCTGCTCTCTTGGCGCTCGGGTTTGAGAGGCTTCCCCTGGCTCCTCAACCCCTGAAGCTGCGTGCGCAGCAGGGGCTAGTGGCCCCACCTTATTTCCCAGGCCCCGGGCCGGGGCTCCTTCGGTCGTCTCTGGCTGGCTGAAAGCGGCGCTCCTCAACTGCCCCGATTGCTCCATTCCTTCCTTCATCACACTTTCTGTGCTTCCTCCTTCCTGGTGTTTCCCAGCGTGGGCCTGCGCTCTGCATTGCTGCATCTGCCCGCACCTACCTGCAGCCCGCCTTCCCTTGCTTTCTTTCCTGCAGCTGCAGCTGCTTCCTGCTGCTTCCCTCGCTCCAGTCCCCAGTCGTTTTTCACTGTTCAGCTTCGCTGGTCTCCACGGCACAGCGCTCGGTCCCTTCCTTGTCTTTCAACCTCATCTCAATTGCCCAATCTCTTTTTTTTTCTCCTTTTTGTCATTTCCTCTCTTTCCAGGCTCCAGCTTCAAACGCCCCGTTTTGCCTCTCTCACCCACTTCTTCCATCCCCCATCCCCATTGCAATAGACGGCACTGGCCTGCTGCTGTCAGGGATATTCCCATCAGAAAGCCTGAGTCCTGACCGAGGGTGGGCGGCCAGTGAACGTGTGGAAGAGTGAAGAGAGTGAGACCACGGCATCAAGAGTTCCAGACACAGCCAGTCCAGCGGCCAGCCTGTTGTCTGTCTGTCGCGTGCTTGGTGCTCTGCTTGACCTCCATCCTCCCCACCTCTGTTTCTTTTTCCATTGTCTTACTTCGACTTCCATCTACTTCTCTCCACGGTACAGGCGACAGGCTCGTGGATCTCTCGAGAGCGTTGCTCGTTCTGCCTGACCGCCATCATCAATACCAGCCTCCATCCACACGAACGCGTCGCTGTCTTCATGATACCAGCTTTTCCGCGTCGTTTTGCTTCACCTTTCTGCAAGAATTGTTGAACGATTGACCTATCAAGCCATCGAAACACGCTGGCCCTTGTTTCGACTGCCGAACACCAGGAAGCCGGCCGATCACCGCGTCGCCGCTGCGGCCCGTTAGCTTGCTGAGCCTCTCTCAGCAGGTTGCCGCCTCTGGCATTTTCTTTCGAAGGTGCTGGCATCACATTTGTCAATCGCCTAACAATGCCACCCTCACTGAACACACACTCTTCGTTTACCCGTCCGCGGACGAGCGACCGCGATCGTCCCGTCACGCGTGACCAGGCCGACGGCAATGTCGTCATCCCCAGCCGGACCTCGTCCCTTCACTCGCGCATCACCCAGCCGTTGCCCAATACCCTGAATGTCAAGCCTCAGCGGACGCCCAAGACCCTCACCCACGCCTACATGGTGTGTGGTGTTGGTCGTGAGCCGTCCCAATGGGTCAGGGCGCCTCCTCCGCCGCAGGGTAAGATCAGCCACATGAAGGGTGCTGTTCCTCAGTTCTGGCTTCCCGAGATCTTGGGGAGCAGTCCGAGGTTAGAGCATGACAACGAGATTGCCCGTGCTCTCCACGCCGCTATGAGGGTATGTTGTTTTTGAAGGACATGCATTTGTCATGTGTATCTGCGTTCCAGCTAACCAGTCTCTAGGCATGCTTCCCTCATGACGTGGAAATTTGCACTGGCCGGACCCAGCCACATTGCACTCATCATGCCTTCGTCCTCCAGCAGGACTCATCCCACACGCTATATGGCATTTGTTTGCGCGTGTGGTCCCGTGCTGATGAGAAGCGCGCCGAGACCATCCGGGAGCTGCGCAGGAGGACAGAGCCCGATTTCTATGACAACCCGGATGAGACATACTGGATTCCCTACTGCCTCTCCTTCCTCTCGCGCTACCCGCTCTATAACCTGCTCGGCGATTACCTGCGTGGCATGTGGATCCACTGGAACAAGGCAACCAATCTTTTCCATGCCGAAGAGGTCTCACGCATCCTGAGCTTCCCTGCCCCTCGCTTGAACGACCTGGTTCGCATCGACATGAAGGACTACGCCCTCGTCTACCAGTTCCCTTCTTCTCCGACTGGGTTTCAAAACTTCGCTTTGTGGCCTCTTTTCTGCTGCCTTTCGATTCCCAACATCGTCGGCGTCATTGAAGCCGCCATTTCGCCTACCCGGCGTATCATCTTCGTTAGCCACTACCCTGCCATGTTGACCATGGCTGCTGAGACGGTTCGCTTCTGTGTCCGCGTCTACGAGTGGAGCGGTCTTTACGTCCCGATTGTTCACGCTCGTCACGCCAAGGAACTTGTTGAAGAGCCCGGCCCGTACATTTTGGGCATCACGGCTGAGTGCAGGTCTCTCTTCACGGCGCCGGCTGATGCTCTAGTCGTTGATCTCGACCGCAATTTCGTGCTCACTTCGAACCCGCCGAATGTTCTCACGCCCAGCCAGCGCCAGAAGTTCATCCACAGGTTGACTCAGGCCTTAAACGGTGATGTCACGCCTTCGGGCGTTCCTCTGCATCTGCGCTCTGCTTACGGTGGCGGCAAGCTGGTTCCTGCCGGCCAGATCATCGTCATGCGCGGTGAGGTCGAGCGCATCCAGGATCCTGAGTGGTGGAACCAGGACGCCGTCATGACTGTCATGGATCACTACTGCGAGAAGGTGCTGCGGAACACCGGCCTCAAGGCCGTCTTTGGCGGCTCTGTCAAGAAGCCACTCATGACCAAGGTTTCTATGAGACATCTGAATGAGATTGTGCGCGAGCGGAACCAGTACTCGAGAGACGCTATGGAGGCCTGGCAGGACTTCATCAACCTCAAGGGTCGCATGGATATGGAGCTCAGCAAGGTCACCAAGAGGAACAACTACCTCATTGAGGAGCTTGAGAGCTGGAAGCAGCAGTTCGTCAAGTTTCAGGCCTACGCTGATACCCTCACCAAGGAGACCCAAGATCTCAAGGTCAAGATCGAGAACCACAAGCGCGAGAACCGTCGTCTGGCTGCTCTCATTGAGCAGCAGAAGGATGAGTCTGCTCGCCTGTCAGTCCGTCTCGCTGGTACCGAGAAGCAGCGTGACGATGCCCTTGAGGCTCTTGTCCTGCAGCAGGAGATCGCCGAGGAGCTCGAGCGCGAGCGCAAGAGGAACAAGAAGGAGCTCAGCGCGCTCCAGCAGACCAACGTGACGATCGTCCGGCAACGCGACGAGGCTCGCCGTGTTGTGCTGCACCTGCGCAGTTTGATTGCTGGCCAGCATCACCACATGGAGCACCTTGTCAAGTCGCTGACCTCGCCCGAGGAGTTGGCCGCTGAGATCGAGGCTGGCTTTGCCGCTGAGGACGAAGCTGAGGCTGAGGCCGTCGCCAAGGCCGCCGCTGAAAGTGAGACCCCCCGAGCTGACAACCATTGGCCCGATGGTACTAACAGGATCGCAGAGGAAGGTCTGGACCAGAGTGATGCGCGCTTCATCAAGAACCTGGCGATTGCCAGCCGGCGCATCTCAGCCCAGAAGTTCATCGACGTGGCCGACCGTCATCTCAAGGACAAGACGGACGCCATCGCCCACATCATCCGCAACATCGCGGAACAGTGCCAGGCAGCTGTTGATAGCCTACAAATCTCCGAAGCCACCGAGCTTGGGAGGTCGGATACTCCGACCTCTCGGGCTCGGGAATCGAAAAGTCGCCGGGGGAGTTCTCTCTCAACAGTACCCAGTGACGATGGAGCCTCGGCGGCTACGTCCGATGTCGGGGACGATAGCAGCACCCTCCTTCGACCCAACAGTGGCCGGCTCTCTAGCATCCCACCCACACCGGATCTCGTTCCCAACCGCAGCAGCACTAGCATGTCATTCGCGAGTACTGCCATCACGACCCCTGAGCGGAGCTCCCAGCAGTACATGCTCGGAGGACAACACCACCACCACCACCACCACCACAACAGCCACGATCTCCCCACCAAGATCGTCGAGGACGACGAGGACGTCGCTGACCTCGCCGCTGACGATCGCGTTAGCGAGTCCGAGGGCAACCCCATCCCCGCCCCTCTCTCGCAGGAACCGGGGGTCATGGGTAAACACCCCGAGGGCCTCCTTCACCGCCCCTCGGGCGCGAGAATCAGCGCTCTTGGAACCTCCCGCTGAGGGCGCCTCTGTCGATGATGCGGCAGCTAATGCAGCTTTTAATACTGCTACGCGGGAGACCCCGTCTCCCTCGCCCGGTCCTGTCGTGCGCCCGAACCGGGCTTCATGGATCAGCACCCCACGGGCAGCCACGCTCGGCCCTCGGGAGCTGGCGTTGGCCCGCCTGGAAGGTGGGTTGCGTGCTCCTATTGAGGAGGGGGGCGTTTCTGTCCCCGACAGGGCATCCTCCTCTCCTTATTATCGCTCACATCGCCGGGGTCGCGGGTCCTATGTGAGCTCGCTCACGGTGCCGCGGGAGCTGTTGCTGCTGCGCTCGGAGAGCCCCATCTCGCCCAAGTTGGCGGAGAAGACGGAGGAAGAAGAGCAAGGCGAGAGTCGTAGTAATGACAAGGAGGGCGACAAGAAGAAGCCCGATAATGACAAGACTAATACCAACAAGATTCAGGACGAAACTACCATGGATTCGGCGGCGGAGGGAAATAATAAGGAAGATGAAGAGAAGCAAGAGGAAGAGGAGTCGGAGGTGGAGATGTTTTAACGGACGGATACAACAAATCTATGGTGATGGGCGATATCTCTGGAACTTTCTGTTCATTTTTCTTCTTGACCTTTAAACGGCTTGAAAGCGAGTTCAAGCAAGGCGGGCGGGAAATTTTTTTTTCTTCGTTTCTTTTCTTTCCTTTTCTTGGTCACGACGACGTAAGACTGATGTCTGTGAGTCTCGAAATTTTGGAAACGGTTTTCCCTTTTTTTTTCTTCCCTCGTTTCCTTTGTATATCGAGAGACAAGTCTCCTTTTTTATTATACCACTTTTTTGTAGTGAGAGACCAAGGGGGTGTGATTTATTGATATCCCTACTGGTTCTATTTCCAATGGTAGTGCTTATTGCCCCACACATGTCGTCTTGTTGATGGTGCCGATCGGTCGTTTGTTTACTGATCTCTCGTTTGTATGAAGTAGTATCGAGTAAGTTAATATACCTCGAAGTCAGAGAACATTGGCCGACTTTCGGTTGTTGCCTGGGGATCCCTTCTACCATTATCCATATGAAAGAAGCAAATCCCAGAACATACATTCCTGTACTTTTAGACTTTGCCAACAATGATGTAAGTGCCTATATAAGGCTCGAACGAATGAGATCAAGGGGTGTGAATACTACAACTACCTCACGTATCTACTACTGTGAATAATTAGAGAAGAGGCGGTAAAAGATTTATCTGGGCGAGGGTATGAATGTATCCTGCAGGAAGGTACTGGTGTGACCAAATCAAAGTATGTGTATTTCAATCACAACCACAAAAAGCCTGAATGTTGAACATCCAAGGTCAGTGCCGTATGGGTTTACCTAAGTCAACTTAAAGTGCGCTTTGGTAATCATCTAGAGCCGTCATTTCTCTGACATTGACATAATAACCCTATGGCTTTACCTGACTCCCCGAACAGTTCTGTATTACATCACCCAAGTTTTTAAGCTGCTCATCCACGTTGGTTTCCAACAAGGCCTCTTGTTTTAAGCTCCCTTTTCTTCACCATTGATATGATCTAGCCAGCTATGGAGGTTGGGCTTACATTCGGCAGCTTAGGTGACAACATTGCCATCTGCCAGCTCGCGCGCCGTTTAATCCAAGCCCTGGGGAACAGCGAAACTCCAGGTCAAAGTACCAAGGGGTACCAGGAGCTAAAAGGACGACAGTAAATTAGGATGGGCTATACTCTCGAGAAGCGCAACAGGATAAGGGAGAGCATGAAAAGCATTTCTTAGTTACCAATGGCCAAGTCGATCAAATAGAAGGGTAAAAAGGCTGGGATGGTAGAGCGTATTTGGTATTAGAGATTCGAGTGATGGTTCGCAGCAAAAGAGGCTTTGTATCCGGAACCCCTATCCCATTAGCCGTCTATAGTGTGTCTATCGGGTATATATCGTCCTACTGTTGTACAGCATATGTCGTCGTTGTCTTTTACACAAAAAGTTCCCGATTGAAGCCTGAAGTGCGCCTGCCCATGCCCATTGCTGCCCTCTATCTAGACGTCTTCGGTCAAGTAACCATTTAGACTGTTCCCTTGTCCCTCCGATCCAACATATTAACTGCCCACTGGTAGCTCCCCAAGAAGATGGCGCCGCCAGCGCTAATCCACATCACACGGGGTCCAATACCCGCAAAGAAAGACCTCACCCCACCCTCCCGCCAGATGTTCCTCACGATGCTGGTGATACTCTCTCGCTCCTTACTCAGCATGACCCGAGTCTTAAGCACATCCAGCGGTGTCGTCGCCGCCGCCGCAAACCCACCCGCTAAGCTGCCATAAAGCGCCGACTCCGGCGCGCTGACCTCCTCTTCGATCATTCTCCCATCGACGTCACGCTTCTGCGAAGAACCTGCCCCCTCCCCAAGCAGCCCTCTCCCCGTGCGCGCCTTGCGCTCCCGCCCCCAGGCCTTCAGCGCCTCCCACAGTGGGAACTGCAGCACCGTGAACGGCACCTCCCGCATCACCGTGATCCCCCACCCGCGGTACAGCTCCCGCCAGATGGTACACGCCCTCTTGACGACTCCAACACTCTTTCTATCCCCATTGCCCCGCAGAATGTGTGACAGTGCGTCCCACGACCGTCCCCCATGCTGCCCGGCCTGTGCCCGCTGCTTGACCACCTCCGTCGGCACGCGCACCGCACACGCTGCGATCTCGCCTGCTGAGGCTGCGACCATGTGCGTGATGGCGGCATGCTTTTTCCGGGTGTATTCGTCCTCTCCTGAGGTCGAGTAGGAGAGCATGAGCCCCTTAGTTGTTTCGTATGTGCAGAAGAAGAAGGCTGCGCCCGGTGCGCTGCCGACTACGACCGAGCCGATCCCACGGTAGATGCCACGGAAGCCGCCGGAAGCGAAGAAGCCTTCGGCAGATTGCAGACGGGTTTTCAGGGTGTCGAGAGGAAAGAGGGAGAGGTCGACCGTTGTGCCGGCGACGGCGCCGGCTAAGAGAGCGGTTTGGAAGGGAGGTGGGGGTAACTCGGAGGGGGCCATGGTTTCGTTTGCGTGTGAAGGTGTAGATCGTGTGAGAGTGACGTTATCGATGCGATTGGGGGCGCCTGTCCCGTTCATCGGCGGCGAGTTGGGCTTGCGGGGATGGCAGCGGCGGCGTGAGATGGGAAAGAAGTCGGGTCGCGAGAACTATGCGATGCTTGATATGAGCATTGGCGGCGCAGGTCACTGATTGGAGGGTGTTTTATGTCGTGGTTGTGTCGTTAAGTGGACATGGTGATAAGAAGTCAACAAATTCCTTTTTTTTTTTTTTCTGTTTTTCCCTCCTCCATGTCGCGGCGATCAGGTCCGGCACCGGCAGGCAATGACCCGAAAGACCCCGGCTGCCCCTTGCGCTGCGGGCACCTGGTCCAGGATTCCTTATCGATAAGAGCGTCGCGGCATGTCATAGAATATGCTGCCCCTCGCATTTGTGTCTTAACCTCCCCCAACTTCACTCGCACACACATTGGTGATTGTGATGGAATGACTACGCCACCCGTTCTGCACCGCAGTGCGCGGGCAATCAGCCCGAGTGAATTCCTCGAGGCTTTGCGGGCAACATGCCCGCCGCGCTTCCCAGCCAACCGGGCGCGCATTCATCGGCCCATTGGTAGGCTTATCCTCACTATATCTGCTTCTGTGCTGCCCTGACTTACCGATCTAGCTCGCTGACGCCCTCAATTAGCTCTGGCTGTCAGTGGCGGCGTGGACTCTATGGCCTTAGCCTACCTCTGTTCTAAAATTCGGCCGACGGACTGCTGGTTCAAGGTGGCAGATCACCCGGTTAGCAGTCCATACGCCATCATCATTGACCACGGGCTGCGTGAGGGGAGCGATGTTGAGGCTTCCAACGTCTCCAGACTGCTTATGGAAAAGCTAAAGATTAAGTCCAGCGTGATCAAGTTACGTTGGGACCCGTTTCTGCCCTATAAGGGCGCTAACCCGAACGAGCTGCCCAACATCGAGACTCTGGCGCGGTATCTGCGTTACCGGGCTATTGGGAATATGTGCCGAACGCAGCACATTTCCTCCCTCTTTACAGCTCATCACCAAGATGACCAGTACGAGACTGTGTTGATGCGGGTCCTGTCGGGCCACGGGTACCGCGGCCTGCAGGGTATGCGGCCGTCGACCGATATCCCCGAATGCTATGACTTGCATGGCGTCTACCGCAGTGGCCTTGTCGACGACCAGCGCCGGCGCCATCCCTTTTACGTCCTGCGTCCAACCGGTAAGGAACGGAAGAAGATGCGGAAAGAGATGAAAGATATGATTGACCCTGAGGTGTTCGCTCAGGAACTGGAAGAAGGGCTGAGAGCAGACATGGCCGGCATAGACGCCTACCTTGACGAGCAGGATCCTGTTGTTAAGGATGTGGAGCGCGTTCCGCCTTTGACCCCCATGGAATTCGAGAACGGGGGGGTCATGGTCTACCGGCCCCTGCTGGGCTTCTCCAAAGACCGCTTGATCGCTACGTGTCTGGAAAACGATATCCCTTGGTTCGAAGATCATACCAACGCCGACCCGACGCTGACCATGCGCAACGCGGTGCGGCACATGTACAAAAATTACACCTTGCCTGTGGCTCTGCAGAAGCCGTCCATTCTCTCCCTTGCCAAGCGATGTCGGGATAGGGTCATTCGCGAGGAAGCGGAGGCTGCCAGGACGCTGCGTAATGCTCACATCCACTTATTTGAGCCAAATACAGGCACGCTTGTGATAACCTTTCCTAAGTTTTCCTTCCCGGGCGTACCCCGGAGATCAGCATCGTCTCCTGCGGCCCGCCAGCGGCGTGTGGCGCACTACCGTCTCATCGCAGGTCTCATGTTGCGCAAGCTGCTCTCCATGGTAACCCCTGAACGAGAACTCAGCCAGGTCGCACAGTTGGACCATTTAATCAACATGATCTTCCCGGATCTCGTCGAAGAAGGCATACGCCCGCCAGATCCGAAGCCATACGTCATCTGCGGTGTGCACTTTGTCCCATTAGAAGGGCGCGGCCCTATCCGCTGGCAGCTCACAAGAGCACCATATGTCTCGCACGCTCCTCGCCCACAAATCGAGTTCAAGAAGCGTCCCCTGCGCCAACGCGTTGGTAAGCACCCGAGCGAGTGGGGTTGGAGTGTATGGACACAAGCCCAGCTCTTTGATGGACGCTACTGGGTGCGCATCCGGCATCGATTCCCCTGCCCTGTGCGGGTAGCGCCCTTCGAGATGGAGCATCAAAAGCCGTTTCGGGAGGCTCTTGGTGAGGAGCAAAAGAAAGAACTAGCTTCCAAGCTGAAGAAGCATGCTCCAGGAAAAATCAGGTATACATTGCCTGCGATTTATGCGGCGATTGATGTAACCGAGCTGATAAACGGGGGTGGCTGGTGGCCGGAATGGGATAATGTTCAGGCGCAGCTGAAGTATAAAGCGCAGATGGAGGCGAGGAAATTGGAAGTAGAGAGATCGAGTGTGCAGATGCAGCAACAGAACCAGTATGAAAAGCGAGAGCCGACTTCTTCTAACCCTGCCGCTGATGGCGCTCAAGCACCAGTGGACAAGATCATAGTCACAGAATCCGCGATACCTGAGGCTGGCCAACGATTTGGCCTTCTTTCAGAACCCGCAGCCAAGGTATCGAAAACAGCTATCCCTATCACCAATCAAACAGGACAATTGACTCCTGCAACATCGCCACCACAACCAATAGATTCGCCAACACCTACCAACAGCAATCAAATTTCTACCGCTGAACCAAAGGAGACCTCATCCACTTCAACAGCATCACAAACAGCTATAATCCCCTACAACGAACCCACACCTCTTGTTCCCATCGACCCCTTTGCAAAACCAGTCCTTCACATAGTCCCGACCCGCCCACGCCGCCTCTCCGACTGGGAACAAGAGCTTCTTGCCACATCGACCCCGAAACTCTTGGCTCTGCCCACACTCAGCATTGCGATCCCAGGAGTCGAGAAGTGGCTTGAGTGGGAGGTCATGTACAAGAAGGTTGACGATGATTTGCTGAGGTTAAGTGAAGAAGGAGAAAGGGATGATTGGAAGACACGGAGGGCGGTTAGGAGGGAAATGATCAACAGGTATAGAAATAGAGCTCGAATTATGAAGAGGCGACCGAAGGAGACGGCGATGATGAAGAAAGAGAAAGAGACCAAGAAAGACGAGTTAGACGGGGGCTTGGTGCCTAAGTTTTGGGGAATGACGCTCTATGGGTGATAGATGCCCCATATAAGAGGGATGGACATTTGTATACATGACTTGCGATGTGTCGTGATATGAATACATTAAAAAGGTTGTCAATGAGGTTACAACGGTTCTCGCATTTTCCTTTATCATATAGATCTGTTGGCTACAACCACCCCCCCCC
>Ga0065720_1003110_pt1 | contig 26948 bp, 26 predicted proteins | sample Thericmetagenome_FD_59107 | JGI IMG/M metagenome (GOLD analysis project Ga0065720, IMG submission 59107) | Thermophilic microbial communities from the Joint Bioenergy Institute, California, USA of rice/straw/compost enrichment - eDNA_2 v2... | ecosystem: Engineered > Solid waste > Grass >... | reverse complement strand
ACGCACGGACCGGTGCGGCCGCCGAAGAAGAGACCGGGGCGGCGGTGGAAGAGGTGGCGCCGTAGCGGCCCGGTACCCCTGCTCGCGGCGCCGGTTCGCGAGCGTCGCCGCGGTGCTCGCCGCCCTGGTGGGCACGGCGGCGGCGGTCCCCGAACCGGTGCGGTTGTGCACGGTGACCGACCGGCGGCTCGCCGAGCTGTCCGGGCTGGTCGTCGACGCCGCTGGCGGCATCTGGGCGATCCCGGACGGCGGCCGGCGCGTGACCGTCCACCGGATCGACCCGGTGACCTGCGCGATCGTCGAGACCCGCACCGCGGACATCGATCCGCGCGACGCCGAGGACCTCGCGCTCGGCCCGGACGGCGCGCTGTGGGTCGGCGACATCGGCGACAACGGCCGCGTGCGCGACACCGTCGCCGTGATCGTGCTGCCCGAGCAGGGCGAGCCGCGGCTGCACCGGCTCACCTACCCCGACGGGGCGCACGACGCTGAGGCGCTCGTCGTCGACGGCGCCGGCCGGCCCGTGATCGTCACGAAGGAGGGCCCGTTCGGAGCCGGGGTGTACCGCACGGTCGAACCCCCAGCCGGGGTGGGCCCCACCCCGCTGGAGCGCGTCGGGACCGCCGCGTTGCCCGCCTCGAACGGCACGACGGGGCCGCTGGGCGGGCTCGGCAGCCGGCTGGTCACGGGCGCGGCGCAGAGCGCGGACGGCAGCGTGGTCGCGTTGCGCAGCTACACCGACGCCTGGCTGTACCCGGTGCGCGACGGCGACGTCGCGGCCGCGGTGACCGGAGCAGCAGCGGTGCGGGTGCCGCTGCCCGACGAGCCGCAGGGCGAGGCGATCGCGTTCGGCCCGGACGGCACGCTCTACTCAGCGGGCGAGACCCGCAACGGGGTGCGCGGCGAGCTGCGTGCCGTGCGCGGGGCCGCTGCGCTCGTGGCCGGCGGTGACGCCGTGTTCGAGCCGCCCGCGGCGGAGGAGCCGTCGTCCGGCCCGGTCTGGGGGCCTGCCGTGATCGGCGGTGGGATCGTCACCGGGTTGCTCCTGCTGCTCGCGCTGGCGATGGGGCTGCGCGGGCGCCGCCGGGCCTGAACCGCGGTCCCTGCGCTGCTCAGAGCCTGCGCAGCACTGCGACCACGCGGCCGAGGATGGTCGCGTCGTCGCCCGGGATGGGCTGGTAGGCCGGGTTCGCCGGCATCAGCCAGATGTGTCCGTCGCGGCGCTTGAACGTCTTGACGGTGGCTTCCCCGTCGAGCATGGCGGCGACGATCTCGCCGTTCTCCGCGTCGGGCTGCTGGCGCACCACGACCCAGTCGCCGTCGGTGATCGCGGCCTCGACCATCGAGTCGCCGCGCACCTTGAGCAGGAACAGCTCGCCCTCGCCGACGATCTCCCGCGGCAGCGGGAACACGCTCTCCACGGCCTGCTCGGCCAGGATCGGGCCGCCCGCAGCGATGTTGCCCAGCACCGGGACGAACGCGGGCGTGGGCCGCTCGTCGGCCGCGCTGGCTCCGGTGTGCGGGTCGGTGTCGCCGTGCTCCTCCGGCCCGCGTACGTCGACCGCGCGGGTGCGGTTGGGGTCGCGGCGCAGGTAGCCCTTCTTCTCCAGGGCGCGCAGCTGGTGGTGCACCGACGACGTGGAGGTCAGCCCGACCGCGTCGCCGATCTCCCGCACGCTCGGCGGGTAGCCGAACCGGTTGACCCAGTCGCGGATCACCTCCAGCACCTTGCGCTGGCGCGGGGTGAGGCCGGGGGCCTCCGCCGCCGGCTCGGGGAAGGTGCTGACCCGGGCCCCCGTCCCGGCGCCGGCGCCCTCGCCGGTCGGTGTCTCGGGCTGGTCGGGTGCCATCGTGTCGCTCCTTCGGTGTCCTGGGGCCTGCGCCGGTGCGCGGTCTCGTGGTGGTGGCGGCCCGCCGGGGTCCGTGCGGCTCGCACCGCCTGGAACGGCCGGCCCGGTCGTGCTTCCGGGTGAACCGTAGCCGGAATCCCACCTCAGCACAAACACATGTTCGAACGACACGCGGACTTCTGTCGATTTTCGTCGGCGCCGGGTGGTACACAGTCCCCGACGTCGGTTCGAACACTTGTGCGAGCGTTCGGGTCGGGTCGGGGCGGGGCGACGACAGGAGGCGCTCATGCGGATCGAGGCAGCGAGCACGGCGGCGGTGGGCACGGCGGCGGTGGGCACGGCGCAGGGTGCGCCGGCGGGTGTCGCCGAGGGTGCGGTCGACGAGGCGGCGCCCCGGGTGCGCCGCCGGGGCGGCCGGCCGCGGCCGGTCCGGCCCGTGGTGGCCGTCTCGGTGGGCCGTCCGCCGCGGCAGGCGTGGGCGGCCGGGCGTGCGGAGCCCGTCGCGGTGGTCGTGCCGCTGTTCGGCGGGCGGGCCGGCGAACGGCTGCTGGACCGGGCGCCGGCGGGGTCGGCGCCGGCCGCGGTCGAGGTGCCCGCGCCGCGGCGGGGGCCGGTGCGCGAGTCGGGGCGGGGTGCGGTGCGCGCGGCGATGCGGGCCGCCGGCTGGGACCGGCCGGTCGGTCGCCGGTTCGCGCTCGCTCCGGACGCGGGCCGGCGGTTCCTCGCCGGGGTCGGGCTGTTCGTCGGGGCGGCGGCCACGGTGGTGCTGCTGGGGCTGCTGGCGTCGGCGGCGGCCGAGGCGCGCAGCGCGGGTGACGGTGCGGCGGAGGTCGCGGTGCTGGTGTCGCCGGAGGGTCGCGCGGCTACGCGCTGAGCGGCGGTTCGGCGGTCGCGGCCGCGTTCCCGCAGTGCGCGCGGTCACTGGACCCGGTGCATCGCTCCCTCACACCGGTGGTCGCGAGGGTGCGGTGACGCGCGGCCCGTGGCCGCCGGATGACGCTGCGCGCACGGCCGGACCGCTCGGCGCAGCGTACTGCCCCTTCGGGCGCGGAGCCGGCACCGATAGGGGGGTCCGACTTGGTCGACCCCAATATGTTGTGGTTACATGGTTGTCGTTCGCCAACCGGTCGCGTTCCGAAGACGACCTGTGAGGGGCCCGGTTCCACCATGCGTTGTCCGTTCTGCCGGCACTCCGACTGCCGGGTCATCGACTCGCGAGAGGTCGACGACGGGCAGGCCACCCGCCGCCGGCGGTCGTGCGGCGCGTGCGGGCGCCGGTTCACCACCGTGGAGGAGCCCGTCCTCGCCGTGGTGAAGCGCAGCGGGGTCACCGAGCCGTTCAGCCGGGAGAAGGTGGTCAACGGGGTCCGCCGCGCCTGCCAGGGCCGCCCGGTCGACGAGGACGCGTTGCAGCAGCTCGCGCACCGGGTCGAGGAGTCGATCCGCGCCGGTGGCACGGCCGAGATCCCCAGCCACGAGGTCGGCCTGGCCATCCTCGGTCCGCTGCGGGAGCTCGACGAGGTGGCATACCTCCGTTTCGCGAGCGTCTACCGCTCGTTCTCATCCATAGAGGACTTCGAGAAGGAGATCGCCGAGCTCCGGCGCATCCACGGCAGCGGAGCCACGGCGCCCCCGAACTGATCGGGGTCGCGTCGAGGCGGCGCTGCGTGCACGGCACCCATCGACCGATCCACACCCGTACCAGCACGAACGCCGCAGACCGCAGCGGCACGACCCGCACGACCGTGCAACGAGACGCACACCGCAGGAACGGGCGCCCCGGCGTGCCCGCAGGAAGGTCCGAGCAGAGCTCCGGCGGTCCCCAGCCCGCCGGATCTCGAGGAAGGAAGAGCATGGCCGAGACCGTCGGGACGTCGAGGACACCGAGCGCGCCGCGCTCCGGGCGAGGCAAGAAGACGACGTCCAAGGCCGAGTCGTCGGCGGCGCAGCCGAGGGGGATCACCGTGGAGCGGATCTTCACGACGCCCGGGGTGCACCCCTACGACGAGGTCACGTGGGAGAAGCGCGACGTCGTCATGACGAACTGGCGCGACGGCTCGGTGAACTTCGAGCAGCGCGGCGTGGAGTTCCCCGACTTCTGGTCGGTGAACGCCACCAACATCGTCACCAGCAAGTACTTCCGCGGCGCCGTCGGCAGCCCGCAGCGCGAGTCGAGCCTGCGTCAGCTCATCGACCGCGTCGTGTCGGTCTACCGGCGCGCCGGCGTCGAGAACGGCTACTTCGCGTCCGAGGAGGACGCCGAGATCTTCGAGCACGAGCTGACCTGGATGCTGCTGCACCAGGTGTTCAGCTTCAACTCGCCGGTCTGGTTCAACGTCGGCACGTCCAGCCCGCAGCAGGTCTCGGCGTGCTTCATCCTCTCGGTCGACGACACGATGGAGTCGATCCTGAACTGGTACCGGGAGGAGGGCCTGATCTTCAAGGGCGGCTCCGGTGCCGGTCTGAACCTGTCCCGGATCCGCTCGTCGAAGGAGCTGCTGTCCTCCGGCGGCACCGCCTCCGGCCCGGTGTCGTTCATGCGCGGCGCCGACGCGAGCGCGGGCACCATCAAGTCCGGCGGCGCCACCCGGCGCGCGGCGAAGATGGTCGTCCTCGACGTCGACCACCCCGACATCGTCGAGTTCGTCGAGACCAAGGCCAAGGAGGAGGAGAAGATCCGCGTCCTGCGCGACGCGGGCTTCGACATGGACCTCGGCGGCGCCGACATCACCTCGGTCCAGTACCAGAACGCCAACAACTCGGTGCGCGTGTCCGACGAGTTCATGCGCGCCGTGGAGGCCGGCGGTGAGTTCGGCCTGCGGGCCCGGCTCACCGGCGAGGTGATCGACAAGGTCGACGCCCGCTGGCTGTTCCGCACGATCGCGCAGGCGGCGTGGGCGTGCGGTGACCCCGGCATCCAGTACGACGACACGATCAACGACTGGCACACCTGCCCCGAGTCGGGCCGCATCACCGCGTCCAACCCGTGCTCGGAGTACATGCACCTGGACAACTCCAGCTGCAACCTGGCGTCGCTGAACCTGCTGAAGTTCCTCAAGGACGACGGCACGTTCGACGTCGAGCGGTTCGAGAAGGCCGTCGAGCTGATCATCACCGCGATGGACATCTCGATCTGCTTCGCGGACTTCCCGACGGAGCCGATCGCGCAGACCACGCGGAGGTTCCGCCAGCTCGGCATCGGCTACGCCAACCTGGGCGCGCTGCTGATGGCCACCGGCCACGCGTACGACTCCGACGGCGGGCGCGCGCTGGCCGCGTCGATCACCTCGCTGATGACGGCGGCGTCGTACAAGCGCTCGGCGGAGCTGGCCGGCGTGGTCGGCCCGTACGAGGGTTACGAGCGCAACGCCTCCGCCCACCAGCGCGTCATGCGCAAGCACGCCGCCGCGAACGACGACGTGCGCACGTTCGTCGCGAGCGCGCCGATCCACAAGCGCGCCACCGAGGTGTGGCAGGACTGCCTGGAGATCGGCGCCCGCAACGGCTGGCGCAACTCGCAGGCCTCGGTGCTGGCGCCCACCGGCACCATCGGGCTGATGATGGACTGCGACACCACCGGCATCGAGCCCGATCTGGCGCTGGTGAAGTTCAAGAAGCTCGTCGGCGGCGGCTCGATGCAGATCGTCAACCAGACGGTCCCGCGGGCGCTGGCGCGGCTCGGCTACCAGGTGGAGCAGATCGAGGCGATCGTCGAGTACGTGGCCGAGCACGGGCACGTCGTCGACGCGCCCGGCCTCAAGCCCGAGCACTACGAGGTGTTCGACTGCGCCATGGGGGAGCGCGCGATCGCCCCGATGGGCCACGTGCGGATGATGGCGGCGGTGCAGCCGTTCCTGTCCGGCGCGATCTCCAAGACCGTGAACATGCCCGAGGAGGCCACGGTCGAGGACATCGAGAAGATCTACATGGAGGGCTGGAAGCTCGGCCTCAAGGCACTCGCGATCTACCGCGACAACTGCAAGGTCGGCCAGCCGCTCTCGGCGAGCAAGAAGGCGAAGCCGACCGCCGAGCCGCAGGTCGAGGCCCGGCCGGTGCGCAAGCGGTTGCCGAAGAAGCGCCCCAGCCAGACCGTGTCGTTCACGGTCGGCGGCGCCGAGGGCTACCTCACCGCGGGCTCCTACCCGGACGACGGCCTGGGCGAGATCTTCGTCAAGCTCGGCAAGCAGGGCTCGACGCTGGCCGGCGTGATGGACGCGTTCTCCATGTCGATATCGGTCGGCCTGCAGTACGGCATCCCGCTGGAGTTCTACGTCTCGAAGTTCTCCAACCTGCGGTTCGAGCCCGCCGGCATGACCGACGACCCGGACATCCGGATCGCCACCAGCGTGCTCGACTACCTGTTCCGCCGGCTCGCGCTGGACTACCTGCCGTACGAGAAGCGCGCCCAGCTGGGCATCTTCTCGGCCGAGGAGCGGCGCAACCAGGTCGCGGAGAACTACGGCGCCGATCCCGCCGAGGTCGACATGGACGCGCTGCGCAGCACCGTCGACGCGCAGCCCGCACCGGAGAAGGGCGCCTCGCCGGCGCCGGTGGAGGTCGGCAGCTCCACCGAGCTGCTGGAGCTGCGCCTGGGCAAGGCCGCCGACGCGCCGCTGTGCATGACCTGCGGCACCAAGATGCGGCCCGCCGGATCCTGCTACGTGTGCGAAGGGTGCGGCTCCACCAGCGGCTGCAGCTGATCGGGTAGCTCGGAGAACGGCCGCCGCCGGGACGCCGGCGGCGGCCGTTCGTCACGTCCCGTTCTCCTGCGAGCGGTCGCCGATCAGCCGCGCGTAGCGGGTGCCGGCGACGAGCAGGACCAGGCCGGCACCGAGGAACGCGGCCACCCGGGACACGCCGTCGAGCGCGCCGAGATCGAACAGCACGAGCTTCGCGACGGCGGCCGCCACCAGCGCCATCCCGGCGACCCGCAGCGCGGGCCGGGTGATCCCGCGGGCGAGCAGCACCAGCGCCGCGACCGTCCACGAGACGGTGACCAGCGCGTGCCCGGCGGTGAATCCGAGATCGAGATCGACCAGCAGGGCAGCGTTCACGACCAGGGCGGTCACGCCGTAGAGGCCGACGACGCCCAGCGTGACCCACGCGGGAGCGGTCGCGGAGTCGGCGCGCACCCAGCCGAGCCGACCGCACGCGGCCAGCAGCACGACCGCCAGCGCGACGACCAGCGCGCCGGTGCCGGCGGCGGTGAGCAGCCGGCCGGGCGGCAGCCAGTCGCCGGCGTCGAGCAGGTAGCGGCGCTCGACGAGATCGGCGAGCGGCGCATCGGACACGAGCGCCCGCAGCAGGCCGACCAGCCCGAGCGCGGTGGCCAGGCCGGTGGCGAACCGGCTGCCCAGCCGCAGCCCGGCGACCGCGGCGACGAGCGCCTGCCCGAGCAGCACCAGCGTCAGCGTGGCGCCGTCGAACGCCAGCGCGGTGGCTGCGAGCAGCGCGACCGCGGCGGTCGTGGCCGCCGACAGGCGCGCGGCGCCGGCGGACCAGGGGAGGGCGGCAACCGCGCCGAGCGCCACCGCGGTCCCCGCGGCGAGCCAGGCCCCGGTGGTGCCGCCCAGCACGACGGCGGTGACGAGGGCAGGCAGCGCGGCGAACGGGACGAGGGCGGCGAACGCGGCGGCAGGGATGCGCCGCGCGGCGGCCGCGGCCGCGGCGAGGCCGACCACGAGGGCCGCGACGGCGGTCGCGAGCGCGGTGCCGCGGGTGTCGGGGCCGTCGGCGAGCAGGCCGCAGGCGGAGCTGCCGTGCAGGGCGGCCAGCCCGCCCACGACGAGCGCCAGATCGGCCCACCGTCGGTGCCGCACGACCGGTGACGCCGCGATCACCATCGCCAGCGCCAGCGTGACCAGCAGCCAGCCGCCGGCCAGGACAGGGGCCAGCAGGAGCGCGCCGATCGCGACGCCGTGCGCGAGCCACCGCGAGGCGCGGTGATCGGCGAGCCCGAGCCCGGCCACAGCGACGACGAACGCCAGCGCGATCGCCGGGACCTCGTCGAGGTAGCCGTAGACCGCGCTCGCGCCCGCGATGACGAGGTAGAGAGTGGCGAAACCGGTGGCGGTGACCGCCTCGGCGCCGATCCGGGCCGTCCGGCGGTGCAGCCACCAGCCCAGACCGACGAGCCCGAGACCGAGCGCGGCGCCGCCGGCGATCCGCACCGGCGGGGCGAACCAGCCGCGGGACGCGGCGAGCGCGAGGAGCAGCACCACGCCCAGCAGGGTGAGGGCGGCACCCGTCCAGGCGAGCAGCCGCGCCCCGCCGACGGCCGCGGCCCGGTCGGCGAGCGCTGGCCGCGGGGCAGCCGGAGGCGGCAGCACGGGGCTGGGCGGAGGCAGCACGGGTACCGGGAGCGGCGCGGGCGGGGTGAAGCCGGGCGGGGGCGCGGCGGCGTGCGTGGTGACGGCCTGCGGGGCCGCGCCGTGGTGGCGCAGCTGGTCGAGCTCGGCCGCCATCCTGTCGAGCCGCTGCCCGATGGCGGCGAGCTCGGCGGCGAGAGCGCCGAGCGGGTCGCGGGGCGGGATCGAGCGGGGCGGGATCGACATGCCGCGACGATGCCGTGGCGCGCGGCGGGGCGGGAGCGTCGAACTACCGACCGCTGGATCACGATCGGATCACGGTGCCGGCGCCGCCGCTGCCGACGAGCACCAGCCGCTCGGTGCGGTCGGGTACTGGTAGGCGAACTGCATCGCGACCCCGCCGCCGAGCGAGTGCCCGACGAGGGTGACGCGGTCGATTCCGAGGACCCCGAGCAGGTCCCGCATCCCGTTGGCGTACGCCGCGACGGAGTAGTCGGCCCGCGGCTTCGCCGAGGCGCCGTGGCCGAGCAGGTCCGGGGCGATCACGGTGTTCCGCTCCGCCAGCTCGTCGAACACCGGTTCCCAGGTGGCGGAGCTCCTGACCCTTCGGTCAGGTCTGCGTCGAGAACGAACCTGTGGTGATCAGCAGAGCTTGTTGATCACCACAACTTCGTTCTCGACGCAGGCCCCGCCGCTCACCCCGCCTCGTAGCGGGCTGCCCGGATGAGGTCGTCCACGGCCGTCTGCTGGATGCGGAAGGTCCGGCCGAACCGCACCGCGGGCAGCTCTCCGCTGTGCACGAGGCGGTAGACCGTCATCTTCGACACGCGCATCCGCTGGGCGACCTCGGCGATGGTCAGGAACGGTGCCGGGACGACCGACCCGTTCCCCTCGCCCATCACGTGCGGTGACCCCGCGGGTTCGTCGACCATCGTGCGTGTCCTCCGTGACCCGTCTTCCCTGCCCGTTCGAGCACCTTGCGTGCGCTGCCTCGGACCGTAGTGCAGGGTCGGTCACCCGACGGGGTACGCGCGCTGCGCCGACGGATGAATTCGACGTAGCGTGCTCGGTATGGCGGATCCGTACCTGAGCCCCGGCCGCTTCGTGGACTGCGACGCCCCCGCTGTCGTCGACTACGCGCGGGACGCCGTCGCCGGGCTGCGCGACCCGGTCGAGCAGGCGGTGGCGCTGTTCACCCGCGTCCGCGACGACATCTGGTACGACCCGTTCGTCGTCACCGAGGACCCGGCCGCGTACAAGGCGAGCACCGTGGTGACCAGCCGCGCCAACTGGTGCGTGCCGAAGGCGGTGCTGCTGACCGCGGCGGCGCGGGCGGTGGGCATCCCGGCCCGGCTGGGCTTCGCCGACGTCCGAAACCACCTGCAGACCCCGCGGCTGCGGGAGCGGATGGGCGGCAAGGACGAGTTCGTCTGGCACGGCTACAGCGAGATGCTGCTCGACGGCCGCTGGGTGAAGGCGACCCCGGCGTTCAACAAGGAGCTGTGCGCCCGGTTCGGGGTGCCGCCGATCGACTTCGACGGGCGCAGCGACGCCTTGCTGCACGCGTTCACCCCGGACGGCTCGGTGTACATGACCTACGGCCGCGACCGCGGCGTGCACGCCGACCTGCCGCTGGAGGACATGCTCGCCACGTTCCGGGCGGTCTACGGGCCCGGGATGCTCCAGCCGGCGGATTCCGGTGTGGACGAGTTCACCGCCCCCGGATAACGCCCACGACGTAAGGTCCGGTTGTGGTCCCCGACGACGAACCCGGAGGCGATTGGACCGCGCCCGGTGTGTACCGGTGCGCGCCCGACGTCTACCGCATCCCGCTTCCCCTGCCCAACGACGGTCTGCGGGCGGTCAACGTCTACGCCCTGGTCGACGGCGACGGGTTCACCCTCGTCGACTCCGGCTGGGCGCTGCAGCAGTCGCGCGAGCTGCTCGTCTCGGCGCTCGCCGACCTCGGCGGCGGCCTCGGCGACGTGNGGCGCTTCCTGGTGACCCACGTGCACCGCGACCACTACGCGATGGCCGTGACGCTGCGCCAGGAGTTCGGCGCGCGGGTGTACCTCGGGGAGGGGGAGAAGCCCGGCCTGGACCGGCTGAACGCGGGCGGGCTCGCCTTCGCCGGGCAGGAGCCGCGGCTGATCCGCGCGGGCGCGGACGACCTGCTGCGCAGGCTCCAGTCCCAGCCGAGGCCCCGGATCGATCCGGTGGAGTGGTCGCTGCCCGACGAGTGGATCACCGACGGTGCGGTCTTCACCGTGGGCGAGGGGGAGGCGCAGCGCGAGCTCACCGCGATCGCGACCCCTGGTCACACGCGCGGCCACGTCGTGTTCGCCGACGATCCCGCCGGGCTGCTCTTCGGCGGCGACCACGTGCTGCCGCGGATCACCCCGTCGATCGGGTTCGAGCCGATGCCGGGTTCCAGCCCGCTCTCCGATTTCCTCTCCTCGCTGGAGTTGGTCCGCAGCCGGCCCGACGCGCTGCTGCTGCCCGCGCACGGCCCGGTCGGCATGCGGGTGCACGAGCGGGTCGACCAGCTGCTCGCCCACCACGCCACCCGCCTGGACCAGACGCTGGCCGCGGTGCGCGAGGGCCGGTCGACGGCCGTCGAGGTGGCCGGCGCCCTGCGCTGGACCCGCCGCGAACGCCGGCTGGACGAGCTGGACGTGTTCAACGAGATGCTGGCCGTGCTGGAGACGCTGGCGCACCTGGACGTGCTCGTCGAGCGGGGGGCGCTGCGGTTCACACTGGACGGTGATGTCGCGCGCTACACGATCTAGGCGGCGGTCGGCGACACGACACGCCCGACACGCCGTTGGTGCTGGCCAGGATGACCCGGATGCAGGCACACTGAGCGCACGGAGCTGATCTATCGGTAGCGATCGACAACCGAATAGGTGCACGGCAGCTCGCCGACGGGATGAGGACGTTGGGGAAGACGATCCTCGTCGACGTTGGAGGTCTGCAGTGAACGCACGCGGCGTGGTCTTCATCCACTCGTCGCCGACTGCGGTCTGTCCGCACGTCGAGTGGGCGATCTCCGGCGTGCTCGGAACCAAGGTGTCCTTGCAGTGGTCGCCGCAGGGCATCGTGCCCGGAGCGATGCGGGCCGAGTGCACCTGGACCGGGCCCGTCGGTAGTGGGGGTGCCCTTGCTGGGGCGCTGCGCGCCTGGCCGATGCTGCGCTTCGAGGTGACCGAGGAGGCCACCCCCGGGGTCGACGGCGAGCGGTACAGCCACGTCCCGACCCTCGGCCTGTGGCACGGGCGGATGTCGGCGAACGGTGACACGGTGGTCCCCGAGGACCAGTTGCGTGCCGTCCTCGCCGAGACGCCGCTCAGCCAGGTTCCGGGACGGATCCACGAGTTGCTGGGCACCGCATGGGACGACGCGCTGGAGCCCTACCGCTCCGCCGGCGACGGCGCCCCCGTCACCTGGTTGCACCAGGTCGGCTGAGCGGGCGGTCGAAGGGGCGTCGAGAACGACGTTGGCGTGATCGACGAGCCCTGTTGATCACGCCAACGTCGTTCTCGACGGGGTCCCGGCCCCGGGCTCGGGGGAACCACGAGCCCGGGCGCCGGGGGATCAGGCCTTGGTGAAGGCGATGGCGGCGTTGTGCCCGCCGAACCCGAAGGAGTCGCAGATCGCGGCCTGCAGGTCGACCTTCCGCGGCTCTCCGGCGACGACGTCCAGCTCGACGCCGGGATCGAGGTTCTCCAGGTTCAGGGTGGCGGGGATGATCCCCTCCTTGACCGAGAGCAGCGTGATGATGCTCTCGACGGCGCCCGCGGCGCCCACCATGTGCCCGAGCTGTGACTTGGGCGCGGTGAGGATCGGGTGATCGCCCAGCGCCTTCTTCACCGCCCGGGTCTCGCCGACGTCGCCGGCGACCGTGGAGGTGGCGTGGCAGTTGACGTGCCCGACGTCGGTGGGGGAGAGCCCCGCCGACTCGACCGCCTTCCGGATGGCCCGCGACTGGCCGACGCCCTCGGGCTCCGGGCCGGTGATGTGGTAGGCGTCGGCGGTCAGGCCGGCCCCGGCCAGCTTGCCGTACACCTTGGCTCCGCGGGCCGCTGCGAACTCCGACCGCTCCAGGACCATGATCCCGGCACCCTCGGCGAGCACGAACCCGTCCCGGTCGACGTCGAACGGCCGCGAGGCGCGCTCCGGCTCGTCGTTGCGCTGCGACAGGGTGCGGGCCTGCACGAACCCGGCCACCGTGATGCCGGTGATGCAGGCTTCTGCGCCGCCGGCGATGACGACGTCGACCTCACCCGCCCGCAGCAGCCGCAGCGCCCACGCCAGCGCCTCGGCGCCGGACGCGCACGCCGAGACCGGGGCGTGGACCCCGCCTTGCGCCTTGAACTCCAGCCCGACCCAGGCCGCGGGCCCGTTGGGCATGAGCATCGGCACGGTCAGCGGGGAGACCTTGCGCAGGCCCTCGTTCTCCAGCAGATCGTCCTGCGCGAGCAGGGTGAGGGCGCCGCCGATGCCGGTGGCGACGACGACGGCGAGCCGCTCCGGCTCCACCTCCGGACTGCCGGCGTCCGCCCAGGCCTCGCGGGCGGCGACCAGCGCCACCTGCTCGCACCGGTCGAGCCGGCGCGCCTGCACGCGCGGGAGGACGTCGGTGGGCTCCACGGCGAGCGGCGCGGCGATCTTCACCGGGAGGTCGTACTTCTCGACCCAGTCGACCTCGCCGTCGATCCGGCGCACCCCGGACCGGCCCGCGAGGACGGCTTCCCAGGTCGAGGGGACGTCACCGCCGAGGGGGGTGGTCGCCCCCAGACCGGTGACGACGACCTCGATGTCGGAGTTCGTTCGTCCCTGGGTCACTGGTTCTTCGCGATGTAGTCGACGGCGTCGCCGACGGTCTTGAGCTCGGCCAGCTGGTCGTCGGGGATCTTGACCCCGAACTTGTCCTCCGCCTGGACGGCGATCTCGACCATCGACAGCGAGTCGATGTCGAGGTCGTCGACGAACGACTTCTCGGCCGTCACGTCGGCCGTGTCGATGCCCGCGACCTCCTCGACGATCTCGGCGAGGCCGGCGAGGATCTCGGCGTTGTCAGCCACGGTGTTCTCCTTCTGGTGGGACACTCGGTGGGAGATCCGGTGTGGATCTCCGGGCGTGGGCCTGGTGTGGAATCTACGGGAAGACCACGACCTGGCCCGCGTAGGACAGCCCCGCGCCGAACCCGACGATCAGGACGGTGTCGCCGGAGCGGACCCGGCCCTCGGCACGCATGTGGTCGAGCGCCAGCGGGATCGACGCCGACGAGGTGTTGCCCGACTCCTGGATGTCGTCGGCCACCACCATGTCCTCGCGGGCGCCCTCCTTGCGCAGCCGCTTGGCGATGGCGTCGACGATGCGCAGGTTGGCCTGGTGGGGCACCAGCACGTCGACGTCGGCCGGGGTGATGCCGGCTAGCTCGAGGGCGCGCAGCGCGACCGGGGCGATCTTCGTGGTGGCCCAGCGGAACACCGCTTGGCCCTCCTGGTGGATCGCCCGGTTCTCCTGCTTGACGTAGATCGTGGAGACCAAATCGCCCGCGCTGCCCCACGAGACCGGGCCGATGCCGACGTCGGCGGGATCGGTGGCCGGTCCGACGACGGCGGCGCCCGCCCCGTCGGCGAAGATGATCGCGGTCGAGCGGTCGGTCCAGTCGAGCCAGTCCGACAGCTTCTCCGCGCCGATCACGAGCACGTGCTTCGCGGTGCCCGCCCGCACCAGGTCGGCGGCGGTGCCGATCGCGTAGCAGAAGCCCGCGCAGGCGGCGTTGAGGTCGAACGCGGCCGGCGCGGAGATGCCGATGCGGTCGGCGGTCTGCGCGGCGGCGTTCGGGATCTGGACCGGCAGCGTGCAGGTCGCCACGATGACCGTGTCGATGTCGGCGGGGGTGAGCCCGGCGTCCTTCACCGCCCGGCTGCCGGCCTCGACGGCCATGTCGACCAGCGACAGCTCCTTCGGCGCGATGCGCCGGTTGCGGATGCCGACGCGCTCGCGGATCCACGCGTCGTTGGTGTCCATGATCTTGGCTAGATCGTCGTTGGAGACGACCCGGTCGGGCTGGAAGCTGCCGATGCCGAGCAGCCGGGCCCCGGCGACGGCCGTCGCGAGCTTCAGAGTGGTCATGCGGCACCACCATTTCCGGTGTCGGCGTGGTCGGCGATGAGTGCGGCGGCCTTCTCGAGGTCGTCGGGGGACTTGAGGGCCAGGGTCGCGACCCCCTTGAGGTCGCGCTTGACCAGGCCGACGAGGGTGCCGGCCGGCGGCAGCTCGATGACCGCGGTGACGCCCAGCTCGCCCAGCGTCGCCATGCAGGCGTCCCAGCGGACGGGCCGGGTGACCTGCGCGACGAGTCGCGTGAGCGCCTCGGCGCCGGTGGTGACGACGGCGCCGTCGGCGTTGGACAGCAGCGGCAGTGTCGGGTCGGTGGGGGAGATCCCCTCCGCGTGGCTGCGCAGCGCCTCCTCGGCGGGTGCCATGAACCGGGTGTGGAACGCGCCGGCGACCGCCAGCGGGATGATCCGCGCCTTCGCCGGCGGGTTCGCGGCCAGCTCGGCGAGCGCGGCCGTCGGACCGGCGGCGACGACCTGCCCGCCGCCGTTGCGGTTGGCCGGGTCGAGGCCGAGCCGGTCCAGCGTGGCGAGCACCTCGTCGGGGTTCCCGCCGAGGACGGCGCTCATGCCGGTCGGTTCGAGCGCGCAGGCAGCGGCCATCTCCCGGCCGCGCACCGCGGCCAGCGACACGGCCGCGTCGGGGGTCAGCACGCCCGCGATGGCGGCGGCGGCGAGCTCCCCGACCGAGTGGCCGGCGACCGGTGACCCGGCGGGCGGGGCGGTCTTGCTGGTCAGCCGAGCGGCGGCCAGCAGCGCCGAGGCGACCACGAGCGGCTGGGTGACGGCCGTGTCCTTGATCTCCTCGGCGTCGGCGGTGGTCCCGAGGCGGACCAGGTCGAGGCCGATGGCGTCCGACCACGCAGCGAGGGTCTCCTCAGCGGCGGGATCGTCGAGCCAGGGGGTGAGCATGCCGGGCTTCTGCGAGCCCTGACCGGGCGCGAGGAGGGCGATCACGGGGTACACCCAACACCCTGCCCGTTGGCCGTCGGGATACCGACGCACACCAAGTCGGGCGATCCAGTTTGTAGAGATCCTCCAAATCGTGGCCCAGAACACCCGAGGTGACGCAGGTCGCCTCCGGTCTCCGTTGTAGGAAATCGGCAGGTCATGGGCCGAGCCTGCCGAGGATGACGGCCGCCCGCAACACCAGCGCCGAGCGCGGGTCCGTCGGCGAGTGGCCCGTGATCTCCGCCACCCGGCGCAGTCGGTACCGCACGGTGTTGGGGTGCACGTACAGCTCGCGCGCGCACGACTCCAGCGAGCCGCCGCCCTCCAGGTAGACCTCGAGCGTGCGGGCCAGCTCGCCGCCGGCCTCGGCCAGCGGGCGGGTGATCGTCGCCCGCAGTCGTTCGTGCGCGGTGGGGTCGCCCAGCAGGGCGCGCTCGGGGAGCAGCGCGTCGGCGTCGACCGGGCGCGGCGCGTCGGGCCAGCCGGGGGCGGCGCGCAGCCCGGCCAGGGCTTCCCGCGCGGCGACGTGCGCGTTGGCGAGCCCATCGGCGGGCGGCCCGACGACGACCGGGCCGGGCCCGAACGCCTCGACGAGCGAGCTGGTGAGCGCCGCGGCGTCCAGCCCGCCGGGATCGGCGACCAGCACGACCAGTCGGCCGCCCTGCGAGCCCACCAGCACCGCGCGCCCCGCCCGGTCGGCCTCGCGGCGCAGCAGGGCGGGGGCGCGGGCGGCATCCTGCGGGGAGTTGCCGGCCACGACGCGCAGCCGCGCCGTGGGGTTCCAGCCCAGCGCCGACGCCCGCGAGATCAGCGCGTCGTCGGCCTCGCCGCGCACGACGGCGTCGACGACCTGCGCTTCCTGCCGGGCGTCCCAGGCACCGCGGTTCTCCGCGGCGCCGGCGTAGACGGTCGCGGCGGCGAAGGCGATCTCCCGGCCGAACCGCAGGATCGCGTCGACCAGCACGCGCCGCTCGGCTTCGTCGGTGGCCAGCGGCGGCAGCTGGCGCTCGAACACCTCGGTCGCGATCCGCACCAGGTCCACGGTCTGGCGCAGCGACAGCCGCTCCGCGAGGTCGTGCGGGGCGATGCGGAACGCCTCGGCGGTGAGCCGGATCGGTTCGCCGCGCTCACCGAGCCACGCGACGAAGTTCGCCACCCCGGTCTGGGTGACCAGGGCGACGCCCGCCCGCTGGTCGGCGGGCAGCTCCGCGAACCACGGGTGCCGCCTGCGCATCTCGTGCAGGCACGCCCGCGCGAGATCGCCCGCGGCGAGCCCGATGCGCCGCCGGGTGGCGGCGGACACCGTGGTCGTGCCCGTACCGGTCGCCGTCACGAGGGCAGCATCGCACGGCTGCGCCGGCGGGCGATGCGATCCTGGACAGGAACAGCCACGACCGCGATGTGGTTGCACGAGCAACTACATCGGACGGAAGGTGCCCCATGACCCCGAAGCTGACCCCGAGCGTCGACGTGCGCCGTGCCGGGGACCGGTTCGTGACCGCGATCGACTGGCTGGACTCCCGGCACAGCTTCTCGTTCGGCGGCCACTACGACCCGGCGAACACCCACTTCGGCCTGCTGCTGGTCGCCAACGACGACGTCGTGAAGGCGGGCAGCGGGTTCGAGACCCACCCGCACCGCGACATGGAGATCGTCACCTGGGTGCTGTCGGGGTCGCTGGTCCACCAGGACTCCGAGGGGCACTCGGGCGTCATCCACCCCGGGCTGGCCCAGCGCATGAGCGCGGGGCGGGGGATCCTGCACTCGGAGAAGAACGACGCCTGGCGGCTCGACGCCTCGATCGCCGAGCACGCCGAGGACGTCCACTTCGTGCAGATGTGGGTGCTGCCCGACCGCGCAGGCCTGGATCCCGGCTACGAGCAGCTCGACATCGGCGGCGAGTTGGATCGCGGCGACCTGCTCGTCGTCGCGTCCGGGATGCCGGAGCACGCCGACGAGAAGGCCATCTCGATCGCCCAGGAGCACGCGGCGCTCCACGCCGCCCGGCTGCGGCCGGGCGGCACGGTGGCGTTGCCTGCAGCGCCGTGGGTGCACCTGTTCGTCGCCCGTGGCTCCGTGGAGCTCGAGGGAACGGGGACGCTGGGCACCGGTGACGCCGCCCGCATCACCGCAGGCGAGGGACAGCGGGTCACCGGCGGCCCCGACGGCGCCGAGATCCTCGCCTGGGAGATGCACGCGACTCTGGGCTGAGCGCGGGCGGCAGCCCCCGTCGGTGGCGCAGCCGCGCCTCGTAGCCGCGCCCGGGCACACACGGGCGGGCAGCCCGGCACCTGACGAGCGACTCGAGGTGCCGGATCGTGCGGTTCGGTGTACGGCGGCCCTCACGGGCCGCCGTACCGCTTTCAGCTGAGCGGAGTGACCTGGGTGGCCTGCGGTCCCTTCTGACCCTGCTCGATGTCGAAGGACACCCGCTGGCCCTCTTCGAGGCTCTTGTACCCGTTGACCTGGATCGCCGAGTAGTGCACGAACACGTCCGCGCCACCACCGTCAGGTGCGAGGAAGCCGTAGCCCTTCTCGCTGTTGAACCACTTGACGGTGCCTTCAGCCATTCTTGCTCTCCTCGTACCTGGCGCCGGGGCTCTGCCCCCGGCATCGCGCCGTCCGGGCACTATCGGTCCGTGCCGGATCGGGACGCCTGTACCAGTGCCGCTCCGTGCCCCGGGCCTGACGTCCGGCGGAGCGTATCGCGTTCCGACCGCCCTGCCGAGGGGCAAGATGCTGCGGATTTCGCGGTTCTCGGCGGATGCGGCCCGAGAACGGCCCCGAAGATCGATTCAGAGGGTCTCCGGACCGCTTGCGAGCCGGATCCGGAGGACGGTCAGCGCGGTTCGAGGGGAGTTGGGGGTGGGTGCCCGGGGCGTGGCCCGGGCACCCACCGGACGGGCGTCAGGCGACCCCGGAGTCGGTCGTCTGCGGACCCGCGGCCTGCGGGTCGTCGATGGCGAAGCGCCGGGCGGCCTCGGCGACCTCCGCCCTGTCGAACTCGCCGCGCTGCGCGAGCGAGGCGAGGGCGGCCACCACGATCGACTCGGCGTCGACGTTGAAGTGCCGTCGCACCGCCGGTCGGGTGTCGGACAGGCCGAACCCGTCGGTGCCCAGGGAGGTGAACGGCGCCGGTACCCACTGCCGCACGAGGTCGGGCAGCGCCCGCATCCAGTCCGACACCGCCACGACCGGGGCGTCGCTGCCGCCGAGGGCCTGCGTGATGAACGGGACCTTCGGCTCGTCGGCGGGGTGCAGCAGGTTGTGCCGCTCGGCCTCGACGCCGTCACGGCGCAGCTCGCCCCACGACGTCACCGACCACACCTCGGCGCCGACCCCGAACTCCTCGGCGAGGACGTCGCGGGCCTTCAGCGCCCACGGCACGGCCACGCCGGAGGCGAGCAGGCGCACCTGCGGTCCGTCCGGACGCGGGCTGCCCTGGTAGCGGTAGATGCCCTTCAGCAGCGCCTCGACGTCGAGATCGGCGGGCTCGGCGGGCTGCACGTACGGCTCGTTGTAGACCGTCAGGTAGTAGATGACGTCGTCGCCGGCCAGCACGCCGTCGTCGGTCGACTCGCCGTACATGCGGCGCAGCCCGTCGCGCACGATGTGCCCGATCTCGTAGGCGAACGCCGGGTCGTAGGCCACGACCGCCGGGTTGGTGGAGGCGAGCACCAGCGAGTGCCCGTCGTTGTGCTGCAGGCCCTCACCGGTCAGCGTGGTGCGGCCCGCGGTGGCGCCGATGAGGAAGCCGCGGGCCATCTGGTCGGCGGCCGCCCAGATCGAGTCCCCGGTCCGCTGGAACCCGAACATCGAGTAGAACACGTACACCGGGATCGTCGGTTGCCCGTGGGTCGCGTAGGACGACCCGGCGGCGATGAACGAACCCATCGACCCGGCCTCGTTGATGCCCTCGTGGAGCAGCTGGCCGTCCTCCGCCTCGCGGTAGGCGAGCATCAGGGAGGCGTCGACGGACGTGTACTGCTGCCCGTTCGGGTTGTAGATCTTCTGGGTCGGGAACATCGAGTCCATCCCGAACGTGCGCGCCTCGTCCGGGATGATCGGCACGAACCGGTGGCCGATCTCGGGGTCCTTCACCAGCTCGCGCAGCAGCCGGACGAACGCCATCGTCGTGGCGACCTCCTGCTTGCCCGAGCCCTTGCGGATCGCGTCGTAGACCTTGTCGCCGGGCAGCACGAGCGGCTTGGCGGCCACCCGCCGCGACGGCAGCGGCCCGCCGAGGGCGCGGCGGCGCTCCAGCATGTACTGGATCTCGGGAGCGTCCATGCCGGGGTGGTAGTACGGCGGCATGTACGGGTTCTCCTCGAGGACCTTGTCGCTGATCGGGATGCGCTGCTCGTCCCGGAACTGCTTGAGGTCGGCGAGGGAGAGCTTCTTCATCTGGTGCGTGGCGTTGCGCCCGGCGAAGCTCTTGCCCAGGCCGTAGCCCTTGATGGTCTTGGCGAGGATCACGGTCGGCTGGCCGTGGTGCTCCATGGCCGCCGCGTAGGCCGCGTAGACCTTGCGGTAGTCGTGCCCGCCGCGCTTGAGGTTCCAGATCTCCTCGTCGCTCATCTTCTCGACGAGCGCCTTGGTGCGCGGGTCGCGGCCGAAGAAGTGGTCGCGGACGTACGCGCCGTCGTTGGCCTTGTACGTCTGGTAGTCGCCGTCCGGCGTGCTGTTCATGAGGTTGATCAGCGCGCCGTCGCGGTCGGCGTGCAGGAGCGCGTCCCACTCGCGGCCCCAGATGACCTTGATCACGTTCCAGCCGGCGCCGCGGAAGAACGCCTCCAGCTCCTGGATGATCTTGCCGTTGCCGCGGACCGGGCCGTCGAGCCGCTGCAGGTTGCAGTTGACGACGAACGTGAGGTTGTCCAGGCCCTCCGTGGCCGCGATGTGGATCAGGCCACGAGCCTCCGGCTCGTCCATCTCGCCGTCGCCGAGGAACGCCCAGACGTGCTGGTCGCCCGAGGGGATGATGCCCCGGGCGTAGGCGTAGCGGTTGAACCGCGCCTGCATGATCGCGTTCATGGGGCCCAGGCCCATCGAGACCGTGGGGAACTCCCAGAAGTCCGGCATCAGCCGCGGGTGCGGGTAGGACGGCAGCCCGTGCCCCGGTCCGCCGTGGGACAGCTCCTGACGGAACCCGTCGAGCTGGTCCTCGGTGAGCCGGCCCTCCAAGTAGGCGCGCGCGTAGATGCCGGGTGACGCGTGGCCCTGGATGAAGACCTGGTCTCCACCGCACGGGTGATCTTTGCCACGGAAGAAGTGGTTGAACCCGACCTCGTAGAGGGTCGCCGAGGAGGCGTAGGTCGAGATGTGCCCGCCCACGCTGATGCCCGGCCGCTGCGCGCGGTGCACCGTCATGGCCGCGTTCCAGCGGATCCAGCGCCGGTAGGCGCGCTCGGTCTCCTCGTCGCCCGGGAACCACGGCTCGCGGTCGGTCGGGATCGTGTTGACGTAGTCGGTGCTGGTCAGCGCGGGAACACCGACGTGGCGCTCACGCGCGCGCTGCAGCAGGCGCAGCATCAGGTAACGGGCCCGCTGCTGACCGGCCGCGTCGAGCACGGCGTCGAAGGAGTCCAGCCACTCGGCCGTCTCCTCGGGGTCGATGTCGGGCAGGTGCGCCGCGAGGCCGTCACGGATGACGTGGACTCGTCGCGGCGTCGCTGGACGGGACTGGGCGGTCAAGGGATCTCCCTGTTGACGCTGGAGCGGGGTGTGCTTCTCCGGTTCACCCCCTATCGTGCCCCCCGGTGCTCGATCTCGTAACGAGTGGTTGCGTACTGATCCGCTTCGTGTTCGGATTCCGCATCCGGAGACGACGTATAGCGTTGTCAACCGGGAGACCGGATCGAGGAAAAGGGGACACGGGTGGCAACCGCGGATGATGCCGGACGAGGGTCCGACATCGCCGGCAAGCTCGGCATCGAGCCGGGCATGGTGGTGCAGGAACTGGGCTGGGACACCGACGTCGACGAGGCCGTTCGCGACGCCGTGGAGGAGCGGTGCGGGGACGAGCTGCTCGACGAGGACGCCCAGGACGTCATGGACGTCGTCCTGCTCTGGTGGCGGGACGGTGACGGAGATCTCGCTGATGATCTCGTCGACGCCATGAGCCTGCTCGCCGAGAACGGTGTCGTGTGGGTGCTGACCCCGAAGACGGGGCGCCCGGGCTACGTCGAGCCGAGCGACATCGCCGAGGCGGCGGCGACCGCCGGACTCTCGCAGACGTCCAACATCAGCGTCACCGAGGACTGGGCCGGTGCCCGGCTCGTCGGACCCAAAGCGGTGAAGTCGCGTCGGTGAGCCCGGCCCCGCCGGTGCCTCACCCAGGGGCGGTGCGAACCCCCGCGGGCTCCTGCCCGGGCTCGTGGTGCATCGAGCCGCTGCCCGCGCCCGTGGCTACGGATAGGCTCGGTGCACCCAGACCCCGCGCAAGGAGAGATCGATGGCCCCCGAGGTGGGTTCCACCGCCCCTGACTTCACGCTCCCCGACCAGAACAAGCAGGAGGTCACGCTCTCGTCGTTCCGCGGCGAGCGCGCCGTCCTCGTGGTCTTCTACCCGTTCGCGTTCTCCGGCATCTGCACCGGCGAGCTGTGCGCGGTCCGTGATGAGCTCGGCACGTTCCAGAACGACGACGTGCAGGTGCTGGCCATCTCGGTCGACCACCCCTTCGCGCTCAAGGCGTGGGCCGACGCGCAGAACTACCAGTTCCCGCTGCTGTCGGACTTCTGGCCGCACGGCGAGGTCGCCAAGGCCTACGGCGTGTTCAACGAGAAGGCCGGCATGGCCGTGCGGGGCACGTTCCTGGTCGACAAGGAGGGCATCGTCCGCTTCGCCGAGGTCAACGCCCCCGGCGAGGCCCGCGACCAGTCCGCGTGGAAGAAAGCCATCGCGGCGCTCTGACGCCGTTCGCCGTGGTGGGCGCCGGGACGGTAAGGTCCCCGGCGCCATCCGGGCGCGTAGCTCAGCGGGAGAGCACTCGGCTTACAACCGAGCGGTCGCAGGTTCGAACCCTGCCGCGCCCACGTCTGTGACCAGGACATTCGCCGTGCGCTGTAGCCTGTGATCCGCCCGCGTGGAAGCCGATCGTGAGGCAACGCGTCCGCGCGCCCGGCGCCACGGCCCGAGCATCCCGCCGCCGGCGGGAGGGCGGCATCGGGCAGCGGGTCGACCACCGCCGGTCGCGGGTGCGCGAGTGTGACGAGCGCTGCCGCGCCCAGCCTCGTGACCGGGGCATCTGCCATCCGTGGCCCTGTGTCCCCTCGCCGTGCGTGGTGTGATTCGTGTCGACCGTTCTCACGGCCTGCCGACGAAGGGCGCACGGGCCGTGTCTCGGTACCCTTCTCGGCCACCGGGCCGGCGTGCGATGGAGGAGCACCTGAGCGAAGCGCCGCATCCTCGACGCGGCCGCGGCCCTCTTCGCGGAACGCGCCGCGGTCGATGACGAACCGGTCCCCGGATCGTGCGAGCGGCACCGGAGCGTCGGCCCGGGGCTCCTGTCAGGCGTCAGCCGGTGACCCGGGCCAGCACGACACCGCCGATGATCAACGTCAACGCGGCCACCCGGCCCGCGGAGATCGGATCGCCGTGCACCAGGACGCCGAGCGTGATCGCACCGGCGGCACCGATGCCGGTGAACACGGCGTAGGCGGTGCCGACCGGCACCGAGTTCATCGCCAGCGAGAGCAGCCACACGGCCAGCGCCATGAGGACCAGGCAGACCAGCGTCGGCAGCGGTCGGGTGAAGTTCTCCGTCGGCTTGATGCTCTGCGCCCACGCCGCCTCGACCACGCCGGCCATCACCAGGATCAGCCAGCTCACCGGGCCACCTCCTGCAGCGCGGCGGCCAGCGATTCCTCGTGCTGCTCGCGCCGGTGGGCCAGAGCCGGGTCGATGAGGGCGTTGACCAGCTCGACGTGGATGAAGGTCACGTCCTCGATGCGGAAGTGGCCCGCGAAGAAGTCGCGCAGATAGCGCTCCTGGTGGTCGTACGGCTCGCGGGGAGTGCCCGGGCCGTACGCGCCACCGCGTGCGCTGGTCACCACGATCGACCGGCCCGCGAGCGACATCTTCGGGAAGGTGATCTGGTCGAGCCATGCCTTGAGCGCCGACGGGATCGAGTAGTTGTACATCGGCGTGCCGATGAGGATCACCTCGGCGGCCACCACCTCCTCCAGCAGCGGCTCCACGATCGCCCACGCCGCGCGCTGGGCCGGGGTGCGGGCCGCCTCCCCGTACCGCGCGATGTCGGTGATGCCGTGCTCCAGGATGTGGTCGCACAGCTCGGTCCACGCCTGACCGATGTGCGGCACGGGGTCCGNCGCCAGGTCGCGGTAGACGTAGCGNGCNTCGGGGTGGGCGGCCCGCCAGTGCGCGGCGAACGCCGCCGACAGCCTCCGGGAGAACGACGGGCGACGAGCGCTCGCGTCCAGGTGCAGCAGCATGATCCCTCCATATGTGGACACGGTGTCCGCTTGTGTGAGTGTAAGCGGACGNCGTGTCCACATACAATGANTTCATGGAGAGGGCTGACGCCGCGCGCAACCGTGCCCGCATCCTCGACGCGGCCGCGGCCCTCTTCGCGGAGCGGTCGCCGCAGGACGTGACGATGGAGGACATCGCCAGGAAGGCGGGCGTCGGCCGGGGCACGCTCTACCGCCGCTACCCCGACCGGGCGTCCATCGCGGTCGCGCTCCTCGACGAGCACGAACGCGCGTTGCAGGACCAGCTCCTGCGCGGCGACCCGCCCCTCGGGCCGGGCGCCCCGCCCGCGGAGCGCCTGGCGGCGTTCTACGCCGCGATGGTCCGTCTGCTGGAGGACCACTCCCACCTGGTGCTCGGCGCCGAGATCGGCCGGACCCGCTTCGAGACCGGCGCGTACGGCTTCTGGCGGGCCCACGTGCGGGCGCTGCTGACCGCGGCGGGCACACCCGACCCGGATGCGCTGGTCGACATCCTGCTCGCACCGCTCGCGCCCGACGTGTACAGCTACCAACGCCGCTCGCTCGGCCTCAGCCCGGAGCAGATCACGGCGGCCCTGACCCGGCTTGCTGCGGTGGTGACCGGGTGAGGCGCCGGGCGGGTTCGGGTGGGTCGCGGGTGCCGAAGCGCTTCGCATTCGACGTCGTGCAGGCAGCGGAGCCGAGACGCTGGTCGGCGCTGGCGCAGGGCCTGGCTGAGTGGAAGGAGACGGCGGTCGTTCGCGCCGATGTTCGCCGGCGGCCGAGCCGTCGCGGCCGCTCGAGGACGATCCTGGCCAGGTCCCGGCTCCGCGCCGCTAGGGCGACTCCTGGCTCAGGATCTCCTCCACCGCCACCGACTCGGCCAGCTGCCACGGCTGGGCCAGGTCCGCGAGCAGCTCGTCCCACGACTTCGCCGTCGACCGCCGCGCGCGGGCGTCCCGCGCCACGTCGAGCGCGGTGGTGGCCGCCTTCATGAGCACCGGCCAGTTGATGTGCGCGAAGGCCTTCGCGTAGCGGGTGACGGCGGGGAGGGCGGCACTCGTGAGGACCGTGGTCGTCGCCTTGCCGAGGGAGGCGGCGCCGACGAGGGCGTGGCCGGCGAGCAGCAGTTCGGTGCGCAGGGCCACCTCGGCGGGGTTCAGTGCGGCGGTGCCGGCGCGGAGCATCGCACGGCCGTGGACGTGGGTGCGGACGACGATCTCCGTCGTCATGACGGGCAGGGTGCTGACGGCGAAGGAGCGCAGGTCGGCGCCGTTGCCGTAGGCCTGGTGGGCGAACGTGCGCAGGGTGCGGTCGTCGAGTTCGTAGAGCTTGGTCCAGCCGGGCAGCGGCAGGCTCGTCTCGGTGACGACGTCGGCGACGAGGTGCTTGCCCCACAGGACGATCGCCTCGCCGAGGGTGGCGGCCGGCACGTACGACACGCCGGGCTTCGGCCCGGTGGCCGTGACCGTGTGCCGGACGCCGTACTCCCAGCGGAACCCGCGGAACTCGCCGCGCCGGATCTGCCGCAGGGCCTCGAACGGCCGGCCGATGTCGTGGCCCGCCGAGCGGACGCGGTGCAGCCTCCCGCCGAAGCCCTTGCCCATGTAGTCGATGGGCATGCGCTTGGCGTCCTTCTCCCACCGCTGGATCAGCGGAGTCTTGTGCAGCGCCTTCAGCCGCTCCTTCACGCCCTTGTCGATCTTGTCGTCGAACACCGTGGCCGCGACCCCGAGCACTCCGGCGAAGGCGACCGCAGCGGCGTCGTCGACGCCCCACGGCATCCGCCGGCGTCGCCGCCACAGCTCGAACTCCGCGAGCGCCTCCGGCGACAGGGCGGCGTCGAGATCGACCTCGTCCCAGCTGCGCTCAGCGCGGAGCGCGTCGTTCGTGGCCGTGAGCCGGTCGTAGGTCTCCGGTCGGTCCGGGGCCGCCGGGAGCGCTGCCGGCTCCTCGCCGGCGAGGAGGGCATCGAGGTGGGCCTCGATCTCGGCGAGCCGGCGGTGCTGCGTGTCCAGGTTCCGCAGGACCGAGTCGTCGAGCTCAGCCATCGTCGGAGATCCGGTCGATGACGACGGTCAGCGCGGCCTCCGCCATCGTGGCGTCCTCGCGCTCGCTCTCCAGCCGGGCGCGCAGCTCCTCGTTCTCGGCGGTGAGGCGCTGGTTCTCCGTGCGCAAGGCGAGCAGCTGCTCGGACAGCAGGCCGATCTTGGAGGTGACCTCGTCGAGGCGCGCCTGCAGGCCCTCGACGACGCGGCGGGCCTTCTCGTCGTCGCCCTCTGCGTCGAGGATGACCAGGCGGGTCACGACGTCGAGCTTGATCGCCTCGACGACGACCTGCCCGGACGTCCAGCCGGTCAGCCGCGATCCGACGGCGGCGGCGCTCGCACCACCGATGGCGCCGACGCCGGTGAGCAGCGCCGTGCCGCCGGCCATCCCGAACCCGCCCGCGGCGATCGATCCGCCGCCGAGGAAGGCCAGCCCGGCCGAGGTCGCCGCGGCCCCGGACAGGCCGAGGGCGCTGCCGACGGCGGCGCCGATCAGCGGTGCCGCGGCGCCCATCGTGGCGACGCCGAGCACCAGCCCCGCGGCCGACGCGGCGGCGACCCGGCCCCAGCGGACGTTGCGGCGGGCCACTGCCCGCGAGACCGCGGTGAACTCCGCCTGTGCTGCGTCGAGATCGCCGTCCCGCAGGGCGGGCAGGTACCCGGCGACCGCCTTGAGCGCGTCGCGGCGGGCCCGCGGCACCCAGCTCGCGTCCTCGCCCCACGGCTGGTAGGCGACCAGCTCGATACCGAGCAGCAGCGCCCGGGAGCGCCGGGCGATCTGCGGCCCGAACGCGGCCGCGGCCTCCTCGATGTAGCGGCGCTGGTGGGACGGCACCTTCGCCGCGATGGCGGCGGCCGGACCGCGAGCCCACTCCGGCAGCTTCTCGGGCTTCGACCAGTAGGCCTGCTCGGCGGCCTCGGCGAACTCGTTGCGGAAGCGGGTCTTCAGCTCGGCCCGTGCCGCGTTCTTCTCGGCGATCAGGTCCCGGCCGAGCATCACCTGCTGCAGTGTGGTGAGGACCAGGGCCTCCTCCGCGGTGAGCTGGAGGCCGAGCGCGTCGGGGTCGGTCGTCGTGGTGCCGGTCATCGGTGCGTGATCCGTTTCGGGGTCGGCGGTGCCGTCACTGGTGGGGGAGCGGTGGAGCGCCACTGATCCACATCGCCCGTAGTCGTGCCGCGGACCCGGAGAGTTACGAATCCCTCGTCGGGCGC
>Ga0065720_1019394_pt1 | contig 26953 bp, 24 predicted proteins | sample Thericmetagenome_FD_59107 | JGI IMG/M metagenome (GOLD analysis project Ga0065720, IMG submission 59107) | Thermophilic microbial communities from the Joint Bioenergy Institute, California, USA of rice/straw/compost enrichment - eDNA_2 v2... | ecosystem: Engineered > Solid waste > Grass >... | reverse complement strand
TTCCTCCAGGCCTCGCGCAGGACGGTCGCCCCGAGGCCTCTCTTCGGCAGCGTGCAAGGACCTGTCTCGAGCCAGCTCCGCCGTAACTTTGCCAGCGAAGCTTCTGTCTCTCCGCCACCGCCGAAGAAGAGGCGGTTCCGCAAGTTGAGGTGGGCCTTCCGTCTCGGATATCTCTCGGTGCTCGGCGGCATCGCCTTGGTCGGATACAATGTCTACATGGACAGGCATCCTGAGCCCCAGGTGGAGCCCGATCCGTCCAAGAAGACGCTCGTTATTCTAGGTAAACACATTTCGGTGTGAGTTTGTGGCCGTCTCGGAACATCTGGCTGACCCGTGATTTGTTAGGCACCGGCTGGGGTTCGATCTCTCTGCTCAAGCGTCTGGATACCGAGAACTACAATGTGGTTGTTATCTCACCCCGCAACTACTTCCTTTTCACCCCTCTGCTTCCCTCATGTACGACCGGTACCGTCGAGCATCGTTCCATTATGGAGCCTGTGCGCACGATTCTGCGCCAGAAGAAGGGGCGCGTTACCTTCTACGAGGCCGAAGCTAGTTCCATCGACCCCGAGCGCAAGGTAGTGCGCATATTTGACACCTCGGAGATCAAAGGTAGCACAACTGAGACCGAGGTGCCCTATGACATGCTTGTGATCGGCGTTGGCGCCGAGAACGCTACTTTCGGCATTCCTGGTGTCCGCGAGCACTCGTGCTTCCTCAAGGAGATTGGCGACGCCCAGAAGATTCGTAAGCGCATCATGGACTGCGTCGAGACAGCCATGTTCAAGGATCAGTCGCCCGAGGAGATCGATCGCCTTCTTCACATGGTTGTGGTTGGCGGTGGTCCCACTGGTGTCGAGTTCGCTGGCGAGCTGCAGGACTTCTTCCAGGAGGACATCAAGAAGCTGGTGCCCGAGATTGCTGATCGCTTCCGCGTGACGCTCATCGAGGCTCTTCCTAACGTGCTGCCCATGTTCTCCCGACAGCTGATTGAGTACACGGAACGGTCTTTCAAGGAGGAGAAGATCAATATCCACACCAAGACTGTCGTCAAGAAGGTGAATGAGAAATCCGTCGAGGCTGAGGTCACCCGCCCTGACGGCACCAAGGAAACCATTGTCTTTCCTTACGGCCTGCTCGTCTGGGCTACCGGCAACGCCGTGCGCCCTGTCGTCAGGGACTTAATGTCCAAGATCCCTGCCCAGAAGAACTCTCGCCGCGGCTTGGCCGTGAACGAATACCTCGTCGTGCAGGGTACGCGCGACATCTGGGCCATCGGCGACTGCGCCGTGGCCGGGTATGCGCCGACAGCCCAGGTTGCTGCCCAGGAGGGTACCTTCCTGGCTCGCCTTTTCAATAACATGGCCAAGACGGAGGCACTCGAGGAGAAGATCCGCCATCTGAGCTCCTCGCTCAACCTGGAGCCTGGTAACTCGGCTGAGATCTCTCAGGAGATTGCCGAGCTAGAGCGCAAGCTGCGCCGCATCAAGGATGTCAAGCCTTTCCAGTACTCTCACCAAGGTAGCTTGGCCTACATTGGCAGCGAAAAGGCCGTTGCTGATATCACCTGGTTCAACGGCAACGTCGCCGCTGCCGGCAGCTTGACATTCCTCTTCTGGCGCAGTGCCTACGTTAGCATGTGCTTCAGCATGCGCAACAAGCTGCTCGTGATTAACGACTGGCTCAAGTCCAAGGTGTTCGGCCGCGATCTCTCCCGCGAGTAGAGCGGTCTCTCTGTCATGATACCTTTTCCTTATATTTAGTTGCTTTTTCCTTGCCTTGTGGTCGTCGGCATTGTGATGGAGTCTGGGATTTCACGAGTTTATAGAGTAATGGGCTAGACTGGGTCGGGCAGGATAGAGAGACAATCAGCCATGGCATGGTTTTTTGTGTTTGCACTTTGTATTTGCTCTGCAGATTGTGATTTTCAGGGCGTTATCCTTACACGTGTCTTCAACCTTACCACGTATTAAGGTAACTTGTTCATTAACACACAAACACATAGCTGAGTAAATAGATTGACTGAATCAATCGGCTTTTTTTCCCGTCTCGATGCCACCTCGAAGGCTGTCGGGATAATTCCTCATGAGAACGAGGGTTAGGGTTTGAGGTGCGACGAAACCCACCTTGAGCTCCAACCTATAGCCCCGCGGCGTCAACCCTCGCTTCTTATCAAGCTGCTTGGGCCCATCCATAGCTTTGCAGACGATCCAAAATGCACGAAATCATCACACTCCAGCTTGGGCAACAAAGTAACTACCTTGCTACACATTTTTGGAATGCCCAGGTATGTACTGAATATTTTCTCTAATAACAGTAGTGAAGAGTCCATCTATCAATGGATGTGTTATGTGGAATGTTCTAGCCCAATGCCTACATCAATACTAGCTACTAACACACTTAGGAATCATACTTCACATATGGGGAAGATCAAGCACTATCGCCCATTGACCATGACATCCATTTCAGACCTGGTCTTGCCCCAGATGGTACAGAGACTTATATGCCTCGTACTGTCATATACGACCTGAAAAGCTCTTATGGCACCCTCCGTAAGATCAATGCTCTTTATGAGATTGTCGAGGAAGAAGACAGTCAACCACAGGCTCTCTGGTACATCTACCCATCCTCATGTGTGTGTTTTTTCCTCCCCGACTAATAATCCCCCAGGCAAGGTCAAGCAACCATTCACAAAGCCCCTGCCATTCCCGAGTCTCCTTACCAAGCCGCTCTCAACTCAGGCTTGACCCCTTCTCGCCCTTCTCCCTCTCAAATCCGCTTTTTCTCCGACTACTCCCGCATTTTTTATCACCCACGCTCAATCATCCAACTCATCGCTCCTGAACTTGAGCTTCATCTCAATGCCAACATCGCCTCCTCCAGCAGCGCTGCCTCGGCAGGCCCAAGTACCTCGAGCATCCCGCTGCCCCTGGAGCGGTACGCTGCTGGCGAAGAACTTTTCAATGACCTAGATAAAGAGCATGACTTGCTGGATCGCGACTTAAGGCCATTCGTGGAGGAAGCAGACCACATGCAAGGCGTGCAGGTCATCGCGGGGATGGATGACGCGTGGGGAGGGTTTGCGTCACAGTATGTGGAGAGGATAAGGGATGAGTATGGGAAAGTAGGCATTTGGGTTTGGGGCGTAGAAAATGGTCCTGCTTGGGGTGTTTCGAGGGTAAGCTTTTTTTTTTTAAATCTAACATCCCCAAGGAGTCAATTGTGCTAATAGGCAAAAAAAACCAAAAAAACAGGAAAGGCGCCTTCTCCGCCTAGCCAACAAAGCCCGCTCCCTCATCGAAGTATACAAGCAAGCCTCCATCATCGTTCCACTAGCAGTCCCCGAGCGCTTGCCCTTGAGGCTTCAACTGGACTACTCCTCGCAATGGCATACCTCCGCGCTGCTCATGGCCGCAATGGAAAGCGCCACACTACCCTCGCGGTTACGCGACCCCTTGAAGCGCGACACACTCAGTGACATGGCCGAACTGCTCAATACTATGGGCAAGCAGAGCGTTGCGGGGTTACAGATGAGCTTTTCTGCGGTTGAGTCGGGGCAAAGGGATCATAGGGACCCGTTATCGCAGAGACGAAAGTTGACTGAGGAAGAGCTTTCCGAGGGCGTGCAGCTGGATGTCAAATTCACGCCGTCTGATCAGCTCGAGCCGTATGGGAGACGCAATGGGTACTTGGCCTTGAATCCGAGGGTTTTCAGCCAGTTGATCTCGTTACGGGGTTATAGTGAAGCGGATAATGACGAACAGCTCCCAATGGTTGATGAGAGGGGTCGGATAATACGCCAGAGTGCGTATGAGCCCATCACCAAGACGTAAGTCTCCCCCCTTAATTCCATCTGGAGCTTCGCTGATGGCATAAACTAACCATTATCAGCTATGCTACTCCGTTACACTTCCCTGTCCTCGATAGCTACCCTGAGATTTTCCGAAATGATGTTGGAACACCTGTTGGAGATGTCGTCAACATCACGACCAATTTGGCAACTGATTCCTCGGTGTTTGGCCGATTGAAGAGGTTACGTCAGACAGTGTTACGGTCATTTTCTATTGAGGACAGAGAGACACTGGGCAATGAACTCATGGAGATGGCGGATGAGTATCATGAGGGATGGTCCAGCGGGACTGACGATGGAGAAGATGATTGAGTTAGATAATTTATCTGCAAATAAACCGGACCCAAATATCTCTCTATGACGGTCTCATCTAGGCTTCCCAACTCTCCTGACCTCTACCAAAGTTACTAGTATGAAATACCAACACCAAGAGGGGACTAGCAGTTGTTTGTCTGAGGCACGTGTGCCTCAAAACCTATCATCTATTAGTCTAGAAAAATTCTAGATAATTTACAAATTCCAGACACATGACTGTTAATGCGAAGTGAGCTCAAATCTGTGTGCAGACTTCTCTCGAAGAGTGACATAGTAGAAAAAAGTGAAAAGCTCGAAGAACCAGTGGAGTCTCCCATTGAGACACAATTTCCCACTTCCTCTCTCCTCTCCAAAAGCGCCGAAAGTTGCTCCCAATACCGTTTTGTTCGCCACCCCCGAACCAAACGCCCCTTCCCCCCCCTCCCCCCGCGGCGTGTGTACTTAGAAATCAAAGGCAAATATTGTTCATCATTGTTTCTCCGGTGCTAACACCGTTAGCGGCTGCCACCTTAGCTGTGTGATGTGTGATGTGGAGGTAGGGTCCCGCTTGCTATGTTCTCGCCAACGTCTTACCCTGGTTCCCCTGCGGCTGTTGCAGCTGGCCACTCTGGACACCCTCACTGCCCTGGGCCTGACGCTTCGCAGGTGGTGCCGAGCCCTGCCTGCTGGGCTCCTCTGAAGCAACACGCTTGCGACTCTTCTTGGCCGGCTGGGGCTTCTTCTCGCCCGGCTCGAACACGTCGTCGGGAAGAGCTGTGTTCTTGAGATGCTGGATTGCCAGGAACATAGTCTCGGCTTTATAGATCTCGTTCGACATGCACATGGCTTTCCAGTCGTTCACCTCGCGCGAGAGATTAAGTTGTTTGGCACCTTCGACCAACTGCAATCCGATGTAGTGGTTAGTGGTGTAGATTTCCATAAAAGATTCCTCCTCTTCTTCCTTGACGGGAATGTCTTCAAGTTTGACATTCTCGCTGTTCTCAAGCTTGACGTTCCCGTTTGTGTGGTCAACGGCCGGCGACTGTCCGTGCTTGGGGATATTGTTCATATTGGTCTTGCTATCGTTCGGTTCGAATTTGATCGTTGGCGCGGGCGGCGGCATGGGCTCACCGTTCTCCTGCTTCTCTTGCTTGACAGTAACGTCATCCTCAGTCTTCACCTCCGTTTTTATCTCCTGCTTCATCGTAGCATCCTGCTTGGGCTCGGGCTTTGACATGCCCTTGACCTTGTCTGCTTCGTTCGCAGCCTTGTACAAGTAAGCAAGACTACCCTGGCCCACGACCTCCTCAAGCTGGCGATCGTCCTTCACCCTGTGAACTCGGTCATAGCCCTTGTTAAACGGCCGGGCCAAGACGATGTCGGGGTGCATTTCCAGCTTGTTGACAAGCAAGCGCACCCTAGACTCGATAAAACCTGACCATGCATTTTGGGCCTGCTTGGTTCTGCTGGACGAGATGACCGTGAGATAGTACTTGAACCCATTAGTGAAGAAAGTGTGCTTCGTGAAAAGGTCTTTCCACGGGCGACGGCCCACCATGATCTCATCGGTGATTTGCGCACCTTTCTCCAGCTCCTGCTGGATGACTGCCATAGTGGAATTGCCGACGTTGTGTGTTGCGCACATGGACGGGTAGGCCGGGGTGATGATGGGCATTTTGTGGTTTCTGTCGCTTGCATAAAGCTAATTATTGTATGGTGAGACATCCACACCGGGTTTAGGGGGTTAAGGGCCAGCGAAAGTCTCTCACCTTGGGATTCCAAACCGCGACTCGCGTCACAGGGCAGCCATACTCAATATCCTTCAGTAAGACAGGGAGGGGCCAAGGCCACTTCACCATGATGTGGAAGAACTTATTCACAATGACAGCACTTGTCGCCTTCGGATACAGCTGGCAAACGCGCGCCACGAGCATTGCCCAGGCAACACCACCAGGGAAACCCATGATGTTTGCATAAATGGCCTTGCGCTGCGCCCACAGCTTGATGGCGCGCAGAGCGAGCTTGAACGTGGCAGGTTCGGGGACGAGGTTAAGGATCTCATCCGTCACTCTTGTGCCATTCAACGACCGCACTTCGTTCTCACTGAGACCTCGAAGAAGGTTGTTGTCGGCCAAGCTCCAGTTAGGATCGGCAGGCAACTGCATGAGGGTCTGGATGGAACAAAAGATCAAGTCGATGCTGATACCGTCAAACTCGAACTTGATGATGGGGACAAAGGCCTCGGGCACAGGGGTAAGGTCCTTGATGGCGCCAGGCGGTGCCATCTCAACCAGCACCTGCGGGAAGATCCTGAAATACTGCTCAACAGTGACGTATTTCGGAGCTACCACAAGTGTATCAATATCAGAGCCAGGCCCATAGACACCAAGCCGATAACTGCCATAGGTAAACACTCTGCCAATGGCATCGCGGATCAGAATCGAGTTCTTGGGTTGTTTCTCTTGCGCGGCTCTCTTGACGAAAACATTTGTAATCTTTTCAAGCTCTGCGAGCACCTTCTCGCGCTTCGCTCTCTCGGCAGGACTTTCGAATGTGCCCTGGGCACGCAGTTCCTTGTGGAGTGCATCGTGCAGGCGCTTCTCGTTTTCGGTAGGAAGGGCGGTCGAAATGGGAGGTGTCACACCCCATTGACGTTCGGTAGTCATGGTGAGGTCGGACGGGTATTAAAGTCGTAGAAGGGTCGGTCGGTCGGCGATTGCGCAAGGTAACAGCAATCGCGCTGCTACGATTGGGGCCGCGTAGCAACGGTCGAAAACAGCCCGGCTGCCTCGAATCGATCGCGTAAATTGGGGGGAAAGTGACTGATTAAAATGAGTGTAGTTGAGGAAGTGAAGGAAAGGGATGCGAATCTCGATTTTGCAGACGGCGCGGGAAAGACAAAGGGACTGAAAGAAAAAAAATTATATCACGAATCGAATCCTGGGAACTGTAGATGGAGAACCCACGCTATCGCAGCCCTCGGTCATGATAGTGCGACGGCGAAGGTGAAGGGATGCAAACCGGAAACCGATCGAGAGACGGAGGGAACTTGTGCTGGTTGGCAACAAGCCGATTCTGGATCCAAAACATAATCGCAAAGCGGACGCCACGCGCCTCAAGCTGCCAAGAGAGTTGTGGGGACTGTGCTTCCAGGACCCACCATAAAAGTGTGGGTCTAGTCAGTCATTTTCTACGTAACCATGTGACAGACAATGCCATCACGTAGGCAATGGGTTGATATTGGTAATGAAAGCAAAGATTGCCTATGGTTTTAATTGTCTATAATTTATAATTTACTGGAAACAGCTCAAAATGTTTGGATGATGCTTTTTTGTGAATCGGAACAGGCCACTCTGGAAGATATTCTTCTTAAATCACTCAACTTCTAACCTCTTGCTCCTCACCCTCAGCTTGTAAGGGTTACGGATTACATAGAGGTTCACACATGCCGTAACATTACAAAAAGAGCTGACAGATTGCAGTGCGCATTATCTGGGCAGCTGAGTTTTCGAGCACTCAAGGAACCCACCCCCTACAAACGGCTGAGTGGTTCGGATCGCCGTTTAGCCCTGGCGTTGAACACACGGGTCCTGGTTGCTGGATCTGTGCTCCACGGCAGAAGCCTATTAAGAGTCGCACTGTCCGTGTCATCGAGCTAAATGTAGTATTACTCCGTGGCTCATGCAGTGATACAGGAGCTTGACTCTTTTTCTCTCTCTCCTCTCTCTCAGACCGTTGTTACGGCTCAATGGAAGCAAACAATGAAGAAGACACTGCTGCTCTGCTTTATCCACGGCTTCAAGGTGCGTTTGATCATCCTGTGCCGCACGCCATGGCAAGGCAACGTCCCAGGTACTCTATTTCAATAAACACCACTCTAAAATGAGATTAGGGGGGTGACGACACGTTTGGCAAGAACTATTCCTTTGTCGAACACCTGCGCAAGCGTCTTGCCACATCCTTACCGCGTGTCAATGTTGAAGCCATCGTCTACCCCAAGTATGAGACACGGGGCGACTTGGGTGAATGTGCGTCTCGGTTCAGGGACTGGTATGCCCCTTGACAAGCATGAGCTGTCCTCAAACGACAGCCGAGGCTAAGTCAAGACACACAGGCTCATCAACAAAGTCATCGACCTCGAAGTCGCGGCCGGCACAACCTCTCCGACTGTTGACCCATCTGTTCGGGTCGTCCTTGTAGGCCACTCCATGGGCGGCATCGTGGCCGCCGAGACGACCATCTCTATCGCATCTGAGCATCCAATACACAACAGTGTTGATGAAGACAGTCCAAACAAGTCGGGGACCGCCACACCGCCAGCCCCTAACCCGTTCATGTTTCCTTACATACAGGGCCTCCTAGCTTTCGACACTCCCTTCCTAGGCATTTCCCCTGGCGTCGTTGCTCACAACGCTGAATCGCACTACGCAACTGCGGTCACGGCCATTTCCCAGCTGAGCAGCCTGGCAGGTCTCTGGGCGGGTGGGAAAGCATCCCAGTCCTTTTCTTCGGGGAGCAGCAAAGCTCTGGTGCCGAAGGAGAATAAGGAGAAGAGCGGCGGCAGCGGTTGGGGGAAGTGGGGTACCATCGCCATGGCCGCAGGGGCAATCAGTGCTGTCGCTGCTGGAGGAGTGGCAGCATACTACAACAAAGAGCATATCAGCCATGGGTTGAACTGGGTCACGTCTCATTTAGAGTTTGTGGGCTGTTTGGCTCGCAAAGAAGAGCTGCGCCGGCGAGTAGCCTACATGCTTCGCTTAAATCGTGAGCTGGGTGTAGGCTTCGGGAACTTCTACACACGGCTTGGTCAGGCCGCGAGTTCGAAGCAGGTCAGTATGGTTGGCACAGTGCTGGGCAACGAGCGGACATTTTGCATTGTTCCTCGGCAAGAGTTAGTGGGTGACTGGCGGGAAGCCGTGAATGATAAAGCGAAAGATGAGATTTGGGCACATATGTGTAAGTGATATTATATGTTACAAACTCATTATCATGGTATTGATGAGCTAACTTGGCTGAAGCCATGTTTGAGCCTGAGGACAATCCGAATTTCGACAAATTGGCGGCCGAGGCAAGTGCCATGGTTGCCAGCTGGGTGCCTGACGACTGGTACGATGCTGGCAGTTCCAACGACACACCTCAATCGGAGGGAGACCGAGAGCAACCGCCATTATTGGCACTCCCGCCTGCGTAGTTTAACATATTGCTTAGATACTTAATTTAGCGTTGACTCCAGCACCTGCTTGCTGTCCCCTTATGATTGCCCGGCTGGCAGCTATTAAGGCAGGATGTAATGCTACAAGCATCGCCTGGAGTTTGTCACGACGTAACTGTGTTGCTGAATTGAAGGTTTTTGGGCGGCAACTCTTCATTGTCTCTTCTTCTCGGCAGCCTTGCTGCTGCCCAGGTATCTTCTCCGCTGCTTGAGCATGTGGCCGTAGAGTACGGGGGAACCTGGGAAAGTGTCAGTCTACGTGTAAAAAATAGTGCCAGGAAACCAGAAGATCCACCCACCAGGAATATAAGACAGCAGCACAGCAGCGAGAGCGTACGGGTACCACCAAGCCAGCTCAGCCGCAGGACCAAACAAAGCCTTCAACGTCATAGCCACCTCGCTGCTGATACCGATTGGATACAGGATTAGAAAAGCGCTGTAGCGTAGCCAATGCAGCCATCCAGGGACAGCGTCGAACTGCTTGAGGGCGAAGTATGAGTAGCGAATGACCTCAGTCGTGCTCCAGGCGAGAAGCATCGAAGAATACCAGGCGCTGCCGTTCAACTCGGGAAAAGGGTAACAGACCGCCCACATCAGGAAGAGTCGGCTCGCAACCTGCATGGCGGTGGTGAAGAAAGGGGCAGGAACAATCCCTGGTGGGTAGGATAGCCTCATGTCAGCATTCAGAAAGCCTAGCAGACGAAGGCAGACATTGACGACCATGGGAACTCACCAGTCAGAGCATGCAAGACTTCCATGATAGCAAAAGTCTGCGTGACACGCACAAACGCGCTCACAACAAGGGGGACCAGAGGCGCTCCCTTCAGGTATGTAACGACCGCGACCCTGCCGAGGATTGTCGCCCACGCCACCGCCGAAGCGGCATTGTAGAGGACGAGATACGCCTTCTTGGGACCAAAACCATTGGCCATCGTGCTTACAAAGTTTCGCTGCGTCGTTGTACAGCGAATCGGACCCTACGTGAGTAGTAAAAGGCGGCTGGACAGCTGTCGTTCGGGGGGACGATGACGGGCAAAAAATTGTTGGCTAGAAGCTAAGTTCAGGCACTTTTTGTTGGCTGCCCTGGGCGCCGACGGTCCCGAGGACCCGGCATTCTGGGCCATGGAAGTTTGCAGGGGGTCGGCCCGCTAGCGACTGGTGGACCCACCAGCCGTAGCGTCCTAGCAGTGATGCCAGTGATGTCACTCAGCAGCATCCATGGGTCCGCTGGCGCTACTCACATCACCCCTTGCCCCGACGCGCCGGCTCCCAAACAGCAAATTTGGCTAGGAAGAGGACTTCGAGCTTGGTCGAGTTGCTTTGGAGATTTTGAACATAATGCACCAGATCGTTGCGAATACTGTTTAACTGGATGAATATGAAACGAAAACATATTTGTGTGTTTACTAAGGGTATCTTCAAATCTCCAACTATCACGTTGTGCTCCTTAACTTTCCAGAAGTCTCTGAGCTGCGATGGTATGTGGCAGATATCCATGTGTAACTCCATAAAACAGCCCATCCCAAAAAAGCAAAACGGGACTATCACTCTGTACCTTATACACCTACTGAGAGGCAATGCCAAACTCACTATGCGCCAATGTCAATCCCTTGAGATGAACAAAGAAAGACAAAGAAAACTCGCAGATGTCATCTCTAAAGACAATAAAAGAACAATAATAGAACAGCTATATGTCTTGAATCACTAATCACGACTCAAAAGTCAGACTTCTTGATCACCGAGCGGACAAAGTCTCGGCTAGCGCGAAAGGTGTCTCCCCAGCCGGTAAACAGAAACTGGTCTGAATGCCGTCCGCAGTAGCTGTTGGCGTTGATCTTGTGCGGTGGAATAAACTTTTTGCTGGGATATGTACTGCTTGTTTCCACTTCGATCCGCCACGAGGCATGTTCCGTGCCGTCTGTCGGGGAAGTGGGGGGCGTCTGTTGATGGAAAGCTGGGAAAGTGGGGGGCGTAGCCGTAGTGGGAGAAGGAGAAGCCCGGGAGGAGCTGGACGAAGAAGGCCTTGACGAAGTGATCGTGGAGAGGATAGGAATCTTCTTTTTCCGAGGAAGAAGCGGCGTTGTAGAATTAGTAGAAGAGACGGAGTCAGAGGTTGACGCGTTGCTGGGTAGATCGAAGCGGTGCTCGAAGGAGTTTTGGGAAGTTAGGGAACTCTGAAGGGAAGTTAGCATCCGTAAACTCTCGGGTGCTACGTGGGCTGAAACACACCATGCTGTTCGCTGACAGAGCAGAAATCGGAATGGTGCTGGGGACAGCCCTCGCGGGCCCAATGTCAACACGCGGCGGAGCAAGTAAGTGGGAAGGTCGAGCTATCGACAGTCGTCCGCTAAGTGTTCGAGAGAGCGGTTGGCCAGCGAAGTGTAACTACAAGCGGCAAATCCGTTCAGCCTCTCACCCTGATGGGGTATTGTCTGCCGTCGAGAATGACCCGATGATCCAAATATCTGGGTCTGGAAGGTATTGCGTGAGGTTGGATTGGACAGATGATTTGCACTGCCACCACAACAAGGAGCTTGGCTGCCGTAAAGTGCTGGTATGCCTGGTGATGGAGTAGGCTTATATAGGAGGAGGGGAGGATGCAATGAGCTGGGCTACACAGAGTTGAGGACAACACAACCGGGTCCTTCCAGGTCTCAATTGAATGTAAAGCACCTACACCCAATCCTACGTCCTCCATTGATGACTAACTGGTGGAACAAAAGGTCATGCATATCTCATGTTAGGTGCCTGCGTTTGGCGAGTCGTTTGCTAAACGTTCCCTTCTGTTTTCTCAGCGCCTATTGTAAATCAAAGTCGGTCAGAAATGCGCAGCATGGGTCCCCCTTCGGTTCCTATCTTGATTATGTAGGTCCCAGTGCACTCGGGACCTACGTATTTGACGGTTTCATTGGCAGCCTGCGACATGGCTCGCAGTGGATGCCTGGTAGAAACAGCCGCCAAGTCCAGGCGGATGAGCAAAGCGTAGGTCCCGGTCGCCTTGTAGGGCTGCAGGGACCTTTAAGAAGGATGGCGCCGATTAGCCAGGATTGGACAGAGATTATGCAAGCGGGGATGTGGGGGTGCAAATCTGCGGCAAGGCAACCGTCGGGCGGGGAGCAACTGAGGGGCAATGTGATCAAGTGACTTGTACTGTAATCCCAAATTGGACAGTCCGCTTGAAAACGCATGCAGGAAAGGACTCAAGGGAGCCTATGACAGCGTCGTCTAGGAGCGGACCTTTTTCGTGGATGTAAGTTAGCACCTTGCGGTGACGAACGCGGCCGCAGGTCGCCACATTCTCCAAGTGTATGTCCTGTCAGGATGGGCATCCCGGAACAGATGGTCTGGTATTGGTCTTTCTCAAATGCTGGATCGTTCATCTAGTTCTTGTCTAGCCGCACTGCCGGATTCTTCTGCACAAAGTTGAGATCGACCTGGTGTCCCAACAGCTCCCGAATGTTCGAAATACCGTACTTAATCATGGTCGGCCGTTCCAGGCTCAAGCCGAAACCGTACACCACCATGTCCTTTGGCAGACCCATGGCCTAAAACCATCATTAGCGCTTCTTTGCTTCTTAAAAAGGGCGGGAACTACATTACCTCCAGCATTTCCGGTCTGAAGATGCCCGAGTTGCCAATCTCGATGAGTTTATTGAGCCCCTTGTGGTACGAGAAGATCTCCATACTCGGCTCTGTGTAGGGATTGTAGCTGAACTGGGGTTAGCCAAAGTGGCATTCAAATGAACAGATACCAGATTTACGCACGCAGGCTTGAACCGAAGATCGGTAACACCCATGGCACCGAAGAAAATCTCCATGAATTCCATAAGACCACCCAGAGTGAGACCGTAGTCAGCAATCACGCCTTCCACCTGATGGAATTCACACAAGTGAGTTGCATCGACGGTCTCGTTTCTGAGCTGGAGTCAGCCATCACTCTCAAAAAGCGACATTGACTGGATGGACAATGAATTACCTAAAGACCCTGTCGATGGAGAAATACCGCGCCGGAGGGACACGTCCATCCTTGGTCCTCTGACCAGCGAGCTTATGAAGCATGGCCGCTGAGATGGCGGTTGTGTGTGTCCGCAGAACAAGTCTAGCAATTATGTCAGATATGTTACACCAATATTGGGTTGGCAACATACCTAAGCGACTCATCCTCCGACCATGGGTATCTGTACCCAATAGACCCATACTTCCCATCCTGATGAACTTGTCTGACGTTCTGGAAGTACTCGTCATAATCTTGCTTGTCCTCGGCAGAGACAGGCTTCGGCCTATCGGCCTTGGGAGGGTCTGAGACGTAGAAGGTATCTTGCAGATCACGAGCAGGGTGTTGCTTCAAGTCATTAGAGGCAAGGCCAGTAAGGAACGTGGTTGTTTGAAATAAAATACCTGAGGAACGAAAAGAGCGTCGAAGTTCTATTGGCAACTCCAAGTTAGCAAGATTCCATGACTTTATGCGTCGTTAACGTCAAAAGGTGCAACATACCCAGAAACCCGACTCAACAAATTGGTTTGTAGGCATCTCGGTAAAGCCCATCTCGAAAAAGATTTGCCTTTGAGAGAGAAAATATGGTCAGAATATACGTGGAAGCGGCGACGGTAGGCTCTGTGTGGACGAACCTGAACTCTTGGCGGACTTTATTCAGGGGGTGAAGGGCACCTGCACGCTGGTCCGCACCCAGGGCGTTAAAGTTGTAGGGCTCTGGGACTGTGTGAGCTATTCCTGATATTTGAAAAAAAAAGGAGAAATGCTCTTCCAACAGCAATACTGCCATAGGTCTTATCCTGTGGGAGACTCACTGAAGGTAGCAGTCTTCCAAGCGCCAGACACAATCAGCTCGGCAGTGAGGTCTGTTTCTTCCTTAACCAGCTGCAGGGCAAATTTTGGCCCTTTGCTTATTCTGAAAGAAATAACCTTCTGCATCTTCAACAGTTTGCGCTTCTTGAGCTCAGCAATGACTTTGGGGTCATGTGTCCGCGTATTTTTAATCACTTGCAACTGCTCCCGGGTGACATCCTTGATCGAGTCAACCTAGAAGGTTGTTAGCAGCTTGGACCTCGTTATACTAGATTCATGGCTCTACTGACCAGCGCAACAAGCTTGGTGCCGTCTTTCTTGATCCACTTCTCTTTGAAGGCCTTGCCCTGACCCAACTTGGTTACAGTCTTGTCGCCAATTGTCGTCTCGAGATCCTGAAGGGTAAGGCCGTCCAGGGCCTTGCGAACGGCCTCAAAGACGCGCGCCTCGTGGCTGCCATGGGCAACAATCTCCTCCGCCTCTGGTTCCAGCAAAGCCTCCTCGCGCTCGACTTGTTCATATGTAACCATCGACCGGGAGGCGAGACGGTCAAGGGCGGCTTTGATTGCCTCGAAAGTGACCTGAGGGAAGGCTTCGGCCGAGGAAATTGGGTCGGCCTTGTCCAGGGCCTGGAGGATCTGTGAAGTGAGATCCCCCGTCGAATTGTTATACGCCGAAGCCATGTTGCGACTCTTGCTCGAAAATGTATATCGCGATGGTCAATGTTGACTCAGAGCAAAGAGAATCGCGGGGCTCTGATGTTCCGACCTAAGACCCACTTGCTAGTAACGACAGTTTTAGGCGGGGTAGGGGTCAGTCTATTATCCGCATAAATATTCAGTAATTGAAGTCAGATCACATTGTCGAGGCGTAGAATCCCCATGTTGCCTCAAGACAAAAGGATCTCATATCCAAGTAGATTAACTTGCTCCTAAGTGCATATAAACTGTGTTCCAGAGAGGGAGCAGCGGCACAGTATTGAGAGGTCGTGTGACTCGACAAAACAACGGAGATATCATTGTGGTGAGTGATGTGGAAGAAACGGATGCAATACGGACTGCAGATGCACTTAACAACCGCTCAGCATAGATGTTTGCATGATGAATCTCATCTTTTTTGTTATTTGAACCTGTGTAGCTGTTTGTGATGCTTTCAGCTCAAGTATAACCTTGAGTGTTAGGGTAAGATTGGTGACACATTGTTCACTTGCTCAAAAAATTGAGTAGCAAACGCATGTCCTCACCAGCTGAACTCAAACTGTATCATGCAACTGATATTGATGCTAATGTTTGCCTTAGCAGCGAAATGTACGTGGCTCTTTTTTGGGGTGTTATGCCATGATTACTCTCTCTTGGGATCCATGTCTCAATAAACTCTGGGACAGAAGCCAAAGCAGGTGGATCTTCGGGTACAACACCCGGTCACACCACGCAAACGAGCTCATCTATGTGATATTGTAAGTTGCTTTGCACCATTGAGCTTGTAACCAAAACTGCTGGAGAATCCAATTTGAGATGCTTGTAACCTGCTACACACGGATGTTCATATATCTTCTACTCGAAACGAGGGCTAATTGTTCAGTCTGGTCATAAAAGACAAGAGATTGCGGTTCGAGCCGATTCGCCGAGCATATACACCCTCCTTACCTTCTACCATGGTGCGCATAATCTAACACAATAATAGTTATACAATACACTGTCAAGTGGCGAGCAAATCAGAGAGTAGTGACTTTAAATGTTACTGTTGGAAGAAAAAAACAAGTGTAAACTTATCAAGCCAAGTTGCCAAATCCCGGCTCTCGTGCCTCTCGCATATTTATGAATTTAACGACAGGGAAGCAAGACAAAATCGCATATCTTGAAATATGTGAGTTTGACTCCCCAACTGTCTTATTTTGTGCCTACATGAACCCCTCAACTGTGCATTTGACGAGTAGGTAACCTGGTAAGGGTTTAACTATCTATTGATCTTATACTACATCCCAGGCAGACGGCCGAGTTGGACCTCGACAAACAGGTAGGTACTTCCAATTGCAGTTGCCTCGGTTATTATGGAAGAGGCGGTATACTGGTATGCAATCTATGATCTTAAGGGGCGTGGCAATACCCAAAAATTGATGGTAAACGAAGAGAAGAGTCGGCGTTGCGGAGCCGAAATCCATTGATTAGAAATGTATAAGCCGTGTATATATGTACCGGAATGATTCCGCGCCCCTTCAGTGAAAACAACATCTTCATAATATGTCGTCCCATGAACCGTTGCGCGCTGCCACCCAAACGCCAAAAAACCGACTACCTGGCAACATACCCAAGTATGGCCGGAGTCATATGGAGGTATCGTGTCATGTACAGAACCGTGATGTTATGCATCTTCAAGTCTAGACGTTCCTCTAATCCTGCGCAACGGTTTGCTGCGATTTCGTTAGCACGTCAGTGTGACAAAAGATGCATGAGAAGATAATGGTGCAGACCTACCGCCAACCAGTCCATGCCTTCTGTGATGCCCGTGCCTTCCACAGCACTGCAAGCCATGATACTCCAGTTCCTATCCCTTAATTCACCAAGCCTGAGAGCTTGAGAGATATCTGCAGCGCCCTTAGCACCAGGCTGATCCTGCTTATTTGCAAACACTAAGAGGGCGGCATCTTTGAGCTCCTCCTCATTCAACATGGCAGCCAATTCGTCCGCAGCCGTCTGCAGCCGCTCGATATCGGTGGAATCGACGACAAAGATGACTGCCGCAGTGTTGGCATAGTAGCATCTCCAGTAGGGCCTGATGCTAGTTTGCCCTCCGAGATCCCATACGTTAAAGTTAAGGTTCTTGTATGTCACGGACTCGACATTGAACCCAATGGTGGGGATCGTTGTCACTACTTCGCCAATCTGTATGTCGTGTTAGAATGTGCCATGTCGCAGAGAAAAAAAGGGGGAATCGTACTTTGAGCCTATAGAGAAGCGTCGTCTTGCCAGCATTGTCCTAAAAAGGGAGAAAACGTGGTCAGCTTAGTGGCCAGAGATACTTCCTAGGGAGCTTTTGCTCACCAGACCGAGGATGAGAATCCGAATTTCCTTCTTGGACCAGAACAAGCTGGACAGCCAAGAGATACTTTGGCCCATTTTTTCGAAGCTGTGGTTGGAGGAAAAGAGTTGAAGTTGTTGTTCGACTCAAGCCGACCGCAAAGGTAAGGCGAGCAGAAGGAATCGTAGGCTAGGCCGATCCACCCACGATGAGGGAACCCCGAAAGTACGCGGTGGCCTCAAAAGACAGGTGGCAACAAGGGGCAAAAAGAATCGCAAGGCGTGTTCGCCGAATTTTAAAACACTCCAGACTTCGGTCTGTATCGATGGTCTTTGCAGAGCAGAGTCTCTGTCGCGGTTCGTCCCAGAGGCCTCCCCGGTCCCAGTTCTCAGAGCAGTTGAGCCCCCTGACCTCGCAAGCGCGCGTTGGCCTGCTTTCGCCGGCGGCGTTCGATTGGCGGCCGCGCCGGGGGCGGGCACCCGACCTTGCCAGTCGATAAGCCACAATGAAACAGCCACGAAAATCCTCTTAGTCACGTGATTCAGCCACAGTCGGATTTCGCACCCTAGGGACCGATTTTCTGACGCCCACACCAAATATTCCAATCCCACCTTGAGGAACCATCACCATATCGACAACATCTCGGTTCTCGCGACAACAAACCGTTAAAATGCCGGTACGTAACGCCTAAAAGTTTCGTTCGCGCTCTTTGTCATTCTGATCTTCGATCATCTTCGCAAATATCTCTGTCACCGCAGCACTTGAAGTTTTAGAGAGAGCGCCAGGGGTCCGCTTGATTGCGTTCGGAAGCTGACTTTACGATTCCAAAACACAGAGCCACAAGACTTTCCGTATCAAGCAGAAGCTGGCCAAGGCCCAGAAGCAGAACCGGCCCATTCCTCAATGGATCCGGCTCCGCACCGGCAACACCATTAGGTATGAAGTCATAACGGCCTCGATGAGATCGAAAGCTCTCGACGCTCCACAGAACTCCCCCTGGGCACCCAATGTTCACGTCCGAGTCGCATGCAATGTGTAGAATGCTAATACGCATGAAAACAGGTACAATGCCAAGCGGAGGCATTGGCGCAAGACCCGCCTCGGCCTCTAAATACTCATTCTCTTTCCTCCTCATTCGACCCCACGAGCGAATCTCGATCTTCCCATGGCTATTCCTACTACTCTTGGCCTCGGCGGTCCATCTCTCAGTCAAGAATATCTAGTCGTATCCTTCCCTTCCCTGGTCGCCGTTTCATACCATGAAGGAAAAGGCGGGGCCAGATTATCTTGGACGGCAGGACAAGTATCTTCGGTCCAAGTAAGGAAGACGGGAATAGGTGTATAGTGAGATGGAGGTGTATGGCGGAGGAGTAGGACAATGATTTTCCGGACTTCTTTCGGGCTGGGCATCTCATTCTCACTTGGCTGGAAAATCAAGAGGGGAACTCGTTCACACATTAACGGAGTATGCCATGGTATTTAGGGTCCGGGGAAAATGGAATGAGAGAAGGCATTTGATGTCTTTGCGCCTAATTGTTACTAACTCATTCTCCTGTGAAGCTCATGTTTGACGCATCAGATGGGTAGCTTTCCAACCTGTGGCTCGCAGGGAGCTTGCGGTCAAACCAATAACATTCCACACCTAGGTCGAAGTGATCTGCAACATCTTAAAGAAGGGAGAACAAGGGAAATAGGGGCGGTTTTCAGGAGCGGAGGGCACGCTATCACTGGTTGCTGGATACTAAACTGGTGCGAGCTGAGGACTGCGCCGCCGCAGTTGGGCTCCTGACATTACAATGAACAGTTTTTCAGGCGACTGTTTGGCTTGCTGCTTGGAAAACTTTCTAAAAGTACACTCATCCAAGATGCTGTGTCTGCTGGTCAAGTATTAGGAGCATGGTAGGCTGGCAATCAGACTGAGGTATCACCATTACTATCGGGGCTGAAGCTAGGGCTCACATGGCCAGATCCTCGAAAACAACTTTGCGGTAGGTCAACACTGAAGTTTGTGTCTGACCTGCTCCACTCCCAGGCTCAACAAACTTGGTCCTCGCTTGACGGTTCAAACCGTAACCGTCCCTCATCCTTGACGGCTAACTGGCTTCGGAGAAACCTCAATTGTGATCCGTGATAGTATAAAATCAGTGCAGAATCAATCATGAAACCCCCGTAAACGCCTGAAGAACACCATGACGTGATGACGGGTGGAGGTCATGTGGGTATCAGGTACCAGACATGCTCACCAAAGCTGTCTGCTATTCCCGGTTGAAGGGATTCAAAATAGACTGTCCTTAACGATCTTCCGCCCACTCATTCTCACGACGGATCTGCTCCTCTTCCTCAGGCGTGAAATCGTTGGTGATATTAAAAGTCTTGCGGATCTCCTCAGGAGACTTTCCCTTGATCATGTTCGCAACAGTCTTGCAACCAACATCAAGGAGAGGCTTGATATCGAGGTAATTGGCAGCCTTGAATGGAGAATATTAACTACTGTCGGTAGCAATTGTAACATAAAGGGAAAGACGCACCAAAATGATCTCGAACAGCATTTCTTGATCTACCTGCATGAATTTCTGATCCCATTCATCGATGTCGGTGGTCTTTTTCCGACTGTCATTGTCATCATCGGCAGTTTGGGGAGCATCGTTGCGATGATGCTCACACCACTCGATGACTTTGCGCAAAACCGGATCATTGACGTTGGGGATTGGAATTGGTGTTCCCATGACGGCATCATCACCAAGGTCTTCAATCAAGTTTTTGATAAGCATCGACCGCTCGGCAACGACGCGATCTGGAGTCCTGGATTAGTCACAGTCAAGCACCGAAGGGCGGGTAGAGGAGAGAGCATACCGACTTCGATTTGGGAGTTTTCGTTGCTGAGAAGGATAACCTTCTGGGTGCTTTTGTCGGCCATTTTTTAATTAAGGAAGATCGGTAAATCGGTGAATAACCTGGATGTTTAGGAAACGGCAGCGTCCTAGAATAATGGCTGGATGTGTTTGTAGATGGTAAAGTCTGTCTTCACGTTGTCAGGTCGCTGGTGAGAATAAATGCACGAGGCACTGGCGCTTCACGGAATGTCACTGGACAGCCAATATGATGAAGGCAGCGGGGAAAGTTTGAGGCGCCGTCATCAGCTGGTGGGGAGGAGCTTACGAATAAGTAGTGGAATGGCACCTTCCAACAAGTTTGCCACTTCAGAATTTTGTATCAAAAGATAGTTGGGACGGTGTGTAGATCGAACAGCGACACGGCTTGGATTTATATGAGATGACAGAAGACCCTAAATGATGCTTGAACTCCTGTTTCTTTTGTTGGTATGGATCGTGACCGTTCTTTAGCACCTGCGCTGCCTGGCACAGGTCTGTTGCTGCCTCACAGCGGAGTGCTTCAGCCTGGTTAGGAGCGGCAGGCAGTCGCCTCAAAGGTGCACGAGCCAAGGTGCACATACCACTTGAAGATGGGTCTATGGAGCTGTTTTGCCGGTCGTTATCAGCTGTGGACAGCTGGCATTGGGCCGCTAATAGGCAGTGACCATCCTTGCATGGACCAAGCTGGGCAGGCGGGCTTTCTAGCTTCAGACTTGTGCGTGTATGGAAGGCCTCCACCCAAAACAGGTGGTACACCGCGCGCCGGCCATTATTGGGCTGACCTTGAGGACAGGCCCGAGAAAGTAGGGCTTGGAATCACAAGGGTGAGCTTGGTGAAGGAGTAGCTGCGGAAAATCACTGGTTCTGCAAATATCTAGATGACTACATGACTCTATAAAACCAGGATTCGAAAGTCATGGGAGCTACAGGTAGGCAGGGTTACATATTTCCAAAAATCTTGCACTCAATCTTGGGTAGTTCTTCGCAGTTCCGGTGCTCCTCATGCCACACTAGCAGGTCACCAACTTCAGCATGGCGACCCAACTCCCACCAGCCTGGAGCTGACGATTTCATTCCCCGCTGTGTAATTTCGAATGAATACAGACTATCACGGGTAGTAATCATATAGGAACTACCTGCAGCGTGCCTAATACCTCAGACTAGCATCATTCTCACTCTTGCCCAATGACGAATTTCTTGCACATACCTATTAACAGCATAAACCGTCGGTCAGATAAAGGTATACAAGGCATTGATTATGTTTCTAGCACTTCCATCTTCCGAATGTGACTTGGTAGGGTCGAGATGGATGGGAGATGACCAGACCAGACGACCAAGCTGGTCATTAAAATGCCCAACCAAAACTTCTCCCTATTGTCATCTTGTTACGTTACAAGCCATACCCCGCAGTAAATTACATGCACAAAGATGTGGGGATCGGCTCATTTTAGCAACAGAGCCAATGCAAGCTGTCAAGCAGCTGGACCCTGTCGCGAACAAGGAGGTCGACTGTAGAACAAACACGTCGGCCACTGCCATCGCGGCACCTCTCCAACAGTCCTGAGATTTGCTCCAGGAGATTTCCCACCCATTCTTGTTCCATTTTCTTCTTTTACCGCATGAACCCACTTTTCTGATCATGACATACGTCCCCCTGGGCGCTGGCCGTTTGCTGTGCAAGTTTTCAACCACGCTTTCGCCTCGGTGTTGCCCCTGAGTGCTTGAGTGACCAAGCAACTCGGAGAGCCCTTCAGAGCGCTCCAAACCAACATACGGATGCTTCGGGCTTGTGGCAGTATGAACTTGCTAACGGAGCAGACATTTAAAATTCTAAAATGTGGAGGAGAATATATCTCTGCCTGATTCTAGTTCGGTTGTGGTTCGCTCTCTCGCCGAGCTATCTGCATCCCGATGAGAACTTCCAGGGACCAGAAGTGATTGCTGGTATGTTACCGATCCCATGTTTCCTGTTCTTCATCCGGGGCGCATCTCTCAGAGCGCGCTTTGGCGACTCGAATACTGAAAACCTTCCCATTGATGATGCGCACCCCGGACTTCGCCAGCTGTCGTGCGGTCCGACTCAGGGTATCAGTGGAAGCTTTCTGACGAGAGTGATCGCATAGGAGAAATCTTCAATTATCCTGTCCGGAGGACCTGGGAATTCACAAGCGACCACCCGATTCGGAGCGTGTTTCCGCTATGGCCGGTTTACGGGCTGCCGATGTTGTTGCTGCGATGGTTGTGGGGTAGTGACGGCGAAGTGCCCCCCATCGCGGTCTTCTGGGCGCTGCGGGTGCTTATGTTTATCGTGGGGTTTGTGCTGGAGGATTGGGCGATTCATGAGCTGGTCCAGCCGCAGCGCCAGAGGCGCATTGCAGTCCTTTTAGTAGCGTCTTCCTACGTCACATGGACATACCAAACCCATACCTTTTCGAACTCGATAGAGACCCTGGTTGTGGCATGGAGCTTGGTTTTGATCGAGCGAGTTGTCGCGAGTCAGGTAAGTGCCCACAAAGTCATTTCAAGTGTTAGTGAACAAGAATATTGCTAACTGGCTGCAGCAGGAACGCTCGTATCTTGCTTCTGCGGTGCTTGGGATAGTTTCTGTTTTCGGCGTCTTCAACAGGATAACGTTTCCAGCTTTCCTTCTGATCCCTGGACTGCGGCTCCTCCCTTATTACTGGAAAAAGTATGGAACAGTCAGCTCTTCTTCGCTAAGCATTCATGCTAACCAATAGTAGCCCCCTGTCGTTTGCCGTTATTGCAGCAACTGGGCTCTTTACGACTGCACTTGCAGTCGCTCTCGACACTGCGTTCTACACGCCTCATGCTATTACCTGGTTTGACGTTTTGCGGAAGCCAGTTCTGACGCCCTTAAACAACGTTCTGTACAACATTGATCCAGAAAATTTGGCCAAACATGGTCTACACCCCTGGTACCAGCACATCCTCGTCAACCTGCCACAGCTCCTGGGCCCCGCAGTCCTTCTTCTCTTCCTACGACCAAAGTTGACGCTACGACTCTGGTCCGCGATATCTGGAATCGTGGTGCTTTCTTTGTCACAACACCAAGAGGCTCGGTTCCTGCTACCTACGGTCCCCCTAATTCTCTCATCAGTCAGGTTGCCCCGCGGCGAGAAAGTGTTGCGCTTTTGGGTGACAGCATGGATACTCTTTAACGCTGTGCTTGGGACACTTATGGGTATGTACCATCAAGGGGGGATCATTCCGGCCCAGGTTTTTATGAGCAAACAGCCAGATGCCACGAACGCGATCTGGTGGAAGACCTACATGCCCCCCATCTGGTTGTTGAACGGAAAAAACGAGGTGCTGCGCACGCAGGATGTCATGGGAATGAAAGGCGAACTGCTTCTCCAGGAGCTGGAAAAGATTGCTACATGTGATACACCAGCGGATAGGAGAAACTTAGAGTACCTGAAGGAGAAGAACGGCACGTATCTGGTGGCGCCTTTGTCGGCGACGTGGTTGGACCGCTACCTTCCAAACAAAGGTGTGAACGGGCTACGTTTTCACGAAGTTTGGAGGTATCGGCAACATCTGAATCTGGATGACTTAAATTTTGCTGAAGATGGCGTTTGGAATACCCTTTCTAGAGTTATTGGGAGGAGAGGTCTTGCTATTTGGCGCGTTACGAAAAGCTGCTCCGGTGTGAAGGGCAGATAAAACGGTGATGTCTATAGGGAGGCAATCTGATTTTTGCGTAGTACTGAATGAACGCAACTTCCCAAACAAACCGTGAATTCGGGCAGCAATCTGTGTTGAGTATGATTATAACGGTAAGAAGGCAGAGTTAGATCGGGCCATCATGGTATGGTGGCCGAAGAGGTCACCGTCTGGAATATCACAGAACTGTGGCCCCGCAAAATAATAAATAGAATATAACCTCTTATCTCTCCCAGCTCACAAATTCGATGACAGCCCAACAATTATACCCTTACGTAACTCGATGAAAGTAGGTGAAATTTCTTCAAGATATTGTGAAGAATTGTTTCAAAGTTGTGACCATCCAGACAGGCCTCCTGAGATGGGTTTACGAGGTACCAGGCCGCTGGACCTGAGAGACAAGGGCTCTCACACAGTTGGAATGAGAGCTGTGGTCACCACTTGAGTACACAACTATTTGTATCGCTCACTGGAGAACTTTTTCGACCGGATAGTCCTACCTGGGATCTATCTACGTCTTATATATCTTTGTGGCTTCCTTTGCTCTCCCCTCCGCAGTGGCATAGACTGTTGAGGATCAATAATATCCTTGGGTGCTGAGGATCAATGCCTCTTGGCATTGAGGAACGCTTCTTGGGTTTGGTCACAACATCTGTTGCTCTTGGTTGGCTGCGCGGGACCCACTCTTCCAGATCGAGCCCTTGGTCATGACAATGATGCATTCCAGTTACTCCAGTACTCCAGGAGTGTACCTATTAGACCAGAGATGTGGGCCCACAGTGTTGTGACATGCGGACGGTGATCTCTCGGTCACCATATCGGGGTGCCGCCCTGCCATAACAGCCCAGCTCTGGCTCCCGTAGCTTGCCAGCCGGTACCCGCATATACCGTGATCCAGGTCGGTAATCGGCAGGCCCCACCTCCGCCTCTCCCGAGAAATTTGGCCTTGGACCACGCCGTGCACTGGATAACATCCCGTTCGCTCTCCAATCAATTGAAGCTTGAAAGGTCAACAGTCTTCCCACCCCTTGGTCTGCTCGACGAACACCTTTCAGTCACATCAGTCAACATGGGCGGGCTTAATCTCGAGGTCTTCAAAGTATGTACGCAACAAGGCTAAGCTTTAACGGAGAAGCTCTGACTGTGTCATGCCTCTAGTTCGGCCTCTATGTCATGTTCCCTATCGGGATCATGTACTATTTTGGCACGAATCTTGACGAGCGCTTCGCGGTCGCCAATTTCTGGCCCAAGCCGGAGAATGCCAACAAGGTCCCGACCGATCGCGACGAGATCAAGGCAGAGCTTGAGAGGTTACGCGCCAGAAGGCTGTATCTTCGCGAGAAGCGGCTCGAGGCCGAGGCAAGAGCCGCTGCACAGCAGCCGCAACAACAGCAGGCGGATGACAACTAGGGTGGAAATCTTCCTAGAGCGGTTCTAGACCAGTCTCGGTTTCAAACTAGCGGCATGCGATCGTCGATCGTTTTAGGGGTGATTATTAAGAGCTAAAGGCTGAGGGAGTGGGAATGATACACGGTTGACTGGCGTTAAGGAATTTTTTTTGTGAAACACTCTCGTCTCCTCGACGCCATCGACGACCAGGACGGTACGCGTCATGGCTTGTACTCGCAGTGTACAAATACATGTCTATAAGGGCCGGTCTCTACATCTAAATATTGATACATGTACAATATATGCTTATACATATAACAGTTCATCCACAGCTTATTATGGGGAGAAGCCAGCTATGAGTCGAGATATTCCTCTATCTTGTCCCACTCTTCATCGCTGATGGCCCCCCTCGTCACGTTTGAATAGATAGCCTGAACATCGGGGAGGGATCTGATGTCCTTGAGCAACTTCCTAAACTCGACCTGGGCTTCGGATGCATCCAGCTTAGCCATCGTGTCCTCGTTTGGCTGCCAGATAATGTCGGACTCGAGGACCTTCAGGCCAAACTTCGACGCAATGGTCTTGCAGAGGTGCATCGTCTCCGTAGGTTCTGTCCAAACAACAATATTGCCATCTTCATCGTTCCCGAGATCCTCCGCACCGGCCTCGATCGCATCGTCCATAATTTGGTCGACATCGATACCCTTGTCGTTCTTCTCAAAAACCACACGCCCACGGCGGGTGAAAAAGAACTTGGAAGCGCTCGCAGAGCCATTCCTCTTCTTGACCATAGAGTTCAGCTCCTGCAGCACATAGAGCTTGCTCTCAGTTTCCACCTCCACGATTAAGGCGAGAGATGGGGGCATTACAGCCTCGAAAGTCAAGCTCTCCAGTGCTTTGCCTTCGGATGACTTGCCCTGACCACGGGCGATAGCAGCCTCAATTCTGTCCTTGGGGACGCCAGCCTTCTTGGCAGCGGCAATAGCTGTGGCTAGCTGGGGGTTGAAGTTGGGGTCGGGGCCATAGACTTTTTACAAGGAACAAGAAGCGTGTAAGTCTTTCACGAGCCTGATGAAGCGGGGCAGACGGAAGACGGCGTACGCTTTGAGTAGAGGGTGATGTTTTTGGCGAACAGATTGCGGGTGGCATTCTTCTTAGCATCGTTGACAGCCTTGTCATGGCGAATCTTGCTCCATTTGTTGTGGCCGGCCTGGAGTGTTGGGCTGGAAACGAAAGTACGGCGGCACCGGGCGCAGACCGACCGCGACGGCGGTGCTGGCCTGGCCAGGGGAACGAGGGCGCGCGCAAAGGAAGCCATTGCGATAGACGATATTAGCTGTTTACGAGCTTAAAGACATTTAAGGGAAATATCCGCAAACAAAAGACAAACGAATGGGATGAAAGAATCGAGATGAAGCAGGTAGCTGTCCCCAATCCTCCATTGCAGCTGCTCCACGGCCGGGGTGACGGACAAAAGCCTCGACGATGCTCGGCGAAGGTTTAATTTTGTGGATCCCGACGGCCAAGACAATCGTGAGAAGGCTGCGGGGGTTGAGCGGCAGGATTGGTCATAGCTTGATCGACGTGGGGCTCCATCATCGAACGGTCATTGGCTGGCGCACCCCAAACATCGAAGCACACGATGAACCGCTACGGCCCGCTGGACGAGGTGGCGCCCCTTCTGATCGTGAACCAAACCTTGGACTTCCCCTTAAACAAGAGATACGCCGCCTACAGACAGTGTCCAGCGACAAGCGACAAAGCGTCGATACGTCCTGCAAGACAACGATAGCATTACTTTCGATTCAATGGACTCGACGGCCGGC
>Ga0065720_1003970_pt1 | contig 27004 bp, 27 predicted proteins | sample Thericmetagenome_FD_59107 | JGI IMG/M metagenome (GOLD analysis project Ga0065720, IMG submission 59107) | Thermophilic microbial communities from the Joint Bioenergy Institute, California, USA of rice/straw/compost enrichment - eDNA_2 v2... | ecosystem: Engineered > Solid waste > Grass >... | reverse complement strand
CTGCTGGAGCGCGCCGCGCAAAAGGGCGCGACGCTTTTTCCTGCGCATTTCCCGGAGACCAGCGCCGGGCGCGTGCGCAAGGGGGCGGGCGGGTTCGAATGGGAATATGTGTAATGAGCCGAAGTAGCTGGCATGGTCAAGCGGCTAGCGCGACTCCGAGGAGGTTGCCGCATCCGCGGTCGATTCTGCAGCAATAGGGTTGCGCAGCACCCCAACTTGCTCGACTTCGACTTCTACGACGTCACCGGGCTTCATAAGTAGCGGCGGATTACGCTTAAAGCCTACGCCCCCGGGAGTGCCAGTGACGATTACGTCGCCAGGATAAAGTTCCGTAAACGTCGAAATGTAGGCCACCAGTTCTGGGATCGGAAAGATCATCATGGACGTGTCTGCTTGCTGCAGCAACTGTCCATTCAGGCGCGTAGACAAAGCCAGTCGCTGCGTTTCTGCAATCTCGTCAGTGGTGACGAGCCAGGGTCCGAATGCCCCCGTTCCAGGGAAGTTCTTACCCGGGCTCCATTGAGTGGAATGGCTTTGCCACTCACGGGCAGACGAATCGTTGTAGCAGGCCAGACCAAGTACGTGCTCCCATGCCTGCTCGGGTCGGATTCTGCGGCCTTGGCGCCCAATAATGACGGCAATTTCACCTTCGTAGTCCAGGCCCCCGGGCGCCTCCGCCGGCACAACGATCGGCTGTAAGTGGCCTACCTGGGACGACGGTAGACGAAGAAACACCGTCGGATGGACCGTTTGCGGGCGGCCCGCCTCGACCCGATGCTCCTCATAGTTCAGTCCGACACAGGCAATACATCGCGGGTCGCTAACCACCGGTCTCCAGCGGTCAATATCGGTCAGCCGGAAGTCAGCAGCGCCGCGCAGCGCAAGATCGCACAGATAGTCGCGGCCGAATCGACGAAGCGCGTCGCCAAGATCGGCACAGCCTAGTCTCGCGCCCAGATCAACGACCAGATCCTCGCTGCTCGAAGCACCGAAGCTTGGTGTGTTTTCTCGAACAAAACTAAGAAATTTCATCACTAGGCCAATCGCATAATTAGTCTCCTAATCGTATACGGATGCTAGAAAGGCGACGCGTGTACGCAAACAAGGACATTCACATATCAGCCGGCTGAACATTGCGTGAGATGGCTTCCTGAATGCGTTGAGCTCGCCTAGCATATGCGCAAAGCTAACAACATAGGAGACATTGCACATGCGACGCCGGGCCCTCTTGGCAGCTACCCTCGCTGCCACATTGACGGTTTTTGCAGGCACCCACGCTGCGGCGCAGCAAACCTACCCCAGCAAGCCCATTCGCCTTCTCGTTCCGTATCCCGCGGGCGGCGGCGCCGACGGCCTGGCCCGTCTAATTGGCGAAAAAATGTCATCGACACTCGGCCAGCCGGTGATCATCGAAAACAAGCCTGGTGCCAACACCATGCTTGCCTCGTCTGAGGCAGCGCGTGCGCAGGCCGACGGTTACACACTGCTTTACGTGGCTAGCTCGCTGACGATTAATCCGAGTCTATATAAGGTGCCATATGACACGGTAAAAGCCTTCTCGCCAGTGGCGTTGGTGGCCGAAGTGCCCCTAATCATCATCCGTAACCAGGAAGCGCCGTACCACACGCTTAATGACTTAGTCACCGCGGCCCGCGCCAATCCAGGAAAGATCAATTACGCTTCTTACGGCCAGGGCAGTCCGGCTCACCTCGGCGGGGAACTTCTCGAAAGCATGGCTGGCATAGACATGACCCACATCCCTTACAAGGGCAGTGCACCTGCACTCACCGACTTGGTCGGCGGACAGGTAGAGGTCGCATTCAGCAGCATCGAGCCTGCGCTGCAACTGATAGCCGCCAAGCGTGTTCATCCCATAGCGGTAATGACGAAGACGCGTATACCGGCACTGCCCGACGTGCCGGCCGTGGCAGAAACGTATCCTGGCTTTGAGGCAATCGGCTGGAATGGGATCGTCGCGCCAGCAGGCACCCCGTCTGACATCGTCAACAGGCTGAACGAAGTGATCAACCAGATTCTGAAGGATGAAGAAGTGCTCGCGAAATATGCGAAGCAAGGTGTCATTGCGTATCCCATCTCGCCAGATGCCTTTGGAAAAATGATCAAGGATGAGATTGTCAAATGGGGTGAAATTGTTCGCAAAGCGAATTTGGCGATGAACTAAATCCACATCGGCAATATCGCTTGGTTGCTAGCCCAGAGTTGACGCAAGCCCCGGGCTAGCACGATTTTTGGGGTGCGGCCGTACGCTGAAAGGAGTCTTGCTTGCAGCATGAACAGCCCGGAAACGGTCTCTGTAGAAAGTGATCTCGCGCTGACGCAAGTCGCACCGGATATGCCATACGGGCGCCCGGTCGGCTCGCTGCACCGTGCGCTCGAAGTTCTTGAACTTTTTTCGGTTGAACAGCGCCCTCTGAAGGTAGGGGAAGTGGCCCAACGCTTGGGCTATCCCCAGTCCAGCACTTCGGTATTGCTGCGCGGATTGACCGATCTCGGGTATCTACAGCAGGATCGCCGAGCACGGACGTTTTTCCCTACATTGCGCGTGAGTTTCCTCGGAATGTGGTTGCACCAGCAAGTGTTGTCTCAGGGAAACCTTTTGGATTTTATGGAGATGCTGGCCAGTCGCTCCGGGCATGTTGCCATGCTGGCAATGCAGAATGGGTTATACGCTCAGTACATCCACATTGTTTCAGCACGCACGTCGCGCGTCGGTCTAAAGCCTGGGTTGCTGCGTCCCATTTGTCGCTCAGCTGTGGGCAAAGTACTTCTGAGCACAATGGAAGACGACAAGGTCCTGCGCATCGTTCGTAACGTCAATGCGGTCGATGTTGACTTTCCGGATCCCGTTGATGGAAAGGCATTGCTTCAGGAAATACAGGAATGCCGTCGAACAGGCTTCGCGTTTAGTTTGGATGGTGTGACGAAGGGATCGTCGGTGATTGCAACCAGGGTCCCGGTGGATGTCGGGGGGGCGCCGCTGGCAGTAGGCATTGGCGTCCATACATGGCAGCGCGACGAGCTGCAAGAGTCCATCAAGGATCTGTTGCGAGAAGCAATGCGCATTCACTTCTGTCCGGGCAACGGAGAGCAGCAGCGTCAAAGGGTACAGGTGCACCAGCCCAGCTATCAAGTCATTAAGACGTCATCCTGAGCGGCACGCACCAGAGATATCAACCCAATGAAATGTTGCCCATTCTGGCGGGTTACCGGCTCCAAAGCGTCAATTTGGACGTAGGATTTGCGTCAGTCCCATAGGAGTCGGATTGAAATGAGTTTTTCCAAGGATGCCTCTGTTCATAGCGCTGAAATCACCGTCCGTGTAGGTGAAGACTATCCGGAAATACGTGAGGCCGTTCGGCGTGTGTGCGTTGACTTTCCGCAAGAATACTGGCGCGATCTGGAAGAGGACGAAAAGTATCCTACCGAGTTCATCAATGCCCTTACCGAAGCCGGTTTTCTGGCGGCGTTGATTCCGGAGGAGTACGGAGGTTCCGGCCTGCCTTTGCGTGCGGCGGCTGTGATCATGGAGGAGGTGTGCGCTGCGGGCTGTCACGCCGCAGCTGGGCACGCGCAGATGTACATCATGGGTACCATCCTGCGCCATGGCACCGAAGAGCAGAAGCGAAAGTATCTTCCGGAGATCGCCAGTGGCAAGCTGAGGCTGCAGGCATTTGGCGTGACCGAGCCGACTACCGGTTCGGATACCACGCAGCTGAAAACGCGTGCGGTGCGCACCGAGAATGGCTATCGCATCAACGGCCAGAAGGTCTGGACATCACGCGCGCTTCATTCCGATCTGATGTTGGTCTTGGCCCGGACTACCCCGGCCGATCAAGTCAAGAAGAAAACGGACGGCATTTCGACCTTCTTGATTGACATCCGCCAATGCCTCGGCCGCGGCTTAACTATTCGGCCGATTAAGGCCATGGTGAACCACCATACGACAGAAGTTTTCTTTGAAGACCTGGATGTGCCCGCTGATGCGCTAGTCGGCGAAGAGGGCATGGGCTTTCGATACATCCTGGATGGGATGAACGCTGAGCGCATGATTACGGCATCGGAGGCGATTGGTTCGACGCGGTGGTTCGTACACACCGCGGTGAATTACGCGAAAGAACGCGTGGTGTTCAATCGGCCGATTGGCGCCAATCAAGCGGTGCAGTTTCCGATTGCGCAGGCGTACGTGCAGATGGAAGCGGCTGACATGATGGTCCGTCGGGCGACGGCGCTGTTCGAGGCCGGTCATCCCTGTGGCGCAGAAGCCAACATGGCCCGCTACTTGGCCGCGGAAGCGCTTTGGAACGCGGCCGAAGCCTGTATGCAGACGCATGGAGGGTTCGGTTTTGCGCGTGAGTACAACGTCGAACGCAAGTGGCGAGAAGCCCGACTTGCTCGGATCGCACCCGTTTCAACGAACCTGATCTTGGCCAACATCGCCCAAAACACGCTCGGCCTGCCGCGTTCGTACTGAGGGGTACGCATAATGACCTACGACGCCAATCAAGCGCCGCACGACTATGCGAAGGAATTCGCTGGTTGGATCGGACGATCGATATCCGTTGAAGACGAGATTACGTTACCTGCGGTGCGCCGCATGGCAGCGATGTTGGATCTGGAGCCGGAGGAATTTGCGCACGGCAGCGTGGTTCCGCCGCACTGGTATTCCATGTTCTTTACGGCCAATGCGCGCCGTTCCCAGATCGGCCATGACGGTCACCCCAAGAAAGGTGACTTCTTGCCACCAATACCGTTGCCGCGACGCATGTTCGTCGGTCGAAAGGTGACCTTCCCCGGCGTGCTGCGGGTAGGTGATCAGGCCGAAAAGCGATCGGAGATCGTTGGTATCGAACAAAAGCAAGGGCGCAGCGGCACGCTGGTCTTCGTCAAGGTCATGCACACCATTTCTGTGGCTGGTCGACCGGTGATTATCGAGCAGCAGGAGGTCGTTTATCGCGAGGCGCCGAGCGCCGAGTCGCGCGCTGCTTCGACAGAACCCTTGCTGGCGCCGCCTGACGCGACATGGCAAGCACAGTGGGAAATGGATCCTGTGCTGGTATTTCGCTATTCGGCGCTGACATGGAATGGCCATCGCATCCACTACGACGCCGACTACGCAAGAAACCAGGAAGGCTATCCGGGGTGCGTTATGAACGGAGCGCTGACCGTACACCTGGTTGTCGAGGAAGCGCTGAAACGCGCTCAAGGCAAGCGCCTAAGAGGGCTGACAGCCCGGCTAGTCAGGCCCCTTTTTGTAGGTGGGCGTTTGTATGCAGCCGGGCGTGATGTTTCCAACGGCACGATGGAAGCTTGGGCTGCAGACGAGGGCCAGGCACTGGCTGCCAGCTGCGTGCTCCAATTCGAGGAGCAATCATGAGTGGTGAGAAACCGATCAGTGTGCCTCGGGAGCTGCCGACATGGCGTTCATTGATGTTCTGCCCGGCGAATTCGGAACGCTATATCGCGAAGGCGCACACAAGAGGCGCCGATGCGATCATCCTGGACTTGGAGGATTCTGTCGCCGAGGACGAAAAACCGACGGCGCGGGCGAAGCTAGCTGCAGCGGCAGCAGCCGTCGGCCAGGCTGGTGCCGACGTGCTGGTCAGGATAAACCGTGAGCTGCCTTTGGCGGTTGCAGACATTCATGCCGCGGTCGGACCGGCCGTAATGGGATTGGTGCTTCCCAAGGTTATGGGCGCCGAACATATTCGCTTGCTGTCGGAAGTGGTGGCAGCGCGTGAATTAGAGCGCGGTTTGCGAGTAGGCCACACGCGATTCGTTGCGTTGGTGGAATCGGCTCAGGCGTTGGAACACCTGAGTGCCATCGCTCGTGCCGATAGCCGGATGGTGGCTTTGGCGGTAGGGGGGGAAGATCTCGCCACGGATTTGGACGCGGAACCGACGGTGGACACCCTATATGTGGCAAAGATGCTCGGTTTATACGCTGCGCGTGCAGCAGGGATTCTGCCGCTCGGCGTGTTAGGCAGTGTAGCGGATGTAGCCGACAGCGAGGTTTATCGCGCAATGTTGAAACGCTCGCGAGAGCTTGGGTTTGCATGTGCTACTTGCGTGCATCCCGCTCAGGTGCCGCTGCTTAATGCCGCGTTTGGCCCGACTGAACAGGAGCTCGAGCGCGCGCGGCGGCTGCTTGCGGCCTATGAGGAAGGGATTGCGCAAGGCCGAGGAGCGGTGCTGTTCGAAGGCACGATGGTGGACAAGCCGGTGGCGGATCGCGCTCGCAGATTGATTGCGCGCGCCACGGCGGCCCAAGACTGACCCTTCCTGTGGAGTAAGCAATGTCGCTTTCACAGCCTCTCGTTGGGTTTACCGTTGTCGAGCTAGGCCACAGCGTGGCCGCCCCGTACACCGGATTTATCCTAGCAGCCCTGGGCGCCGAACTGATTAAGGTCGAAAACCCCAATGGGGGCGATGCTGCGCGCGGATGGGGGCCACCTTTTCATGCCGGATCGGGGCCGCACTTCACGGCGTTCAATCGCGATAAACAGAGCATCGCCGTTGATCTTCGTGATGCTGCGCAGCGCGATGCGCTGCGAGAGCTGATCATCGAGAAGGCCGATGTCGTGATCTGCAACATGCGTACCGGCGCAGCGGAAAAGCTGGGCGTCGGGCCGATCGGCTTGCGTCAAGCGAACCCGGCCCTCGTCTATTGTGAGATAGGAGCGTTCGGACACGTTGGGCCATTGGCTGGTAAGCCCGGCTACGACCCGTTGATGCAGGCCTATGGTGGCATGATGAGCATTACCGGTGAAAGCCCGGATCGTCCGCCAATTCGAGTTGGCGTGTCCATAATCGATATGGGCTCTGGAATGTGGGCGGCTATCGGCATATTGAGTGCATTGATGGAACGACGTCGCACAGGCATCGGCTGCGTGGTGCGTACGTCGCTCTTCGAAACGGCGCTAGCGTGGACAGCAACCCCCATTTGTCGATATCAGATGAGCGGTGGAGAACCTCAGGTGCCTCAAGGCTCGGGTGCGGCCGGGATAGTGCCGTATCAAGCGTTCAGGACGCGCGACGGCTGGCTGGTGATCGGCGCAGGCAATGATGGTTTGTTTGGGAAACTTGCCAAAGCTATGGGCCAACCGGAACTGGCGAATGATGAGCGATTTCGTACCAATGGAGACCGGGTAACTAACAAGGCTGAACTGTTGCCCCTTATCGAACGGTTTGCCGTCGGTTTTAGCTCCCGGGAGCTGGCGACGCTTCTAGACGAACACGGTGTGCCAAACGCGCCGGTGCAAACCATTGATCAGGTGGTGGCAGACCCGCAGACGCTGGCGCTTGGCATCTTACAGAGCGGACCGGAAGGCGCGTTTCCGACGGTTGGATTGCCGCTGAGCTTCGACGGACAACGGCCGCCGTATCAAAAGCCGGCGCCCATGCTTGGTCAAGACACGGCACAGTGGCTTCCGGAGATAAAGAGCGGAAAAGGCGTTGTATGAACCCGGTGGCAGCCAGACCGATAACACACTGCAATATCGGCTCAGGTGAGTGGCATCGGCATGTATGTTTGCTACGAAGTGATATTAGTCAATCAGAAGATTGCAATAGTGAATAGCGCTGCTGCATGAAACAAATCTAGGAATGAATAAACCGCCGATGTCACAAGGGTTGACGCAACAGCTGGGCCGATTTGTCGCAGAGATCGCACGTACCGGCGTGCCAGCGGAAGTGCGGCAGGCAGCCAAGGACGGCATTCTCGACGCGATCGGCTGCATGATTGCCGGAAGTAAAGACCCTACCGTTGCCATCGCGCTGCAAGCGCTATCGCCGGCATCGGGAGCATCACGCCTGTGGTTTACTGAGCGCAAGGTGGCAGCGATTGATGCTGCGATGATCAACGGTATTGCCGCTCATGTGCTCGACTATGATGATACCTGTTTGAGGGGACATCCGAGCGCAGTACTGGTACCTGCGATTTGTTCTGTGGCGGACGAGATTGGTGCGAGCGGCGCTCAGCTGCTCGATGCATATGTCGTAGGTTACGAGGTATGGGCTGAACTCGTGGACCGAGAAAGCGGATTCCATCAAATGAAAGGTTGGCATCCGACGGGAATTTTCGGAAGTATCGCAGCAGCCGCAGCTTGTGCGTGTTTGTACGGGCTGGATGCTCGCCAGAGTGCGCATGCCATCGGTCTCGGTGCGAGCCAAAGTGCTGGTCTGATGGCGAATTTCGGAGCGATGTCCAAATCTTTTCACGTCGGTCGGGCGGCCCAGGCGGGTGTGGTTGCGGCGCGCTTGGCTGCGCACGGTTTCACGGCATCGCCTGATGCATTAGAGCATCCGAGGGGCTTTCTTAACGCAGTTTCACCGACTGGCGAGGTTGATACCAGTGCGCCGGCACGCATCGGTCAAACGTGGCAGCTTCCCAAGAGACGAGTTAATTTAAAGAAGTATCCAACGTGCTATTACACCCATAGAGCGTTGGACGCGCTTCTATCGCTCTTGGCAGCTCGAAGGGTGGCTCCGGAAGACGTCGAGCGCCTTGAAGTCACCTTGAGTAAGGAGCACGCGCTTGCGCTGCGCAATGCCCAGCCTCAAACAGCCCTTGCGGCGAAGTTCAGTATGCAATTTGCCATGGCTTGCGCATTGGTCGCGGGGCGGGTGAGCCTTGCCGAACTGACCGACGAATTTGTGATGAGACCGGATGTGCAGGCGCTAATGCCGAAAGTGCAGATCACGATCGACCCAAAATATGATCCGCAGATGCCGGGGGCGGCTTATGCCGACCGGGTAACGCTGGTGACGCTAGATGGCATAAGTCGCTCAGAAGCTGTGCGCCGCGCCAGCGGGCATGCTCAGAACCCACTGCGGGCCGACGAGCTAAAGCGTAAGTTTATCGAGTGCCTGGTCTATGGGGGCTACGCCGGTGATGCCGAGGCGTTTTACAAACGGCTGCTGGCGATCGATACGTTGGAATTCCTGGCGTAAACGTGCGAGGGCAGGTAGGAGCCAAGGCACGGTTCCAGCAATACGAATAGGCGAATGGGCGGTGCGATGTAAGTGGCTCGTCTGAAGTTTCGGCTGCCTCGCTCGCGATCGTTCTGGCGGCGGAATACCGAAAGTGCCAGCAGCGTTAGCGTCAGCGGCTCGCCGAGGCGAGCCGCTTTTTCAGCCATCAACCTCCAAACGCGCGATTCAAGAGCGCCTTCGTCGCCTGCGGGATCTCCCACCCTATCGACCGCTTCGCGCTCGGCGCGCACCTGGTAAAGATGGCCTGATCCCTTATGCAGGCTCCGTGGCAGTGACCGCACGTCCCCGCGCGAGTTGTTGCGCGACCAGGGCGACCCGGCGACCCAAGTGGCTATTGGTCGATCTTTGCGCGCGAGCAACCGGACCGGTTTCTCGGCTGGGTGCTGTTGATCCCGCACGACGCCGTCGGCCCTGACGTCGAGATCGGATGGCGTTTGGTGCGCCACGCCTGGGGCAAGGGCTATGCGACCGAAGCGGCAAGGCAGCTGCTTGCGCACGCCTTCCAAACGGTGGGGCTTGGCCGCGTGGTCGCCGACGTCGATCCGAGGAACGCGCGATCGATCAGGGTGGCCACCAAGCTGGGCATGCGTCCCATGCCGCCGATGGCCAGGCGCGATCACGACAATGTTTTCTGGCAGTCGTTCGTCATCAACGCGACGGGCGAGCGGGGCGCAATGGCTTGAGGGTGCGCCTGAAGGCGCGTCGGCCAGGTGGGGTATCGCGGTTCGGTCTGGTGCCGCTCCGGCGCCACCATGTGAAGACGGGTTGCGCCGTCGGGGCTGGAAGACTGGGGACGATCCGGCGCCGGACCGGCGCGCAAGCCGTGCAAGAGGCGCAGGGCCGCGCCTAGCTCGCCGTCAGGTGCTGTACGAAGCTGCGCGACAGTGCGGTCTGTGGCCGCAGGCTGCTCCATAGTACGTGGCTGCGCACCTGGATCTCGGGAATCAGCGGGCGGCTCGTCAGGTTGTGCACGGGCAGGGCGGCGAGCAGGCCCGATTCCACCAGTGCCACGCCAGCACCGTGGAAGGCCAGCACGATGCCGGTCATCGAGGTCGCGACTTCAAACCGGATATTGAGCGGCCGCTTCAGGAAGGCGTTCAGGTGCTGGCGCAGCAGGGCCTGCGGCAGATAGGTGATGATGGGATAAGGCACCAGGTCGTCGATGCTGACCGCGTCCAGCCTGGCGAGCGGGTGGTCTTGCGGCAAGATGCAGCTTAGCTCGGCGTAGCGCAAGGGCAGGGACTGGATCGCTGCGTGTTCGCCCGGCGAAAACGATACCCCGATGTCGATCTGCTCGTTGATGAGCCGCTCGGGGATCAGGTTCGAATCCATGGATTGCAGCGAAATCCGCGCCTGCGGCCGCGTCCTGGCGAATTCGGCCACGGCCTGCGCCAGCCAGGCGTTGGCAATGGGCGAGCTGGCGCCAATGGCCAGCGTGCCTTGCAGGCCTTCGGCCAGGTCCTGGCTAAAGCGCTCCAGGCCCGCCACCCGCCCGAAAATGTCTTGCACTTCCGGCAGCAGCGCCCGGGCTTCCGGGGTGGGGGTCAGCCGGCCGCCCTCGCGCCGGAACAAGGGGAATCCCAGCCGTTGCTCGAAGTGCTTGATCGTGGCACTGATCGCCGGCTGCGTGACGTGCAGCAGGTTGGCGGCAGCGGTAATCGAGCCGGAAACCATGACGGCGTGGAACGCCTCCAGGTGGCGCAACTGGATGCGGGCATGCATAGGCCGCTCTCTCCATAAGCCGGTCTTATGGCCGGCATCGATTATCTAATTGGCCGCAATCTTAGTGCACTCCCTAGAATGCCGGCTCCTTGCGCGAGCTGCGCCGCGACGCGCCGATTAGTGCGCCGCAACACCTGGAAGTTGACCAAGGAGCACGCATGGCCCAGGCACAGGACACGGTTTATCGCCCCAAGCAGGAAAACCTGTACTTTCCCCAATACCCCAAGTTTGAGTCGGTCGAGGCCGAGCGCTGGCACCGGCGCCAGCGTCTGGCCGCCGTCTGCCGCGTGTTTGCCAAGTACGGCTACGAATATGGATTCGCCGGCCACGTCACGGTGCGCGACCCGGAGCATCCCGAGCTGTTCTGGACGAATCCCTTCGCCATGGATTTCGGCCGGGTGCGTGCCAGCGACATGCTGCTGGTGGACCACGCAGGCACCGTGCTGGAAGGCCGCTGGGCGGTCAACCGGGCGGGTTTTGTGCTGCATTCGGCCATCCACCAGGCCAACCCGGACATCGTNGCGTCGTGCCATGCCCATACGACGCACGGCATGGCATGGGCCGCNCTTGGCCGGCCGCTGGATCCGATCACGCAGACCGCCTGCGGGTTCTATGAAGACCAGGCCGTGATCACCGAGGAAGCCGGCGCCGTGGTCGTCGAAAACGACAAGGGCCACGCCGTGGCACGCGCCTTCGGCAACGCCAAGATCGCCATTCACCAGAATCATGGGCTGTTCTCGGTGGGCCGTGAAACCGTGGAAGAGGCCGCTTGGTGGTTCATCGCCGCCGAGCGTGCGTGCGAGATCCAACTCAAGGCCGAAGCCACTGGCCGGCCGCTGAAACTGGTCAGCCGCGAAGCGGCGCTGCATTCCAAGAAGCACCTGGCCACGCCGTTCATGGCCTGGCTGCATTTCCAACCCATTTACGACGCCATCGTCCGCGAGCAGCCTGACTGCTTGCTGTAACCCGCGCGGGTCGCCGGCCCGCAGCCGGCTCGGCAGGGGCCGGCGAAAACAAATACAACGACATCAGGAGAGCACCTCATGACCCCCAAGCTTCGCGTCCTGGCTGCCATGGCGGCCATCGTCGGCGCCGGCGCCTGCGCGCCCGCCCTGGCTGCATGGCCCGATGACAAGCCCATCGAGTTGATCGTGGGCTTTGCCGCCGGCGGCGAAACGGACGTGCTTGCGCGCACGCTCGCGCCGTATATCCAAAAGCACCTGTCGCCCAACGCCAGCATCGTGGTGGTGAACAAGCCCGGCGCCTCGGGCGCGATCGCCAATTCCCACGTGCAGCGCGCGGCGAAAGACGGCTATACGGTCGCCATGGTCAACACGCCGCCGATGAACTTCCTGCCGCTGGTGCAATCCACCCCCTATGACCCCGACCAGTTTGCGCTGATCGGCCGGGTCGTCAGCGACCCCACGCTGCTGATCGCGCGCAACGACAGCCCCTACCAATCGCTGAAGGAACTGGTCGATGCGGCCAAGGCCAAGCCGGGCGCCATATCCATTGGCCAGAACGGCTTGGGCAGCAACGGCGGCGTGGCATTGAATGTGCTGATGCTGGAAAGCGGCGCCCAGTTCACCGACATCCCCTTTGGCGGCACGGGTCAATCCAAGATCGCGCTGATGGGCGGGCACGTGGACATGATATTTGCCAGCCACACTGCCGTGCCTGATCCCTTGGCAGAAAAGACGCCGCTGCGCATCCTCGCCCAGTTCGTCGACGAGCGCGCGCCCATGCTGCCCAACGTGCCCACGGCCAAAGAGCAGGGGTTCAACGTCGTCGTACCTTCGGACCGCGGGCTGGCAATCGACAAGGACGTGCCCGCAGCCATCCGCGACCGCTTGCAGCAGGCGTTGGAAGCGGCGCTGAAGGACCCGGGTTTTCTTGAGGCCGCCAAGCCTTTCGCCGCCATCCTGGCCTACAAGCCGGGCGCCGAATGGCAGGCCGATATCGACGCCGCCAAAGAGCCGCTGACCCGCCTGGCCAAGGAACTGAAGCAAAAGGGCGCCCTGACGGGCAAGTAGGCACGCCGCGCCGGCACACGCCGGAAACAGCCAAGACCCACAGGCCGGCCTTGTGCCGGCCTTGTCTTATCCAAACCGCCTCGGCCGCGGGCACCTGGTCCAATAGGCGTGGCGGCAGGCAGCCGCAGCCGGCCATGGCCGTTTAGTCGTCGGGCGTACAAACCCGCATACGGTGTCCATCCGGGTCGAGCGCGACAAACGTACGCCCGAAGACGGCGTTAAACGGCGCCAGCTCGATGGACACGCCGGCTGCGTGCCAGGCATCGTATAGGCGATCCACGGCGGCGGCGTCATCGACCATGAATGCCACTTCCGGCCGGTGGCCGGTACCCGAGGAAACGAAATCGGCGGCTTGGGTCGACCACAGGCCCCATCGACCTGGAAACATTGCGCACGGCGATCGCCCAAGAACGCAAGCTGCGCATGCGCTATGTGGATGGTGCCGGCAAGCAGACTGACCGGATTGTGTGGCCGTTTGCCTGGGGCTACTTTGCGCGGAGCCGGATACTTGCAGCCTGGTGCGAAGTCCGGCAGGATTTCCGGCATTTCCAAACCGACCGCATCCGCACGGTACAAATGCTGGACGCGCGCTATCCGGAGCGGCGCGGCAGGCTGCTCAAGCGCTGGCGTGCGACCGGGGCGGACCGGCGCTGGATGCCGGACAGCAGATAATGTCGCTGCCGTGCAGGTGCATGGACAACGTGTCGGGGGAAGGGCTCGCATGAGAAAGCTGATTCTGTTCATCCTGGCGGCGTCATTGGCCGCCACGCCGGCGCTCGCCGGCCCGCCGCTTGCGCCGCCATCGGACGAGGAGCTGAAGATACACATCGCCAACGGCGCCGAAATCGAAGCGCGCCTGGATGTCGACCTGACCGGCGACGGGTTGCCGGACATCGCTTTCGTCGGCCGGGCCGACGGCCGCATCCTGATGGTGTTGGCCGGCTTCCGGGAAGGGGGGCAGGGCGGCTATCGCGCGATCGGCGAAGCGGCGCTGCCCGAAGACCCCTTGGCGCCGGCGGTGCTATCGCTGCGCCGCAATGTGCTGGTCGTCGAGGACGTGACCGGCGGGACGACCGCCACGGCTGCGACCTACCGGTACCGCTACGACGCGAAGGCCGGGCAAATGCGGCTCATCGGCCTGGAAGCCGAACGCTACAGCCGCACCGGGGCGCATGCGCCGCTCAAAATCAGCTGGAACCTGCTGACCGGCGAACACCTGGTCCACTATGCCCGGCCGGCGCGCGGCCGGGACGGCGCGGCCTACGCGTACGACCCACCGGAGCGCACCGTGCGCCACACCGAAGGCCCGGTGTGGATGGCGGATACGCCCGATGCGCAGGAGCTGGTCTTGGCTGAAGAGATACCGGAGGATGAGGATAGGGATTAGGAGGCGGGGGTTACAGGGACGGCGGCCGGCAGCGCGACCGCGTACCCGGGGGAGCCAGCTACCTCGGCCGTCCCAATCTGCTTTGCCATGTCATACAGTGTGACTCCATCCTTGCCCCAATATGCGGGACCTTGGATGGAATAGGATTTGCCGAGCTCTTCTTGGCAAATGTGTTTGGTCAGCGCCGTCAGTGAGTTGAACGTTTCTCCTGTGTAGAGCCATTCGACTTTCCCGCCTTGCCGATATCTAGCTTTCTTCTTGTCGTCGGAAAGGTTCATCTGGTTCTGGGGCAGGACCAATAAGGTCAACTCATCACCATCGTTTAGGTAGCCGTGCTCTTCGAGGATGCTGATGGTCCTGGCCGCCTTCTGCGCTTTGGATTGCTCTTGGGCAGCATCTTGGACAGCCTTGGCGCGCACTTTGACCAAATATTCTTCCTGTACGGGTAGGGGGAGCAATTTATCGAATGACAAGACTTTCGAGCCGTCGCCAAGGTCGTACAGGTCCACCGTGTAGCAGGCAATATCCACGGCAGCCTGCTGGGTGAGCCATAGCACGGTCGTCGTCAGCTCTTTGCTGAACGAAGGCGCGATCAGAATGATCCGTGGATTGTTGCTGAGACTGACTTCATCAGCGTTGGATTTGCCCAGGAATTCTAGGAGTTGCGCTTCAGCATCGGCCCTGGTGAACGAAGGGTTCGTTTTCTTGCATTTCGCCGCAAAGGCTTCGACCACGTGGCTAAAGCTGTGCGTAGCAACCATCGCGGCGTAGCGCAGGGCTTGCAGCTCGGCGTGTGCACCACCGTCGTCTCTTTTGAGTTCTATCACCACCAGCCGGCCGCCTTGTTCTGTCGGCTCGATGGCGAGGATGTCAAGGCGCCGCTTCGAGTCTTCCCAACTGCCATATTCCGTCGCTACGGCCAAGAGGTCGCCATCTTCTTCCAATGCCCAAAGGCGCTCGGCCAAGAAATCGCGAATGTGGTACTCCTCCAATTTCACCGATGCCAAGGAAACCGGCGAGAGTGGCTTGGCATCATTCAAGCTATTGTTATCAAACTTGAATACAGACATGGATGACCTCGTTCGTGCGTCTGTGTCTACATTTGGCTTATTGTAAATAGATAATTCCACGGATTTCTGATGGGTCTGTAAAGTCTTCCGCATGACCGATTTGTTCATTGCTCGGCCAATGGGCTGACGCGCGCATTCGCGCCTGCACCGCCTCCCAGCAAGGTGGCTGACTCCCTCCACGGATTGCGCATAACCTCCCCGCTTTCCAACCATGCAACAACTCCTCGTCGTCCTCCTCTTCATGGTCGTCCTGCCCGTTGCCTGCGTCGTGCAGGACGTCGCGGCCGGTACGGCCGATGTGATGGCGTCCGTCGGGAAGTGGTTCGTGTACTGGGGCGTGGGATGGCGTCTGGTGGCGGCGGGCGCTTATCAGTTGTTCAAGCCCGCCTTTACGGCCAGGCAGATTTTCGAGATCGACGACCCCAAGGCCCACGAGCTGGTGCGTGAGATCGGGTTTGGCAATCTGGCGATTGGCGTTGCGGCGGTTGCCAGCCTGTATGTCCCGCAGTGGGCAGATGGCTTGGCGTTGGCCGGGGCGGTGTTTTATGCCCTGGCGGGCGTGCAGCACATCCGGAACCGCCCGTCGACGCGGCCGGAGGTGGTCGCGATGGTGTCGGACCTGTGGATTGCCGTGATCCTGGTGGCGTATCTTTGCTGGCGCTGTGCCTAGACAAAGCGGCCTGGCGGCTTGCTGCGGTGGTGGTTTCGAAGGGCGATGCGCTCAGGATGCGCAGGGTAGCGTAGCATGTTGCGAGGCGCCGCCTCGATCAGCCGCCGAGCGTTTTTCTCTTGCGTCCCGTCGAAGCGGGGAACGGCTCGCCTGGCCGGCGCTTGCGTAGGGCGGCGCGCGATGAGGATGATGGCGGGCCGCCAGGTTGCGATTCCTTGCCGACGGCAATCAGTTCCTGGACGAGTTCCTGCACCAGCAAGGAAGGCTTTCTCAGGTTGGATACGTGCAGGTTGACGTGCAGCGGAATCTCGGGCACGAAGGGCCGGACCGCCAGCTTGGGAAAGTAGTCGGCGGTATGAATGAATGAATCGACAAGCGCCACGCCGCAGCCTTGCATCGCCAGGCAGCATGCGGTGAAGCTCATGTTGGTTTCGATCGTCCTGTTCAGCCTTGCGCCGCTGTTGATGAAGGCGTCGACGATGCGTACGGCCGTCGGTTCCGTGTCCGGAAAGGTGATGACACTTTCTCCGTCCAGGTCGAAGGGGCTGATGGCCTCTTTGCGGGCAAGCCGATGGTTCTCCGGAAGAATGCAGATTACCCGCGCGGTGGAGATGGGCAGGGCGTGTACGGTGGGATCGCCCGATGAGGGCTGGCAGACGCCGGCGTCGACGTCGTGGTTGGCCACCATCGCAACGACCTGGCGTGTCGACGTCGCGAACACCTTGACTTCCACATCGGGCCGTGCGGCCTGAAAGCGGCGGATGGCCGGCGCGGCCAGTCTCGGCATCAGCGACGGCGAGATGGCCAGCCGCACGACTCCGGATTTTCCCGCGCGCAGGTTCTCGACCTGCTTCCTGACGTCCTGATGGGTGTTCAGGAGGCGGCGGATCTCCGGTAGCAGGGTCTGCATCTCGGTCGTCGGGAAAAGGCGCCCTTGGATGTTCTCGAACAGCTGAAGGCCGGTCTCTTCTTCGACAAGCTTGATCGTCTTGCTGATCGCTGGCTGGGAGACATGCATCCGCTTGGCGGTCTCGGTCACCGAGCCGGTTTCGCAGACCATCTGGATCACTCTGAGCTGTCGTATATCCATGATTGCCCATAATTAAAAGATATGGATGTATGAAAATAAACTTATTGACCGTCGAAATCTACCCCACTAGGATGCCTGCATAACGTGACGCGTCGACAGGATGTCCGACGGATGTCCAAAGACGCGAAAGGGGGAACGGCAGATGCTGGAGTACCGCGTCGAGGACGGGGTCGCGCACTTCGTTTTGAACAACGGCAAAATGAATGTGCTGACGCCGCAAACCTACAAGACGTTTTACGCCTGCCTGCGCGAGTTCGAGATCGATCGCGATGCCAGGGTGGGCATTTTCTACGGCGCGGGTTATGACGAGGGCCGTTCCTTTTGCGCCGGCGACGACATAAAAAACAAGTACCGTCCGCCGCGCACCCGCCAGCAGGAGCTCGAGGCCTATCTTTTCCTGCACCAGGACGAAGGGGACACGCCTTCGCGACCGGGCTGGGAAGAGGATGTCTTTCGCCACCGGCGCTACAAGCCCATCATCGCGGCCATTAGCGGATACTGCCTGGGAGCAGGGCTGGCTTGCGTACTGCAGCACAGCGATATCCGCATCGCCACGCCGTCGGCGAAGTTCGGGCTCCCGGAGGTCAATTTTGGCGCAGCAGGGTTGTCAGGCGTCACGCGCCTGGCCCAACACATCGCACCGGCCGATGCCGCGTGGCTCGCCCTGACGGGGGAATTCATCGATGCCGAGCGCGCGGAAAAGATCCGGCTCATCAACGAGGTCGTGCCCCATGACCGGCTCATGGATCGGGCGCACGAGATCGCCCGGCTGATCAAGCGGCATCCACCCACGGCCGTGCGCGTGGAAATGGAAGCGCTCGAGCTCGGCATGAACATGGACCGCTACGACGCTGCCCGATTCGGCCAGCATTTGTACAAGCTTCACCGTACCAACTACGAAGGGTACGGCTCGACGGAAGGTTTTTTCTCCGCACCGAAACCGGCCGGGCAGGCCACCCCTTCAAGCGATCCAAAGGCGACAGACGAATGATTCCCCAAGCAGAAGCGAATGCGTTGTGGACGGAAAGCGACGAAGCATTCCGCAAGCGCGTAGAGAGCGAGCCGCTGCCGGAAAACCTGGCACAACTGTTGCAGGAGGCCGTGCAACGGCATGGCGACGCGCCTGCCTGGATCTTCGTCGATGCCGACCGGCCGCCGATCAGCTGGCGCGACCTGCAGAAAATGGTCTTCAAGGCGGCCAACGCCTTCGCGGACGCCGGCGTGGTCCAGGGCACGCACGTGGGCGTGATGCTGCCCAACGTCCCGGAATTCCTGGTGGCGTGGCTGGCCATCGGGACCTTGGGTGCACGCATGATCCCCATCAACCCGGGGTATACGCCGAAGGAACTGGAATACTGGTTGACCGATGGCGACGTGACCGTGTTCCTGCTCGATGGCCAGCGTTTTGCCACCTATGAGGCGGTGCGCGACAAGGCGCCTCTGCTCAAGCCGGAGAACGTCATCGTGTGGGGGGCGGACATCGACGGATTCCGCCGTTGGGAGCACCTGTTGGACAAGGCCGGCGAGGCGTTTTCGGGCAAGGCCGTCATCCGTGCCGACGATATCGTCAACATCCAGTACACATCGGGCTCGACGGGTTGGCCCAAGGGATGCTTGCTTTCGCACCGGTACTGGATCCTGTGCGGCAAGCTCGCCGCCGCGATGTGGCCGGGCCTGAAGCGCATCCAATGCGACCTGCCGTTTTATTACATGGGCCCGCTCTGGCGCTTCGTCATGGCTGCCTTCAATGGCTCGGCGCTGTGTGTCCCGCCCGCGTACAGCCTGAGCCGCTTCCGGCAGCGCGTGCGCGATTACCGCTACGACATGGCATGGATGACCAACCCGGTTGCCATGCTCGACCCGGACCCGATCGAGAAGGACCACAGCCTGACGATGATCGCCACCTTCGGCATGCCAGCGGAGCTGCGGCTGTCGCTGGAGTCGCGCTATGGCGTGCCTGTCCGGGATGCATTTGGCATGACGGAGATCGGCTTTGCGATCGGATGCCGCATCGGCGATGCNAAGTCCACGGCGCTAGGGACNTGCGGCAAGGTGCTGCCTTACCGCCAGGCCATCATCGTCGATACTGAAGGCAAGGAAGTGCCGGACGGCCAGCAGGGCGAGCTGTGCATTGCCGGTCCCGGCATGCTGCAGGGTTATTACAAGAAAGAAGAAGCGACGCGCGAGGCCTTCCGCGGTCAGTGGTTCCGCACGGGCGACCTGGCGTGGAAGGACGAAAACGGCTACTTCTACATCATCGGCCGGATCAAGAACATGATACGGCGCAGCGCGGAAAACATTTCGGTCACCGAAGTCGAAAGCGCGCTGTCGACGATCCCGGAGGTCAAGGATGTGGCGGTACATGGCGTACCGGACGCCATGCGGGGCGAGGAAGTCAAGGCTTGCCTGATCCTGAAGGACGGCTTCCGTCCGGAAGACGTGCCGCCCGAAAAAGTCCTGGACCATGCGAGGAAGCACCTGGCCCGGTTCAAGGTGCCTCGCTATGTCCAGTACTACGCGGAATTTCCAAGGACCGGTTCCAACAAGATCGCCAAGAAGCGGTTGGTGGACGGCGAGGGAACGACCCTGACCGGAACGTACGATGCCGTGTCCGGAACCTGGTCCCATCCGGAGACGAGCGATGACACAGTCCGCCATTGTTAAGGAGCGCCAGGATGGCGTGCTGACGATCTGGCTGAATCGGCCGGAAAAGCTCAACGCGCTGACGTCGCCCATGTACCAGGAGATTGGCGATGCGGTCATCCAGGCTGGCGCCGATCCCGAATGCAGGGTCATCATGCTGGCGGGCAAGGGCAGGGCGTTTTCTTCCGGGTTCGACCTCGAGCAGGAGGTGGCCGGGCGGGCGCATGCGCAAAAGCTGCATTTGCTTGCCCGGGTGGCCAACCGCGCACGGTGGGCGATCTGGGATTGCGATAAGCCCGTCATCGCCGCGGTGCACGGCTACTGTCTGGGCGGTGCCTTCGAGCTGATGCTGCCGTGTGACTTCACCATCGCATCGGAAGACTGCCAGCTGGGTGAACCGGAGATCCAGTTTGGAGCGGGGCCGGCCTTCATGATGGTGCCGTGGATGACCGGCCACAAGCGGGCCAAGGACGTGCTGCTGACGGGGCGGCGCCTGACGGCGGCCGAAGCGTGTGACGCGGGATTCGTTACGACGGTGGTGGCGGCCGACGAACTCATGTCGACCGCGCGCGCCTTGGCCGAAACCCTGGTCGCCATGCCCATGGCGGCGTTGCAGATGACCAAGGCAGGCATCAACCGCGCCTACGAGGCGGCCGGCATGCGCACGCACCTGCAGTCCTGGACGGAGTCGACGGCGTACCTGAGCTACGTCGTGAAGGAAGCGGGTAGCGTTTTCCAGCAGATCGTCGAAACGCAGGGAACTGCCGCGGCGCTGGAATGGCGCAGGCAAACCTTCCGCCATCTGTACGGTTCTAAACGGAAAGACTGATGGGTAGCGTGTTGCTTCGCCAGGCGATATTGGGCATATGCGTCGTGCTGACCGCATTGACGCTGACGTTTGTGCTCGTGCGCATGAGTGGCGATCCGACCAGCATCATCCTGCCCCAGGAAGCGACTGCGGAGCAGCGCGAGCAGCTGAGGCAGCAGCTGGGGCTAAACGACAGCCTGCTTACGCAGTATTTCAACTATCTGTCCAATGCGGCAAGAGGCGACTTCGGCAGCTCCTACTTTGATGCCGAGTCGGTGTCTTCCATCGTCATGCGGCATCTGCCGAACACGCTGGTGCTGGCGGCCACGTCCCTGTCCCTGGCCTGCCTGTTTGCGATTCCGCTGGGCGTGGTCGCGGCCATCCGGCAGGGCGGGTTGATAGACCGTGCCGTCCAGGTCGTCGCCGTGGTTGGCGCGTCCATGCCGTCGTTCTGGGTCGGCCTGCTGCTGATCCAGATTTTTGCCGTCGGCCTGAACCTGTTTCCGACATATGGGTCCGACAGCCCCGCCCATCTGGTCTTGCCCGCACTGACGCTGGCCTTGTATGTCTTTCCGGGATTGTCCCGCCTGACGCGCGCTTCGGTGCTGGAAACGCTGCCGCAAAGCTACGTGACGGCCGCCCGTGCCAAGGGGATGCCCGAATACCGGGTGATCGGCCGGACGGTGCTGCGCAATTCGCTCGTTCCCATCCTGACGCTGCTGGCCCTGGAGATCGGCAACCTGATAGGCGGTGCGGTCCTGACCGAAACCGTGTTTGCCTGGCAGGGCATCGGCAGGCTGGCGATCACGTCCATCCAGCGCCGGGATTTCCCGGTGGTGCAGGGGGTTGTGGCCTACGTGGCGGTGGGCTTTGTCGTGGTCACCTTCCTGGTCGAGATCGCGATACGTGTGGTCAACCCGAAGCTAAGGCAAAAGTAATGCAGCAGACTGCAAAACGCCGCCCGCGGTGGGTCAAGGGAAACCTGGTTTTCCTGGCAGCAAGCGTCGTCTTGTTGGCCCTGCTCGTCTTCGCGGTGGCCGGTGATGCGCTGGCGCCGATCGACCCGGCGCGCCAGTCCCTGCGCAGCCGGCTGCTGCCGCCTGGGGCGGAAAGCCGCCTGGGCATCCATTGGCTGGGCACGGACTCGGTCGGGCGCGATGTCCTGTCGCAGATCATTGCGGGGGCGCGTCCGGCGATCGCGGTCTCGGCCGCCGCGGTTGCCCTGGCGGTGCTCGTCGGCGTCGGACTCGGCATGATCGCCGGATACCGCAGCAAGCGCATGGCCGATGCCCTGCTTTACGTGACCAACATCCAGCTGGCATTTCCCTTTTTCCTGTTGGCCGTCACGGTCGTCGGCATCCTGCGCCCCAGCATTCCCCTGGTGATATTCGTCATCGCGCTGGGGTGTTGGGTCCCGTTCGCGCGGATTGCCTATTCGGAAACGCTGGTGGTGGTCGAGCAGGAATACATCGAGGCCGTCCACGTCATGCGGGGTTCGGTGCCGCGCATCCTGTTCAGGCACGTCCTGCCCAATATCCTGCCGAACATCGTCGTGCTGGCCACGTTCATGCTGGGCTCGGCCATCGTCATGGAAAGCGGCCTTTCGTTTGTCGGGCTGGGTGTGCCGACCGCCACGCCCACCTGGGGAAGGATGTTGTCGGAAGGGCGCGATTACATGCAGACCGCCTGGTGGCTGACGGTTTTTCCAGGCGCAGCCATTTTCTTGCTTGTGCTGTCCATCAATGTCTTGGGGGAGCATCTGAGGGATAGGATCAGTCCCAAGAAGTCGTCCAACTGAGTTTCATCGCAGCTTTCGCGTGGCAGTCCGACCGTCCTAGGAGTCCATCATGAAACCATTACAGTCATCGACTCGCAGCACCTTGAAGCGGTTTGCGCTTGGCGCCTTGTCAGCCATGGCGCTGTCCTTTGCGTCCGGTCCGGCCTGGTCGGCCGAACCCGTGACCGCGCGCGTAGCGCTTAGCGGCGGACTGGACCGGCTTGATCCGTCCCAGACTGCCAACGGCACCGACTTGGTGATCGTCACGCAAATCTACGAAACCCTGCTGGAGATCGACTACGCCACAAAGGAGCTCAAGCCGAAGCTTGCGCAGTCATACCGCGCGGTGTCTCCGACGCTTTGGGAGATCAAGCTGCGAAAGGGGGTCAAGTTCCACGACGGATCGGAGATGACCGCCGAGGATGTCAAGTTCTCGATTGAGCGCATCCTCGATCCCAAGCTGAGTTCGCCGCATTTTTCCCAGCTCAGCAGCATCAAGGAAGTCCGGGTCGTCGATCCCTATACCGTGGAGATCGAAACGAAGGTCCCGGACCCGGTCTTGATGCGTCGCATGCAGCCGCTGGGTGGAAGCGGCCGGCTTTTCATCATGTCCAAGAAGTACTACGAGGGCAAGGACAATGCCGAGTTGGCCAACACGCCCATGGGAACGGGCCCCTACAAGCTGGAAAGTTGGGAGAAGGGGCAGCGCCTGGTGCTGACGCGCTTCGAAGACTACTGGGGCAATAAGCCGGAGATCGACAAGGGCATCTATACCTTCATCCCGGAGAACGCGACCCGCGTCAATGCCCTGGTGCAGGGAGAAGTCGACATCATCCAGCGCGTGCCCATCACCGACGTGGAGCGTCTGGAAAAGAGCGACAAGGTCCATGTGATAGCCAGCCCGAACGGCCTGGTGCACACGCTGCTGCTTGATTCCTCCAAGCCACCGTTCAACGACATCGACGTGCGCAAGGCCTTTGCGCATGCGCTGGATGTCGAAGACATGGTGGAGGGCCTGTTGGGCAAGTACGGCCGGGTGTACGGCGTGCCGATGAGCGAGAACGTGGTGCAGTTCGATGCCAGCATCAAGCCCTATGCCTATGATCCCGAGCTGTCCAAGCGACTGCTCAAGGACAAGGCGCCGATCAAGCTCGAAACCTTCACGTCCGACGGCCGGTATGTCAATGACCGGGACTTTTACAACGTGATCAACAGGCAGCTCGAGGAGGTGGGCTTCAAGGTCACGCCGCAGACCCTGGAGTGGGGCCGGCTGATCAACATGATGCAGAACCGCAGCGCCGGGCCCTTCTACATCATCGGCTGGGATTTCGGCGAAGGGGATGCGAGCAAGATCAACTCGTTCCTGCATTCGTCNTCGGCACTGTCCATCACGCAGGACGCGGAGTTCGACCGCCTGGNCGCATTGGCAGGCCAGGAAATCGATCCCGCCAAGCGCACGAAGATCTTCCACGACATCCAGAAGTACGTACATGACCAGTACTTCATCGCGGCGATTTGGCAGGCAGCGGCGCTGTATGGCTTTTCCAAGAAGTTCACTTGGGAAGCCAACTCTGGCGACACGCTGTTGCTGCACGAAGTCAAGGTCAGCAAGTAAAGGCGCAATCCGGCGTGAAGAATAGTCCTTCTGGCATCACGCTGTCGGTGCGGGACCTGGGTGTCACGCTCAGGTCCCGCAGCGGTGCGCTTTCCCTTGTCAGGAATGTCAGTTTCGACATTGCCCGGGGCGAGATCTTCGCCATCATCGGCGAGTCCGGCTCGGGCAAGACGACGACGGCGCAGGCGATCATGGGCCTGTTGCCCAAGCATCTCGAAGTGACCGGCGAGGTCCTGCTCGGGGGGACGGACCTGCTGGCGCTGCCGCCCAGAGAGCGCCGGGCGTTGCTCGGTAAGCGGATCGGCTTTGTCAGCCAGGATGCCCTGAGCGCCCTCAACCCGTGCACCACGGTCGGCTACCAGATCGCCGAAGTCATGATGGTGCATCGCAAGACCCCCAAGCGGGAAGCGATGCAAAGGGCGGTCGAGCTATTGCGGCTGACCGGGGTTTCCGCACCGGAGCAGCGCGTCAACCACTATCCGCATCAGTTTTCGGGCGGCATGCGCCAGCGCGCGCTCATTGCCATGGCGCTCGCCTTGGACCCGGAATTGTTGATCGCCGATGAGCCGACGACGGCGTTGGATGCGACCGTCAAGGCGCAAATCAATGAACTGCTCCTGTCCTTGCGGGATCGCTTCGGAATGTCGGTCCTGCTGATTACCCATGACATGGGGACGGTGGCCAAGCTGGCCGACAGGCTGTTGGTGATGTACGCGGGGCAGTGCGTCGAACAGGGTCGGGTGGAAGACACCTTCGCACAGCCGCTGCACCCCTATGCGCGCCTGTTGCTGAAATCCATCCCCAGGTTGGACCAGCCCAAGCAGCTGCTGTCGTCCATTCCGGGCGCCCCGCCGCCGCCGGGCGGCCTGCCTGCCGGCTGCCCGTTCGAGCCGCGGTGTGACCGCGCCGATGCCCGGTGCAAGGCCAGCGCGCCGGTGCTGCGCCGGTTTCCCGGGGACAGGCAGGCGGCGTGCCACCACTGCGAGATGGAGGCCCAACCATGAGTATGTCGGCGAGCGTGGCACCAGGCGGGCCGGACGCCGCCCCGGCCTTGCTCAAGGCGGAAGGCATCACCAAGACTTTCCTGATCCCGCGGGGATTGTTCCGCCCCGCGCTCAGGCTGTCGGCCGTCAACGACGTCAGCCTGGAGGTCCGGGCGGGCCGGACCCTGGGGATCGTGGGCGAATCGGGATGCGGGAAGTCGACGCTTTCCCGTATCCTGGCCGGCACCCTGCGGGCGACGAGCGGGCGCCTGGTACTGGACGGGCAGGACCTCGACGCCTTGTCGCCTGCCACCAGGAAGCAGGCGCTGCGCAAGGTGCAGATGGTGTTCCAGTCGCCCTACAGTTCGCTGAACCCGCGCATGACGATCGCGCAGATCGTGCGCGAGCCGCTGGATATCCATGCCCGGTCGGTGCCGCTCGCGCAGCGCGATGCCAGGGCAAGGGCGATGCTGGAGCGGGTTGGCCTGGGCGCAGCCTTTGCCGATCGCCATCCCAACTCCTTGTCCGGCGGACAGCTGCAGCGTGTCGGGATCGCGCGGGCGCTGATCGGCGACGCGCGGCTCATCATCTGCGACGAGCCGGTTTCTGCGCTGGATGTCTCCATCCAGGCACAGGTCCTGAACCTGCTGCACGAAATGCAACGATCGCTGGGGCTGTCGTACGTGTTCATCTCGCATGACTTGTCGGTGGTCGCCAACATGGCGGATGACATCGCGGTCATGTACTTGGGCAAGGTCATGGAATACGGCCCCGCATCCACCGTGCTGGGCAAGCCCGCCCATCCCTATACCCAGGCGCTCGTCGATAGCGCCAACATCCCGGATCCGCGCATCGAGAAAAGCCGCCGCACGATTGCCCTCAAGGGGGAGATTCCGACCCCCACCCAGCCGCCTTCCGGGTGCCGCTTCAGGACGCGGTGCCGGCTGGCTGCCGCGGTCTGCGCCGAGCAAGAACCGGCGCTTGCCGCGCGGGGCGCCGTGCAGCATGCAGTGGCTTGCCATTTCGCCTAAACCTGTCCAACTCTGTGGCCTGACAATGTCCCACGTCTCTTGCCCCCAACCGGACCACGTATCCTGGTGGTTCCAGGAAGCCCTGCAGCATGATGACCAACCGCCGCTCGCACCCCTGCGCGGCATCGTCAACGCCGATGTCGCCATCGTGGGCGGCGGCTTCACCGGATTGTGGACCGCCTTGCTGCTCAAGCAGAAGAAGCCGGACCTGCAGGTAGCCTTGATCGAGGCGAACCGCTGCGGGTCGGGCGCCAGTGGCATGAACGGTGGAAAGGTGCACGGCTACTACGCCTCGCTGCTGACGCTAAGCAACACCGTGGGCGAAGCGGCCGCGCTGGAAGCCGCTCGCCTTGGCACGGCCGCCCAGGATGCGATACGCGAATACAGCCGCACCGCGCCCATAGACATCTGGTGGCGGGAATCCGGCAACATGCGGGTTTCGCTCATTCCCGCCCAGGATGCCAAGCTGGACCAGATGGTCGACGTGGCGAGACGGCTGGGCGTGCCCGACAGCGTCGTGCCGCTGAGCCACGACGAGGTGATGCGTCGCGTGTGGTCCCCGGTGTTTCGCCGCGGCCTGTTCTTCCCGGAAGGCGCCAACGTCCAGCCGGCGCGCCTGGCGCGCGCCTTGTTGCGATCGTGCCTGCTGGCGGGGGTGCAGGTATTCGAGAACACGAAGATGACGGCGCTCGAGGAGGGATCGCATTGCGTCGTCAAGGCGGCGGGCGGGGAGATCCGTTGCGCGAAGGTCGTGCTGGCCACCAATGTGGCGCTGGCCAACCACCGGGACGTGGTGGGCCGCTTGGCGGTGTTTTCCTCATATGCCGTCATGAGCCAAGCCGTTCCCGACCTGGCCGCGCGGACCGGCTGGCACGCGTACGAAGGGCTGGCCGACGCCCGGATGTTCTTGCACTACTTTCGCAAGGCGGGCGAAGACCGCGTGCTGATGGGATCGGGTTCCGGCCCGATCGTTCCGGCCTACAACCTCGATCCTGCCAAGCTCAACCGGGACAGGGCGAGCGCCCTGCGCGCGGCCACGGGCTTGCACCAGCTGTTGCCGGCCCTGAAAGGTGTTGGCGTGGACAAGGCATGGGGCGGCGGCATCGACATGTCGGCCGACCGGCTGCCCTTTTTCAAGGCCGTGGGAAAAGGCAATGTCTTCA
>Ga0065720_1019393_pt1 | contig 27005 bp, 29 predicted proteins | sample Thericmetagenome_FD_59107 | JGI IMG/M metagenome (GOLD analysis project Ga0065720, IMG submission 59107) | Thermophilic microbial communities from the Joint Bioenergy Institute, California, USA of rice/straw/compost enrichment - eDNA_2 v2... | ecosystem: Engineered > Solid waste > Grass >... | reverse complement strand
TATCTGGGAGCTTATCAAAAAGAATAAAGAATCAGAATCTTTTTGGCCAACTCTTGAATAGGCATAAGCTATTTCAACCAATTGTTTGGGGTCAAATTTTTCAATATTCTTTTCTACCTTTTGTTTGGCAAGTGAAAAGATCTTCGTATATCTTGAATCAAATAGATTAGCATAAACCAAATAGAATAATATGGTTGGTAGTTTATCAAATTGGATGTCTTCAAATTTCTCAATTATAATGTTTTCTATAGATATCCAAAACTTCTTTAGCAATTGTGCAAATTCAGGATCAACTCTAGGTCCTTTGATATGCTGTGAAGAACCAGAAGAAGAAATATTTGAATATATTTTATAGATGGACTTTGTCTTGATGGCTGCGGCAGGAATCAATTTGATAATCAAATCAACATAATCAAGTTTTCTAATCTCTTCTTCTGAGAATAACTTGAAGAGAAGTTTCCATTTATCTAAATCACCAATATTCAGAGCAACCATTGATTGGAATATCTGAACCAAGGGTCCGGCAACAATATTTTCCTTAGGAAGACGATTAATGATATCAAATATGATCTTTTCAATTGCTTTTAACTCCATTGTTTTTTCAGCAAAACTAATTTTCCCACTTTTCTCATTCAACACATATATTTCAAGAGCTTTTGCGAGGATAAGCAGATTCTTTTCCTGGCTAATGAGATCAAATAAGGGGAGAGAGTACTGTTTAGGAGGATTGAAACTATCCGTTTTGAGCAGAAATAGAATAAAATAGACATAATTTTCAAGATGTTTGAAGTCTCGATCATTATAATGAAGCCAAAATATTTGATTGATCAAGCCAGACATTTTGGGGTTGATCTCTTGAGGTGGGGTAACGTAGTATCTTTTGACAAAGCTTATGACGGCTTTCAAATCATATTTAATTGGGATTACTGCTCCTTTGCTACGAGATAAATATTCATTGACTATTCCATCGTACTGTTTCGACAATAATGAATACTTTCCTGCTAATTTATTTGACATAGTATTGAAGGGATTCAAAGCTATTATGATGTCAGTTAGTACAAACAAGTCCATGGTTTTAGTGGCTCTATCCTGAATAAACATTTGAAGAAGGTTATCATAGAGAATGTTAATAATAATCTCTACTTGGTTGATAATTTTAGCAGCTTCTTCTGAGTTAAGTTCGTATTTAGAGTTTTTGAATATGAAATATAAAACGGTGCATAGTTTGGGTAAATGACTAAATTGGGTTGGATTAATCTTGTTTGCAAAAGATTTGAGCAAGTTTGTAGACTCATCAATGCTGAAGCATTTAAAAAGCCATTTGTTATACGAATAACTCTCCAAGATGGTTAGTAAGTTAAAGAAGCTGATTTTAGGAATATTTTTCAGAACTATTCTTGAGAACTCCTTAAAAAAGCTTGGATTGTTTATTTTTTGTAGACAAACAACTAAAATCACAGCTTTCAAAAGATCCCCATTATCCGAGCAATCATAGTTTTGTTTGAATACAGTGATAGAGTTTGTCACCAACTTATTGATAAGTTCACTATTGGCATGCTTATGGAGGTACTGTATTTTATGCAGTAATGCTGCATATGAATTGGGCTTAGATATGCTATCTAAGTTTTGATTGAGTTCAGTCATGAGGCTCTGGATTTGTTCTTGATTAAAGTTCCCTCTATTTTGTGTAACTTCAAGAAACTTCATCATAAAAGCTTTTTCATTAAAATTCATTGTTTTAACCTGCCCAGTACTGAAAAAATTCAAAGGAGAAATGGACTTTTGAACCCAGAAATAGTTTGGATAAAATCTCCTTTTGATACAGCCATTAAGAATATAAAAGCTTGCCTTTTTTAGAAGCATGTTGTTGATTTATTTATTTGGATCCCTGAATAAAATTTATTGAGAGAAAAGTATATTTGGTTTAGATTCACAAAAGGTAAAACTTTTTATGATACAAATAAAGTTAAAGACTTAGGTAGATTAATATGCCTTAGAGTTCTTTTACTTCTTTTTTAACTCTATTATATGTTCTGAAAGCATTTGTATCTATTCGAATTTAGACCAATGAGAAAAACATACTTGTTGGTCATAATTTTGTTTTATTGACTTCATCTCTTCTGCTAATTTTGCTAGACTCTTTTCAAGTTCTGCATTTTCCTTTATCAGTTTTTGCTTAGAGGCCTTCTCGTTGTTGATTTGTTCTTTTATCAATTCATTTTGATTGTTAGTATCTTCAAGTTTAAGTTCGAGATTTTGATTCTAAATTTTCAGAACCAACGGTAATAAAACATACTTTAAAGGCCATTTGGAGCAGCTTTGATTTAGTCTTCTCATATAATGTTCTAAACTTCTCATCATTATCTTCATCAGATTTTGTCAGAGAATTCAAAGGGATAAGATTCTGTGTTTGACTGTCAATCAGTTTCATTGAAATTCTAATATATTATTTATCAGAAAAGTGTCTTACCTCTGAAGGCCTCTGGCCACATTTTCTGAAACTTGTTCTTGGTCATCCTTTTGGAGTGAATCTTCAATACTCTCAAGGAGTCCCCTTCTATTTTGTAATTCCTTATATTTCAAGAATCTATTCATGTCTTCTGCATTTATAGATGAAAAATCAGGAGAAATTTGATTAGATTCGCATAGTTGTTCATATTTCTCTTTCAAATTGCTAATAATATTGCAGGCAGTCCATAGTTCTTCAGTCCCTGTCAATATATTCTCTAAGGAATTGTCTGTAGCATTAGTCGAGAAAGATTTATCCTCTTTGACAAGATTAATCTGACTCTCTGCTGTTTGGAGAGCCAACACAAGGGAATCAATTTGTTGTTTATAGAAGGCTTCGGACTCTTTCAGAGACTACAGAGTAATAAGCATTTCATTCACTATAATATACATTCAACTCAATTTGATTCTTCAAAGCAATAGTATATCCCACTCCTTCTTTCTTTTCTTTAATGCATTGATTCACTTTTTCAGTTCTAAATATTTTCCTTCACCCTGTGATTTATATGTCCTAAATACTTACCTATAGTATTTGGATGGCAAACATAAAGCAGATAGTGACGCGTCTTTTTGGTAATAAATAACCTAGGATGTCTAAGCTTGTTAATTTAGAGAATACCTCCTTTTCTAAAAATTCTGAGGATAATAAGCAAAGTGAATGAAAATGAGTGCAAAATTGGGCTGCAGAGTCCCTGATATCATTATTAATTGTTTTAAGTTTATGTATGGGGATTTTGTCCTTAAAGACATATATGATCCCTTTATAATCATCATCAGTGTAGCCTTTTTCGATCCCTTCTTCTTCTAATAAAGATTTTTCTTTATAGGTATTCTTTAGTTTTTCTTTACAGTGAGTTATTAATAATTAAGTCTACCAATAAGTTGAGGAAGTTTCTTCAATTTTTCTGCAATGACTTGAATATAAGTAATAATATAGTTGAAATTCATGATATCTGCCTGTTTTTCTAATCGAAGATTCAACAACTCAAGTAGGACAGATTTGATTTCGCCAAGACCTTCAATTATAGAATTATTCATTGTTTTGAGAATTTCAATATCATTCACAAGATTAACCTCTTCTAATAGTAAATGTTTCTAAAAATATAGTGATTAAAGTAAGTGGTTACAAAAAGATCCTCGCATTTTTTAATCAAATCTTGATATTCCACTTTGTGCTCAAGTATTAGGCTTATTTTACTTTCAAAAGTTTGAATCCTTTTAATTAACTGAATGACCCAAAGCTATACTGATTCAAAAATTGACGATTATTTTTGTTCACTAAGCTATAATCAATTGCTTTGAATGCTTGCGCTGCTTGAAGAACTCTCGAAATTAATTTTGATAGACAATCCTTATATAAGGGAATTTCATCACAAATCTATTGTCTCATATAGATGAGGGAAAAGTACTTTTTTGGAGAAAGAATAATAATTTTTTTGATCCTCTTCTTCCGTGTATGCACTAATAAAGGAAATTTTCAGATTAATCGCTTCTGCGAGTTTGACAAAGTTATCAATTGACAATGATCCAGAGGAAATTATTTTGTCCAGCAGTAGGAGTTGATTATTCTAGAATATAACTTACAGATGAATTAGAATGAACATCCGCTTTTCTTATTCTCTGAATATTAAGCTCTGAATATTTCTTATTTTCATTAAAGGGAAGTCGAGATTTAATGAGAAGATCTCTTTCTTGAAGTATCTTATTTAGCTTGGCCTTTTCTTCTTCAAATACAAATTCTTGGTAGTTTAGTTGATTGGTTTTTTGGTTTAATTCAGCTTGAAGTTTCCTCTTTTCATTTTCAAGTGTATTAATTTCTTGAAGAAGAATCTGCTTGTTAGTACTCAGTTCATTTATTAAGTTATTCTGTTCTTGAAGAGTCTTTTTATTTTCAGCTAATTGAGATTCAAGATCTTTAAGTCTTCCTTCAGTGCTTTTTCTTACTTCGAAAAGATGTATGTGGAGTTTTTCTTTTAGTTGTAATGACTTAATTATTCTCTTTTACCATTTTCTTCTACTTTCACTTGATAATCCTCGGTTAGGACGTTAAATTGTTCTCTCAACTTCTCAAGCTCATCTTTTTGCTTGCCATGAAGGAGATTGCCTAAAAAGGAACTCTTGGAGTCATTTTCTACTCTTTGAGATAACAAAAACTTGATTTTACTTAATTTATTCACATCTTCTATTAATGACTCCACTCTCTTGGCTAATCTTGAGTTAGTGAAAGTTAATGATTCGATTTCTTCTCTTTTCTGCTGAATTTCTATATCTTTTTCTCTAAGTTTATCTTCTATCTCCTTTTTGGCAGCTTGTTCCTAACAATGAGAAGATTCCTAACTAGACAAACTTGAAGGATAACTTTCTTAAGGAAGCTGAGGTCTCGAAGCATCTTTTTTATTTGTTCTTCTGAATAAGTTTTGCTTGTTTTAGGATTTTCATCTTGCATAGCTAATAAAATTTAAGTCTTTCTTTTGCAATAATATTTTTGAAGCTTGAGCATATTCTTAACATACTGTGATGAGAAGAATCACTACTCTGTGAGGCATCTGATAGGCTAAGAGTAGTTGGAAAAAACGAATGAGAGTATTTTCAGGGTTTATGAAAGTGATCTGATAATTCAAAAGTGAAAAGTGGGATGAAAAGATAAGAATTCTTGCTATCAAAATAAACTCTCTTAGAAGTTGAATATTATAATATTCGGAAAGAAAAATTTCAAAGAGATATAAATTTTATTTGAAAAATGGAGAATAAAACCCTGAATGCAAATAAAGAGGAACAATTTTTCGCTCACTTTATGAAGAGATTAGTGGAGTCTATGTTAGAGATTCCAATAAAAGGGAAGGAATGTATTCACGGAAATAAGATTGCTATTGAAGCTAAGATAGAAGAAAACATGAACAAGAGATTGTCATCTATAGATAGAGATAATTTCAATATTTGTGTCAATCAGATTATCTCAAGAATACAAAATTTATCAACAGTTGGTAAACCATCTCTCTCAAGTATTTAAGCCTACTAGATTTGGATATTCCTTATAATTTAGAACAGAAGAATTCAGGGATTTTACAGGAAGAAGAGCTGGCTAAAAGATATGGGGTTACAATTAGAACTAATGATATGAAAAATATTGTTGGTGGAGGAAACTTCTCAGATCGAGTTATGACATTCTTCACTAATTTCTTAAATGAAAAGAAGGGAGTTATAGATAAAGTTTTTAATTCTTATGCATTTGATCAAGAAACCACAAGTTCTCTGTCATTGCAAAATGTGGGTAGTCGAAGGTTTGCTTTTGAGAAAGCTCATAAAATGATTGAGGATAAGCTAAAAATAAAGAACGGTTTTAAAACTTTGAAACGAGCTTTCTTCATTGCCAAATTTCCAAATTCAAGGTTTTACTTAATAGAATACTTGAGAGACTTTAGAAATCCTGAAGTAAAAAAGAATAAAAGTATGTCCCCCCTTTTTGAGACTTATTAATCTATAGTGAGTCTGAACAAGCTGAAGTATTCGATCATAATTTATGATCCAAGCACTGAGAGTGATTCTGAACTACTAAACTATACACTTGAAACTTGGAGAGATTTTATTTGCTTTGTCCTAAAAGAATCCGGAGAAAAAATAGAGAGGGATGATTTTGAACTAGTTGTTGGAGATGCTTTAAAACAGCCTAATATTCTGGACATTGGGTTAACAGTATGCCAATATCTTAGCATACTTTTTGAAGAAAATTGCCCATCCAATGACATTAAACTCAAATTAATCGATCAAAAAGATTTAGCTCATCTTAGGATTCGTGTAAAAAATCTTGTTGAAGCTATTGGACTTAAAGAAGAAGTCTCAGAATATATTTTCAAAAAATTCTGATGAGGAATACAAAACAGACTGTATAATAGGTAAATTTGATGTATAACTATTCTTTCTTTAAATAAATCAATATATTTCTTTTGCATTTCATTATTGTGTTACAGCTTCATTGGGCAAGACTTTATATTCCACGATTTGCCTCTTCTGAGCAGCTTTTGGTTGAGATATTAAATCATCAAAAGCTGAAGCACTCGCATTCATTTCATTATGAGTAAGTTCCTAAAGGAATCACTTAAGTAGAGGTATAGTTACAATTGATTTGAAAGTGATCTTAAAATCTTGCAGAACATGTTCAGGATTTTCATAGAAGTTTTCAAATGTGATACAAAGTTTTCCTTTATCTCCAGGATTTAAGATTTTAGCCTAAAAATACATATGAAAATTTTAGGGTTCTTACCTTCCAAGTTACGTACATTTCTGTCTGCTTAGCAGCAGGTGGAGTCATTTTGAAATGAGTAGTATCCAGCGACTTTTTAAAGTTGACTGATATTTCTATATCATATAAGGATTGAGCGAGCTTTTCGTTGATCTACTCTTAATAGGGATATGATAAGGAGTACTTTATATTGCAGTATTAAGTTAAAGCTGTCTTGTCCAATTGTATCAATTTTATATATCACAAATAAGGGGATCTTTGCAGGATCAAAAGAACGTTGATTAACCAAATAATCAAATAAGGGAACGCTTTCTTGTACTTTTGGCAGCCAGATTCTATATAATTAATAGGAGAAACGTATGATTTTACTTGTAATAACCACTCTCGGATTGAACATTAAGATCTTTTGTACTTGGTCGTTTAATGACTTTTGTTTCATTTTCCCAAATTTCTGTTGGAGTAAGAGTCAATTTTACACAATTAATCTCCTAGTTATATAAAGAACAATACTAATATCTTTACTGTCTGGAGATTTAGATCTACAGCAAGCTGACCAAATATTCTCAAATTCTGTATTTTGCCATTTTTGACAGTAATGTATAATTTTTCCTAGTGATAAGTCACAATATTTTATGGTAATACCAAAATCTTTAGAGCCTTGATTGCTTGCCCAAATGTAGACAAGTTAGTTTCGCTGATAACTGATGATGTGGAATTCGTTCTTCCAAAAGCTAGGGAACTTCCAAGGTCATTAGTAAAATTAACTTCAGAGAAATTTCGTCCTGACTCTTTTCTAGTCGTATCAATTTGTTGTGAGGATTGAGATGTAATTGAGTTGAAAGTACTAGTTCCTGTAGAAAATGGTTCGTCAAGCAAATTAATGTTGGCTGCTGGCATTGAAACAGTGTTAAAGTTTTCATGTGTAAAAGCTGGAGATTATTGAACTAAACAAAAAAAGTACTTTTGAAAGTTCCTTCAGTAGGGGTTTTTTTAGATTCTAATTTACTATACTCTTCAGGAGAGAGACCAAGTAAATCAATATCATTGTATTGATTGGTATTCTCAACTTTTGGCGCTCTATCCAAGTCATTTTGACTTGTTGAAGTGATAGGTTTCTTTTCTGCAATTTCTTTTTCCTTGGGAGTGCTGAGGATAGACCCGAGATTCGGTTGAAAATCTGGCTTTGGTTCACTAATCTTAATGCTTGAGCCTATAGAACCAAGTGGTTTCTTTTCTTGGACTTCCACATGTGTTGAATAATAGTTGGGATTTGGATCAGGAATATTATTGAGACTTTTAATTGGTTCTTTTGATATGTGAGTCTGTAGGTCAGGGGGAAGGGTAACAGAGTTGAAATCCATAATAACTTCGTTTAGATTCTTGGGTTTGTTTTCTCTATGGGTTTCGATTGGCAAATTTGCAAGATTTTGCATTGTGGTTGGTATGTTCATATTTGATTTTAGACTAGACTGCCTAATTCTGGAGTCTCTAAAAGTCTTAGTATTGGCTTGTGCTTTAGTATTATTAAAAGCATGACTTGCAAGGTTATTCCTATAATATCGCTTAATTTGATTCTGAGATTGAATTTTAGGGACTTCTGTGTTGAATTCCTTCATAACAGAAAAGGTGAGATATGAATCTCTCTTTTGGGAAAAAAGTCTCTTTGAGTACTTTAAAGGAACATTCTGAGTCAAAGCTTTTTCATTCTCATTAGTAGTTAGGGGAAAGCGTGAAAAAATATCATTATCCTAATCATCAGGTTTTCAATAAGAAAATTCTTACAACAGATTTTTTTGCTGATTGGAAATCTGAGGTACGAAGCGATAGTTGTAGCTTGTAAGGTGAGAAATCTTTTGTGTATAAAAGGTCTTCAAGCCCATAAAATATCTTATGTCAATATTAATATGTTAGAGATATCCTACCTCCAAATATCTTTTTAAGACGCTTTCATTTCTTTGATGTTTTATTATTAACTCATTTGCTTTTCTCATGCATTCTAGTCCATACTGAACCTCATTATTTGGAACTATCACTTGGATGATTATCTATGATCATTCAAAATATGTAAAAAAGCTGTACATCTCTGGAAACATTGCATACTGCTGAGAAATCTCTTTTAAAAATGAAAGTTTTGTCAACCTTTTGTGCTTTTTCTAAAGTATTTAGATATAATTCTTCAATCCTTACTGAAACTTTGAAATATAAAGTCATAAATGAGAGCTGAGTATTTTGTTGCAAGCTCGTTAGTAAAATTGTTCGAGGACACTACAAAAACATTTTCCCCTTTCTTTGTTTGTATAATAATTGCAAGGGCTTTCATGAAATTTTTATTAAATATTTAGAAAATAAGAGAGAAACAATTCCAAGAATCAAATACATATCTAAACTCATATCGCTAAACTTTTTTCAAAAGAACATTTTTGAGTATTAACACAACTCTTATAAAAAAATCTTTATGATACTTCGAACTCATTTTCGAGCTAATTTTTTAATTTTTATTGATTTAAAATGGAAGAAAAAAATAGAGGAGAACCCAAGAAGAATATGGACATTGAGAAAAAGAAGGATGCCCAGAAGGACGTAAATGAGCCTATTGAGAATATTGAGGAAGACGATGATGATTTCGAAGATTTCGAAGTTGATGGTAAAATTTTCAAACCAGGTTGTTAACAAAAAACTAGACTGGGAAGAAGCTGATGAAAATAAAATTGATATTAAACAATGGTAAAAACAGTCCATTCAGCAGTTAAAGTGGTAGGCAAGAAGACTGGGATGATGAGGATGTCGAAGACGAATTTACTATACAATTAAGAAAGGAATTAAAAGTTGATGGAAAGTAGATTGTCATGACCTTAATTAACAATGTTGTAATCAATCGATAATATGGCATATAAGTTTTGTGTTTTCTAAATCGCAAAATGAACTTCTAAACTCAAATTACATTTGTCACAAATGGATTTTGATAGCAAGATAGCTTAAATGTAAATGACTGTAGGTATAAACTTTAGCTCGGAATGAGAAGACATCTTTTATTTGAGATTTACACCCTCAAATATTAATCGTGAAGCCATCTAAAAATACATTAGAAGATCTAAATATTTCAAAGAATAGAAGTTAAGAGACAGAAACTAACTACAATTTATGAATTAAAAACTTTGAAACCAAAGCCAATCTGTCTAGGCCTTATGGTTGAGTGAAAAGTTAAATACATTCCTGGCTGATTCTCAGAAAGGAAAGTTTTTCAACTTATGCTAGAACAAATTTTTGCCTTAGAGCCTCTTCCACATCTTGGTATTTTTCGACTTAATTCAATTCAATTCTGTCCTAATCAAGTTTACTAAGTCAGAAAAGCTTAGAAATCACAAAAGCTCAGGATCATCTATTATACATTGTAGTATTAGGAAATAATGCCTTTCAAACCTTGAAAATCATCTTGCTATTCAATAAATAAAGATTGTCATAGATCGAAATTTCTAGCAACCTCTGACCGAGACTTTTTAATGTCAACTATTTAAATAGAGAAAATTATTAGAGAGTTATATGTTTGAGTTGAAAAACTTGTAGAACAAAATATATAGATAAAAAAATCTTTAAAATCAAAGCGGATTTCCAAGGCAAAGTTTCTCATTCTATTCCTTTAGGAGGTTTATTTTAAATAAATTTTATCTTCCTAAAAGAAATAAATTCATTCAAATGGATTCTCAACCAAATAATTCGAGTGAAAACACTTCTACAAATACCAAGGATTGGGAGAAGCATGAATTCAGGGAACCCAAGAAAGAGTTAACGAGTCCTGAGGATTTAGAGAAATTTAAAAAGAGTTCATCATATAAAAAATTGATGGAGTTCTTCTGCGATCTTCAGCAGAGCGTGACCTCCAAAAAAATTTCCGATACTCCAAAGAACGAGAAATTCGAAAAACTTAGCAAAATGCTTGATGATTTCGATAAATGGATCGATGAGACTCCACCAATTCAACAACCAATGAGATTTGGAAATAAGGCATTTAGGACATGGCATGATAAGATTGGAAAAGTATGGCTTTATTAGTAAGAATAATCCTTCAAGGAATTAGACAATTATCTTAAAGAAATTCTCCCTCAAGATAAGCACAAAGCAATAATTGAGCTCAAAACCTATGTACTTGATTCATTTGGAAGTTATGAGAGACTGGATTATGGAACAGGTATAACAGGATAATTTCCTCTCAGATTTAAGGACATGAACTCGCCTTTGCTATTTTTTTGTTTTGCTTAAGAGAGCTTGGACTTTATGGGAAAGAAGACTATGAAGGATTAGTCAGAAATGTCTTTTATAGGTATCAAGATCCTTGCTTGTTGACTATTCTAGATATATTAAGTTGATGAGAAGAATCCAGTTGACATATATGCTAGAGCCTGCTGGGTCTCATGGAGTTTGGGGATTGGATGATTATCATTTTCTACCTTTCCTTTTTGGAGCTGCTGAGCTTATCAATAATGAAGAAATCAAAACTCCAGACTATATTCACAAAGAAAAATTGCTCAATGAATACTCAGAGGAATATATGTATTTGAGTAAGGTTTGCTTTTGAAGAAAAATAAGACAATAGGCTGTATAAAGTTCATTAAAGATGTAAAAAAAGGTGTTCCTTTCCATGAATCATCACCTATCTTAAATGATATAAGCGCAGCTGTTTCATGGCAAAAAGTTGCAACGGTATCTAAAATCTTATGGTCTCTTTATCTTTTAGGGAATGGTCAAAATGTATCAGGCTGAAGTTTTACAAAAGTTCCCTGTTGCCAAACATATATATTTTGGATCTATCTTTAGCTTTTCATAATGATTTGTAAAAGTTAATTAATATTGAGATTGCATGCAAAGCGTAAAGTCCTTACTTGATAAGACCATTTTGAAATGTAACTGAGAGATCTATTCTTCATGGCTTACTATGATAGATTATCAACTTGACAAGCAAAGATTCAGATCAATCATCAGATACTTTGTGTACAAGCTAGAAAATTATGAATATTATCGACTATTACCAGTAAGACTGAAGATGCAGCAACATAAATACGTTGATAAAGAGGAAATGATCAAAGACTATAATCCCGAACAGGAGGAATGGAAATGGGTCTTACAAATTAAGCCTAAGGGTATTAAGAAATATGGTAGATTTTGGAGACCTGAAACAAAACCTGAAAACAAAAAATAGGTAAAAATAAAGAAAAGGAAGCAATAAGAATATCTGTAATAATTGTAATAAGACTAGGTCATCTCAAATTTGTTTTGTATAAACAATTTCTTTTTGTCTATTTATCAACAACAGAAATAATTGGCCCTCACATTATAATTGTTTCTCAATATTTACACCATTACTTATCAAAATAAATAGGTACAAATTGTCGCTTTAAAGGGAAAAAGATAAGAAAATTCAAAACTAGAATCTTTATTCTTTGTGCTGGAATTTTATCAGGATTTTGTCTAGTCTTTTATTGTGGTAATTTGTCTCTTTGGATAACTTCATCAATAGTTTGATCTGATTTGACTTCAGGTCTGCCTCGAAGAAAGAGAGCCTAGCGATAATAATATCGATTATCTTCTCACCCTCAGCTCCTAGTGACTTCCTACACTTAAGACATGATTCAAAAGCTGATAGGCAGTCAATCAAGTTAAATTTAGAGATATTTCTTTGGATTGATGTGGTGATTATTTGAAGATATTTTTCTTCTAGCAGATTTTGTTTGGAAATTACTTTAAACAATTCGCATGCAAATCGAGGAGAGATCAACTTTGGATTCTGAAGGAAAAATGCATCAAGAAGCTTTTTATATAATTCAGGGGTTTTAACTTCAGCCTACAATGATGATTCAAGAAGAGATTAGATAAATACTTGGTCTAATAATACTATCATAGTTTTTAAAGTGAGGGATTTCTCTTGCTCTAAATTAAGTGAAGAAAGACTCTTCTGAAGTAGTTCCATGTCCTAACATTTTAATATTGTTAATTTCAATCTTACATTCTTAAGTATTTTCGTTCCGGTATGAATCATCGCATAGAGCATTAAACAGGCTTCATGAAGTCCAAAATATTCTGTCTTTGAAAAAAATATTTTATAGAAAGCATTGAATAAATCTCTATCTTCAATGTTTCTTTTGCTAAAGCTCCAAAATAATAATGCAATTGATCTAGCAGAATACAAGTCTTTAGATCTTTTTTTCAGAGAACCAGTTTCTTCTTCGACAATATCCACATCATCAATATCATCTTCTGACTCATCTTTTGCAGAATTCGCTGATACAGAAGGTTTTTTCTCTAATAACTGAGAAATTTTTAACTTCTTTTCAATTTCTATTGCAGCCATTCCATACAACTTTGGGTTTCTTGTAGCTGTTTTACTTATACACCAGACTAGAAGTGCAATATCATCGATTGACAGGTCTTTAATATTTTGAAATAAATCTTCGGTGAGTTTTAAATACAACTCAGTCTCGAAAAACCTCATTTTTGTGAGTGCCCAAACTAGAACTTAATAAAAAAATAAGAAGTTTATACGTATTGTCACTTTTTCTTGTATGGCAAAAACATTCATATTTTCTTCTAATATGAACAAAAGGGACTGTATTCTCTTTTCATTGATTTTATACTTAAATGCAGTTTTTTTGCCGTGTGGTTTTGATTTACTATGAGCTTTTCTTTCAATAGGGAGTATTTTTCCAAGCTTCTGGATTGCTGTTATTAAGTTCTTCGTTGAAAAAGTAAATTTGTGACCATTGTATAACCTTAATATTTGCTCAACAGAATTATATGTAAAAAGCTTTTGTTGAATATCATGTGAATCCAAAATAGATGATTGATCTTCTTTAAAATATTTTCTTTTTCTCTCTGGATTTTCATATTGTTGTTTTCTGATGTTATAGTATACAGTTTGCTCACTCACATTTTTCTTTTTTGAGGATTTACTTGAAGATATAGGATCTTCTTTAGGAGAAGGAATTTTATCCTTGATCTGTGCCTTAGGCTTCTCAATGTCTATTTCCTCAACTTCTTCTGATTCATCTGAAGGCTTCACTTTGGTACTTCTTTTTATTTTTCTCATCTGTTGCTTGAGTATAGAGAACAGAGATAAAAATCTCTGATGATCACTTAAAACTCAGAGATAGCTGATAAAACTTACATGTTAATTAGCTTCTTTTGAATTATATTCATGGCAAGTGATGATATTTTAGCTTGGTGTTTTGTGGAAAGATATCAGATTTATCTATTTTATTAAATAAATTCTCTTTATGAGAAGGAATTAACTTTATGTGGGTCGTTATATTCACTTCTGACTAACTAAAGACTCAGTTTATGAACTTAGCCTTGATCCCTTTAAAAGAAAAAACACCTTCATTTATTTTTAATCAACTGGACATAGATTATTCATTACTCATTCTTCTTTCTGGATTTGTTCTAATAAAAGAGGACATCATGGCTTCTTGTTAATTCATAGTGTGTTGAGATCCCTTTTTTACCAGTTTCTCTCCGTCTAAGTTACATTGATGAATTGCAATAATGAGATTGCTTGTTCCCAAATGATATATAACAGAAAGCATCAAGCGTCAAAAGCTCTATATTCAGTGAAATCTTAGGGAGATGATATAAAAATAGTCAAACAATCACATTTCAAAAATTCTATTCAATAATTTATTTACCTTTTCTCAGTTATAACTTTACTCAGTTATGGAAAATAAACAAGAAAAGGGACGTTCTATAAGTTTTACTAATGAAATATTGATGCAACAAGAAGCTGAGGATGAATTAAAAAGGGAATTTCAAGCAAGCCAGAAAAAGAATAAAGAAGACTCCTTCAATCTCAATTTATTCAAATCAATATTTAAGAAAGTCACAAGAAAGGCTTATGGAAACATCTTGAATGAAAACATTATTGCAAGATCAGCAATGGAGCATAAAGGGGCACAAGCACTTGGTATTCAAAACCAAGATTTATCGAGAAGTGACAAAGATAAAAGAACAGTGTTTCATAGAGCAGCATTAGAACAGAATATTGTACTTTTAAGAGACTTGTGTAAGAAGGCTTCCCAGTTAGAAAACTATACAAATCTCTATATTGATAAGAGAGATAAATTTGGCAACTCGCCACTCATATGTGCATGCATTCTCAATGTTGATGGCCCTGAGGATAAGAGATATGACTGTTTGAAAGTCCTTTTAGAAACTTCAGCTGATCCAAATGTTCAAAATTATCGTACACAATGGACAGCATTGACATGGTGCTCTTATTATGGAGATGTGAATAGTATAGAGCTCCTTTTAGAGAAGGGAGCACATCCATACTACCCAGATCATGAGGGATATTACCCTATTGATTGGGCTGGCACTCAAGTAGACATGCGTTATTTTCTTAACTAAATAGGGACATGCAGAAGCCGTGAAATGCTTACTCAGATCACTTATGGAAATTTTTAGAGAGTATGAGGATTTAGTAACCCAAAATCCAAAATTACTTGAAGAAAAATATAAGAATAGACTGAGATTTATAAAAACTCCATTGTTAAGAACTTCTTGCCTATACTGGGCGATACAGTTCTGTACCAAAGGAGATGCAGAGGATATTGAACTTATTAGAGAGCTCCTCACTTTTACAAATGTCATCCCAGAGCTCCAGCTAAAAGCTACAAAGATGCAAAACTGCTTCCATGCTTGCTGTGACAATGGAAATGAAGTAGCCTTAAAGCTTTTACTAGAAGGCCAAAAAGATAGATACAAAGCGATTTACAAAAAATATCAAAAGAATCTCAGTGTAGATAAGAATCAGACACCCGAAGAAATTAAGGCAGCGAGGAAAAAGTTCAAAGCTGAACAATCAAAAAGAATTTTTGAATTCCTTGATGACGAGCTGAAAACTAAAAAGTACACCAAAAAATTTATGAAATATGTAAAAAAAACCTCTGACTGGATATTGGAATTTGAAAAAAGAATTTTTGAAGGAGCAAGAGATGACTTTGCAAATATCAGGCCTTTCGAAGATCAAGATGATTTTGGTAATACTCCACTTCATATTGCTTCTTTGAAAGGAAGAGTTGAGTGTGTTGAAGCTCTGCTCGAAGCTGGTATTTTTTTTTTAGTAATAATTAAATTATAGGTGTAAATACATATTTAGAAAATAAGGAAGGTTGGAGATGCCATGAACTTCAACAGCATGAAAGTATCAGAGTGGTAAGTGGATTATAGCTTTTATAAATTCTAGCTTTATGCGGACTATTTGAAAAAGATGTCAGAGAAGAACCTTGTAACTGTGATCAATCATAGTATGACTCCAGGAAAAAAGGGAGTAGTTATTCCAATCCAAGGAGATATAGAAAAAGTTGGTCTCACTCAGTTTTTGAAAAAGTTTAACTTCTTCAAAAAAAGTTCTAAGTCTAAAGTCAGTAATGAAGCTGATCGAAAAATGAGAGCAGAACAGATTGTTAAAAAAATGATCAGTTACTATAAAGAAGAGAGATACATCCCCGATGTTGTAGTCGTTTTTAAGGTCTCTCAAACAAATGAAGGAGAAGCTAATAACGCTTTATTGAATAGTGTCAACTTCTATATTAGTATTGCTGCCAACTTTGATGCTTACTTAGCCCCAGGTGTTGATAAAAACTTGTACTATTTGATGATCAAAATGAACGAGGAAAAGTTGGCTGAAGAATGTTCAAATTTGGGCTTGAAGATGAAGCTATTGAATTCATATGAATATGAGGCATTTGATTATAAAAGAATTACTGATTTTGAACCATTCAGATCTCGCCAGAGACAAGAAATTACCTTGAATGTCCTTAAGAAACTTCTTGATGTGGATCAACTCAAAGAGCAAAATGTTATACAAAAAATATACCTAATGCATACAGTAAGCGGAGCTCATCGTATCAAAGAAATTTGGTTGAAATCCAAAAGATGGTATTGGCCAGAACCCTTAACAAGTTATAAGGAATATTTTTCTGAGGGAAAGCATCTAAATTTCACTGCAATTACAGCTTTAAGACAATACTTTGGTGAAAAAACATCCTTCTACTTTGCTTGGGTTTCCTTTTATACTGTTTACTTGTTGATCCTAGCTGTACCAGGAGTTGTATTTTTCATCTTAAATCAAAGATTTCAGGATCATTTACTGGGACTGGCTAACTTGATGCTATCAATCTGGGTTGGACTTACAGCCTTAGCCACAACACTCCTTACTGAAAGATGGAAAAGAAAAGGAGCTGAGATTGCTACTAGATGGGGAGTGCTTGGACTACTCTCAAATACTTCAGGCCATAAACAAGTAAGGAAAGAGTTCTCAGGTGATGAGATGATTTCAGAAACAACAGGGTATTTAACAAAGTATAATGGGAAAAGCCGAACTGTACTCTACTTCATTGCTTCTTTCCCTGTACTTTTATTGTTACTAGCCCTTGTTGTTGCAACTTTCATTGCAACATATCAGCTACAGGATCTTCTCAATGATAAGAATGTGTTACTAAGATATCTACCAGGTATTATCAATGGTATTGTGATTACAATTATCAACTATTTGTATGGAAGATTCGCCAGATACTTCGTTGAGAAAGAAAATCACAAATATCAAAGCAACTATGAAAGATCACTCATCTTCAAAACTTTCTTGTTCAAATTCTTGAATTCGTTTTTGGGTATATTTTATATTGCCTTCATCCAGGATATCGTACAACAAAACCACAAGACTGATACTTTGATGACATTGCCTCTTCCAAATAATCAGGATCGTCCACCTGTTATTGTCTATCAAAGATCAAAAGGCCATGACAATGCTTATCTGTCTAATTATCTCTCCAATACACTGCTATCCTTGGTTATTACTAGGCAAATCAGTTCATTTGTTGCATCGGTAAGAGTTACTAAAAATGTTAAGACTAGTTAGTGTGTGCTTCCATTACTGAAATATAAGTACAAAGAAAGGCTATATTACAAAGCTGTTAGTGAGAGAGCAAGGGAACAGTCTGCAATGAACAGAGCTGATAACCATGTCCTCGACGACCGAGAAGAGTTTGATGACACAGAAAAGAACAAAAAAAGAGCTAAGGAACTTGAAGAACCAGTTTTTAGAAGACCTGTTCTTGACTGTAGAACAGGCGAAAACTCAAAAAAGCAATGGGAACTTGCTCAAGTTGAATTAAATGGCCTAAAATCTGAACAAAAGGATCTCATTGATTATTATGGAGATGTATCAAAAGATAAAAATCATTAAACTATTAGATGTTTATGCAGCTGGGTTATATCACTATGTTTGCTGCTGCCTTTCCTTTGGGCCCAGTAGTAGCTCTGGTTGCCAACATCCTTGATATGAGGTAATCGTTCTCTCTCTTCATTTGATAATCGATCTTAGAGCAAAGATATTCACATTTCTAACAGCTTTGAAGAGACCCGTAGGAGATAAGTCAGCTGGTATTGGAGATTGGATGATAATTTGGGAAATTATGAGTGTTCTCGGATTAGTAATAATATATTGGTCTGTTTTAACATCTTAGTATACAAATGCAGCCTTACTTTGGAAATTTAATGAGAACGAGCCAGTATTTGGATTTGAAGGAGAAGCCAAAATTTGGTTCTTTGTGATTGTTGTTCACATTGTGCTTGCAACAAAATATATTGTCATTGGTTTTATTAAGGACAAACCAAAGTGGGTCGAGAAAGAAGAAGAGAGACAAAATTTCCTTGAAGAACAGGCCATTGAGTAAGAATTAAATAATATTATTAAAAGGTAGTGATTTAAAAGATAGAAGAGCTGAAGAAAGAAATGCTTTAATGCTTTTAGAAAAATCAGAAAAAGAATCAAAAAAGGCTCAGTTAGAATTTGCGACATCAATATTTAGCAAAGACAAGAGAACTACTAAATGGCTCACCCCAAATAGTCTCAAAAAGAAAATGCAACCGCTTCTCAATGTTCAGAGTGCAAATTTAAATATCAGCCCTTCCATTAAGCTCTTGTTTTGGAATACTTATAATCAAATCGACAGAGAATTATTAGTGTTAAGAATGGCAGACGTCGTTAAGAATACATATGAAGTTGTCATAAAATGTGATATATGCAGAAAAGAAAAAGCAATCGTTGAGTGCCATACCTGCAATGAGAAATATTGCAAAAAGTGCTTCTTGGGAATTCACAACAAAGTGACCCTTTCAGCTCACAACTTATTTGCATTAACTCAAGATAAACCAATTGCAAAGAAGGAAAATTTGGGAGATTTAGCTGGAAGTACCAAAGAATCTGATACTTCCTCCGATAATGGAAAATCAGAGTCAACCCAACTATGGAGAAAGTTCGAAACTTTTGCTTTTCCCACTTCAAAGTACAGCGACTATCATGATACTATTCAGAAAGCTTTTACAATCTTATACAAAATATACGTGGAAGAGAATAAAGTCACTGAAGACAACACCTTAGCAGCAGAAGAAGAGTCAGCTTTAGAATTAAATAAGGTTAAACTAACTCGAACGGTTAGACAGATGACAATAAAACCAAAGGAGGCTCCAGCAACCAGCGGTATTGGAAGCAATCAACTGGCAATTAATCAGTTCCTCGAATTAGAAAATTATAATATAGAGGAGAAAATGCTCATGAATCGAGTAGCTTTCTTGAATTGTAAAAAGAGAGGAGCTAAATTCCAATATGCAGACTTTTATAGGCATTTAAAAATGATTCAAGTAAACAATCTCTAAATTGTTTAATGTTGTAGGAAAACTCGTTAGAAAGCAAGCTGTTTTTGGCTTTCGATTTGATGGATGAAGATGATGATGGATATATATCTAAGCAAGATATTGTGAAGTTGCTTGAGCCATCGTTTTTGCAAAATCTAAGATTTGAAAATGAAATTGATGATCTTTTAACACCCATATTTAAATATTCATCCAAAGTCGACAAAAAGATCGCTTTTAAGAGCCTCCTAAGTGATCAAAAGCTTAAAGATGTAATGTCAGTTTTCCTTCAAACAACAAACAACTAAGATTACATACTTGTAATTGATTTCGGTAGTGTACAAATTACTGGAATGATAATTAATTGTTATTATATAAATATACATTTATGCAAATGCAGTAACTCAATTTTATAACCCATGTAAAGTCAATTTAAGATTAAGATTACATATCCTGAGAATCTAAACTGAAATTTTTGTAGAAATTCTAATTCAGGTAAATAATGTATTGACTAACTTACCTCAGGAGTAGAGGGAAGAGGAAATTTATCTCGATGTCTTGAACATTTGTCACACATGTTTGAAGCAGATTTTATCTTTGTACCATCAGCGATGAAATTATAAAACTAGATATGTTAATTCAAAACAGCTAAAAGAAATACTTTTTGGCATTGATCACAGTCAAATCCCTGAAGATTTTCTCTTTCTGCTTTAGTTCTATGCGTTCCTCTGGTTGGTTTCTCATCAGGAAAGTCGTCTTTTATATTTTCTTTATTTATCTCTGAAGCCTCTGTAAGGCGTGTAGTTTGGGTTTCTGTTTTAAAGAAATGATGTAAAGTTCCATTATTCCGCTTTTGGTTTGCTTTTATCATTTTCTGCATTATTTGTGATCCCCTGTCTTTACTTGTTATTGGAAGATTTGGAACATCACCAAACTCAGGAAAAAGTTCCCTCTCTAGAGAATCATTTATCACTCCTTGCTGTGTAAAGACAAAATTATTATCTTTCTTGTATATTTTGGAATCTTTGATTTTTTCTTTCGTGATTTTTTTCCCACTATCATCTGCCATATTAGCAGGTTCAGAATGGATTCTTTTATTTGTTTGTTGTTGAATATTCAAATTTCCTTGGACAGTTGTCTTTTTATCAGCATTTTTCGTCTGATTAAAATTATTAAGTAAATTCTTAAGATCATCCTCATTATTTTCTGTATCGGTATCAGGCCTGAGCATTTCTTCAGGAATATTTTCAAGAGTCTCGTTAATCTTATTAGGTTTCTGACCTTCAAGAATTGATATGCTGTATTGCTGATTATTTTCTGAAGGAATTTCATTGCTTTCATTTGTTTTCTTGACCTTTTTAAACAGTTTTCTGAATTTGAATTTATCTATTTCTAAATTTCCTTCTATGTTGGCTTCATCATCCTGATCTTTTTGTACTTTATACTGAAAGGAATTTGGAGGTATTTCATCATTTTTTCTTCTCTTATTCCCACTATCTGAACCTCTACTTCTTGAATCTTCATTCCTATTCATTCTATAATCAAGACTGGTCTCTTCTGGTTGAAGTTCAGAGTCAGCATTTTCGAAGGGTGATCTATCTATCTTTTTCTCTATAGCCTTCTTTGGAGGTTCGCTTGAAATTGCTAACATCTTTTTCTTGAGCTGCTCAATCTCAGACCTTAATGATTGGATTGTTCTATCTCTTTGTTCGAGTTCTTTGCTTAAAAGAACAATTTTCTCTTTAGATTGGATGAGCTCCTTTTGAGTTTCTTCAAATTTGGCATTTACTTGCTTTAATTTGAGCTCATATAACTGATCTTTCTCTCTACAATATCAGGAAATAATGTGAAGCCCTTACTCCTCAGTGCTTTTTTGTTGTTTTAATTGATTCAATAAGGTTCCAAGCACTATTAAGTTAATTCAAGTTTGAGAAATCTAAATTACCAGTTGCGACATGTTCATATGATTTTCCGACAGTGTTATGCAAATTTGTCATATTAGTAAATAGGTTCTCGATGGACTCTAAGGATATTTTATCACTAGCTTTTACTCGCTCGTTGAAGAGTCTAAGATATAGATTAGGTCCATCGTTTTCTGATTCATTCGCAGACTTCTTCATTTTATTAAATCTCAATAATTTTAAATTGCAATACCTCCAAAATAGCTAGTTTTTAGGAGGGAAGGAGAAAGAAAACCAAATTTTGTTAAACACTTTTACAGAGTTTTGTTATTGCAAAGTTCTTTAATTATTCATAAGGTAAATTTGATTAGAAGTTAATTAGTTCCATACAACAACTTTACTCTCCTCTTTCTTCCTTTTCAATTGCTTCTAAGGCAGCTTCTTCAGCTTTAATCTACAATATTACAACAAACTTTAAATCTCAGACCTTTAAATCCTTAGGGACCATTTGATGTTTGTTCTTAGTTTCTTCACAAATCCAGCTGAGTTCAATTTCAAATTTCTTTTCCTTGAATTCTTCATGACTTTGGTGAAGCCTGTAATTTAGTTAGAGGCAACTTAAGTAAAATATACATTTTAGCGACGTGGACCAAAGCTTCTCTGCAAGTCATTGATCTAAAGTCAATCTTATCCAATTGAGCCTTAGCAATTTGCTTTCCTTTTCCATTAGCGCATCCATAGTAACCCTTAAAAATCACGATATTATACTCAATTCGGTACCAAATAATGGCCAGAGGGTTCAATCATGTATAGTGAATAACCATCGAATTCATCGTAGGATGCGATAATAGCAGAACAACCAAGGGGTCTGTATTCGTAGTACAAGGTATATGTGTGGAAATATTGGGCGATTCTCTCGGTGAAGACCTAGGGGTTTAGATGATCAGGTTTAATAATTACATTTCCACTGATATCGATTCCATAGTTTTGTTTATATTGTTGTGCTTCTTGTCTGGATCTCTGGACAACATTCTTGCCATCTGGAATTCTACCTCCAATAACCTAGGCAATATATCTTTATTTCTTTACACATACCATTCCGAGACTATCATGAATATTAAATATTCTCTTATTAGTTCCTTCGACAAGCATCTTTGAGATCAATAACTTCTCGCTTCCAAGGATAACACCATCTTTGCAGACGACTCCGACAATAGTTCTTATTTGTGATTGGAATCAAAATATAATTTACTCACTATTTTCAACAGCTTTACCGGCATACTCAACCTGAAAGACTTTACCGTCAGGTGAAAAAGTCATACAGGAGAGATCATACTAAAAGTGTTATTTCAGAGCCGTGGAATGATTTACGAAAGAGCCACTCATTTTAGATATTTTTTCTTATTTGAGATGAATTTATTTGAATTAATATAAATATTGTAAAGGACTTTTTATCAAAGTGTCCTTTGAAAAAAATAAAAGAATGAGCTTCTTTTCCTTTTATAGCCTTCAAATTAGACAATTACACATACATTAGTCAAACTTTAAATCATATGAATAATCGGAGTAATAAGTTAGGTGCAAAATTAGAAGAGTCGAAAACAAGTTCTATAATGTTAGAGATGAATTAAATAAGAATTACCACAATACTGTATGCTAAGAAGCCCCTATATAACCCACGGAATCCTTCTTCATAAAAAATTAATTTTGTTGCATGCCAACACCCTGAATATCTGACAGGGATCATGCCTGGAAGAGTGTCTTGACAATGAAGTCTTCTTAAAACTGTGAGGAATGGATATGAGAATATTTGAGCTAGCATATTTGAGAGCAAGAATCCTTCCTTTGGATGATCTTTCAGTAGATTGATCTGTGACAAAGCGAAAACTAGATTTTTTGGTATATGAGTTGTCCATCCCTACAATGTTTTTCATAAGGAGTTACTAATTTTACTTGGAAAAAGGTTAGGGGTTTTCTGATATGCTTCTTAAAACAATGAAACACTGATTTATATAGAGAGAAGTTTGGAAGTCTGTTTTGAAGGATAAATCTTGACTGCATTAATTGGAATGGATTCAATGCTATATCAATCAGAGTACAAGTTCCCATAACAAAGAGGCTCTTTACTAAAGGACTGCTCTTTTGATAGAAATGATAATTTCCATATTCTAGGTTATGAGTTGCCCCAACTCTCCAAAAAGTTGTCAACCATTGATGGCCAAGGCCAATTAGATTTCCTTTATAAAAACCTAATAAACCCTGATTAGCAAGAGCTTGAAAAACTTCCTTATACGAGGTGTATACGGGAGCTCTGAAGGGTTTGTTAGTACCTATAGCTCAAGAACGAACAAATATCTTTACCTGTAACACCACTCTTAATAATTAATTCATATCTTCTTCTATCGTAAGGGGTAACTTCTTTTGGAATATTCATGATTTGATTATTCTCAACTTCATTTAAATCACCATATTTGTTTTTATGTGCTAAGATAGATAACTGAAGCGAAACCTGAGCTGTAGTTAATGGTGCTGTGATCAAGCTAGATAATGAACCTAAAAATGGTTATTTCTTACCTCAATAAAGCAGTTCCTGCCATATTAACCATCTGAATAGCCTGGGTTTTTGCGACTAAGGAAATAAGAATATAAGAATATAAGATTTACATATTTCCCTGTTTGATGCTTCATTTACAAAGAGATTAGGATCCACAGAATACTTTGGTTTCTGATAATCGTTGTAATTCTCAGGCTGAGATTGAAACTCTTCAAAATTTTTTGGCATCTCAAATTAATTTTATTTCTTAAGTATCGAAATTCCCCCTTTTCAAAAGATATGCTAACTGAAATATGAAATCTATTCTAAGTTTATTCTTCTTTTTTCTACAAGCACTATTGCCCTTTGAACATACAGTTCTTTTGTATAAAGATAATGATATTTATAGGTCTTACATATAATTCCTTTCAGAAGTCCAAGAAAGCCCTGTAACCTATTATTATTGTTGTCAGAAGTTTTCATGAATACATTAGAAATAACCTCATTCTTGTTTATGAATGAATAGTTGAAAATCAATATCATTCAAATATCCTGCTTCGAGTCATAGAAGAGCGAGGACAAGTAATCAGATCAGGAAAAGAACTTGGTTAGTACAGTAGGCTCAAGAAGTCCTTGCCTAATCTTAGCCTAAGATTAGAAAAGAAGAGAAAAAGTGACTCAGAATCAAGTGTAAATTATCAGAGCCTAGTAAACTAGGCATCATTAGTAGCTTATCATCAGCTATGAAAAATATACTTAAAAGTAAAGTTCAGCACCTTCTCAAAATCTCATCATCGTGAGAATCTCACTCTGATTTGGCTAAATCTCATCAATAAAGATTTATTTGAAATTTATAATACAATAAAGGTTAGGGAAAAAAGCAGGGATAGTTCCTTTTTTTTGAGATGACAAAATTGTCAATCATTGATACATAAGCTAGGGACCCCCAAAAAAATAATACATCATTACAAACAAGTATTATGTGTATGAGAGTATTAAAATAAATTTTATGCAGGAAGGAGTAACAAATACAAATAAAAAAATAGTAACAAGAGAGACAATTTTCAATATTCTCAAAGAAGAATATGAAAAAGGGTCTCAGAAAAATGGAAAAGAAAAGACTGCTAAAAAAGTAAATATGGATACCTTAGGCTTCGCCGATATTACTGTTTGGTTCTATAAAAGAAATTGTCAGCAAGGACTGGAGGAAGCAAAATATATCTGGGAATTGCTCCCTGCTAATCCCATGCAAAGGCATACTGTTGATGAGTATTTGGAGGTATATGCAAAAGAAATAATAGACAAGCATAATAAATTTTCACTAAATCATTCAAAGTACAGGAAACTTGAGAATATTTTAAATAGAACTCATGCTCTGATCCAATCCTTAAATGAGATCTTTACTGAGCTGAACTTAAATCCTGAAAGTGAAGACTCCCGAGCTAGTAATTTAGATGATCAAGTAAATTCATCAGAGAAGTTCGAATTCATAATACACCTGAAAAGTATTGAAGGCCATGATCTGACTCCTGTTTTTCAAAGAAGTGATTTTTTGGGACATCATATTGAAATAGGGTATAAAGATCAAATTGTGATGACAGAGTCAGAGATGACTGAGGGAAACCAGATTGATTTCCAAGATAAAACATTAGAATTTGAATTTTCTTTAAAAGAAGGCTCAGTTTTCATCCATTTATATGAAGACTATTTGACTGAAGGCGGGACAATAAAGAAACTTGTAGCTCAAAGAAATCTTGATTTATTCACAAACGTAAATCAAAAATTCTTAAATGATCTTTTGGCCTTTGATCAAGAAGTTGCGAGATTAGATGAGGTGAAGTATGATTTATATCATCTAAAAAAATTCGTGACTGAAGATCCAAATAGCAGATACGGAGATCAAGAAGATAATTTTAAAGAAAATTATGCTAAATTAAAAATGTCGATTCACATTGCAGGTTTTACTGGATGCAATGACCTTTTCTTCTTTTTCAAACAGCTCCAGAAACGAAAGGCCTTCCTTGAAGATAAAATTAAAAGTGTAAAGATGAAGGCTAGTGGATATAAACAAAAATTGATGCTACTTCTCCTCCCTTTTAATAATATTTTGTCTTTTAATGAGAAGAATATAATTATCAAAGAAGCTCCAGAGAGGCATAGAACTTCAGGAACAACATGCAATCTCTTCTAAATATGAATGCCATAAAATATTCAAGAACAACCTTTTTTACGGTTGAATAGTAAATGTAATTACTATTAAGTGTATTTCAAGTCAATTCTTTACAATTTTATATAACAGTATGTACGCTATCTAGTTGTGGAATAAAGATGAAGTTTATGTAAAATAGAATATTGTGATTGAATTTATGCTTTTACAACTTTACTTTTCCAAAGAACCATAGACTGGGCATTAACACTTCTAATATCATTTATTGTATGTTCATCTGGTTCAATGGTGGGCTCTTCGGTCATCTCCTGAATTCTTTTTAATAAGAGGGTAGGATTATATAATTCATATTGAGCCCAAAATTTGTGAGCTTCATTAGGATCATAGTCCTTGAGAGTACTAGTATTTGAAGCTGCAACCTCCTTATGCTCTTCTTTGGTGATAGCCGGTGTGAATTGGCTTGACTCAACTGGGACAGGGTCAGATTTTTTCTCACTAGCTGTGGTATCAGATTTATTACTAATCATGGGAATTTCCTCTTCTTTTTTAGGTTCTATCTTCACAACCCATGGACCTTGATTATTTGAGAAATTCTCTCCATAGTCTTCAACTGTTGCTTTTCCTCCATAAATATCAGGCAAATTTTCTTCACCAATTACTTCTAGTAGCTCCTTTTCATAATTTGTGCCTAATATGCTAATTTTATTTCTTGTTCTTTCGTCTACAAATGGTTTAAGCATTCCCCAAACACCATAAAACAGCATAGGTGCGTTGATGATAAACATTTTCCCAAGAATCTCTGGATAATAGTCTGACCCAATTTTCATTAGGGATTTGATGAAGTCATAGATCTTAGGAGATAATAGTTTCAAAGCACCACCCTTAAGATCCATAACATATACAGTTTGATCAATCCTTTTGCCTGCAGCTTTACTGCAGGCGGGGAAAATATCATGAAACAGGTCTTCATATTCTTTA
>Ga0065720_1003083_pt1 | contig 27062 bp, 22 predicted proteins | sample Thericmetagenome_FD_59107 | JGI IMG/M metagenome (GOLD analysis project Ga0065720, IMG submission 59107) | Thermophilic microbial communities from the Joint Bioenergy Institute, California, USA of rice/straw/compost enrichment - eDNA_2 v2... | ecosystem: Engineered > Solid waste > Grass >... | reverse complement strand
GCCGCCGGGCGGCTCGATCGTCGTCAGCCGATAGCGGTACTGCCCCGAGGGGATGCTCTGTGAGCTGGCGGCGGCGATGCGCCGGGTGAGCAGCCGGAAGCTGCGATGACAGCCCGGGCACTCGGCGACGGTCTGCTCGGCCTCGATCTCAATCGGCCCCTGCGGGCAATACGTACAGGCGATCCGCACGCAGCGACGCTAGCCGCGCGGACGGCCGTGCGCCCGCGCTTTCCCACGGCGGCCTTGCGGGGCGCTTTCTGCGGGCTTTTCGCTGCGGTCCGGGTCGGCCTCTACGTTCGCTGAAAGCCCGAACGAATGGAGGTAAATCCCGGCATGGAACCCCGAGAGGCAACTACTTTCGCCGAGCACGCCAAGACGGTCCGAGACCGATCTGAGAACGAAAGGAAAGCAGACAAGCAGATGAGCCAAGGCACCACTGACAGCAAGAAGCAGGCGGCCCTCGAGGCGGCCCTGAACAAGATCCGCAAGGACTTCGGCGACGAGGCGCTCGCCGACATGGAGAACCCCCGTCAGGTGGAGGCCATCCCCACAGGCTCGCTGCCCCTCGATATCGCCCTCGGCGTCGGCGGCATCCCCAAGGGGCGGATCATCGAGATCTTCGGACCGGAGTCCTCGGGCAAGACGACCCTCTGCTACCACCTGATGCACTCCGTGCAGCAGGCCGGAGGCAAGGCGGCGTTCATCGACGTCGAGCACGCCATGGACGCGGCCTACGCCCAGAACCTCGGCGTCAACATCAAGGACCTGATCGTCTCGCAGCCCGATTACGGTGAGCAGGCGCTGGAGATCGCCGAGGTGCTGACGCAGTCCGGCGCCGTCGATCTGATCGTCGTCGACTCGGTGGCGGCGCTCGTCCCGCAGGCCGAGCTCGCCGGCGCGATGGAGGACAGCTCCGTCGGCCTGATGGCGCGCCTGATGTCGAAGGCCTGCCGCAAGCTGGCCTCGCAGGCCAACAAGACCGGCACGACGATCGTCTTCACCAACCAGATCCGCGAGAAGATCGGCGTCAGCTTCGGCTCGCCGGAGACCCAGCCGGGCGGCCGGGCGCTCAAGTTCTTCTCCTCGCAGCGCCTCGACATCCGCCGCATCGAGACGATCAAGGAGGGCACCGAGGCCGTGGCCAACAAGGTCCGCGTCAAGGTGGTCAAGAACAAGGTCGCGCCGCCGTTCAAGCAGGCCGAGTTCGAGATCGTCTACGGCCAGGGCGTCGACAACCTCGCCGCCCTGCGCGACTTCGGCCTCGAGCCGGAGATCGAGCTGGTCAAAAAGAGCGGATCGTTCTACACCTTCGTCTCCACCGGGGAGAAGGTGCAGGGCGGCGCCAAGGCCAAGGCCTACCTGGCCGAGCACCCCGAGGTGGCGCAGGAGATCGAGGACAAGGTCCGCTCGCTGTATCTCTCGGGGCCCTCGAGCGAGGGCGAGGAGGCCGCCGAGGTCGATGAGGCCGAAGTAGCCGAGGGGGCCGAAGCGGCCGAGGAGGCCGTCGAGGCCTGAGCCTCGGAGGCGCGGGAGGTCGTCTTGAAGGGCGCGGCGCTTCGGTGCCGCGCCCTCTTTCGTTCCCAGGCGCTCTGCGCGGCAGGGTGCCTCGAAGGCGATGAGCAAAGCCCGCGGTAAGCGCTGCGGGCCGCTCTACGTTCACGGGGTGAGCACCAAGGTCCCCGGCCTGGGAGAGAACGATCTTCGCAGCGTCAAGGACGAAGTCGCTGCCCTGCGCGCCGAGCGGCGGCGCCTGCGCGAGGAGAGCGAGCGGCCGGGCGGGCCCTGGCGCCGCCTGCGCCGTCGCGGGCTGCGCGAACGCGACGCCAGGCTGCGCAGGGAGATCCTCGCCTTGCTCGCGGTCCTGCCGGCCGAGGAGCTTGCGGCCGAGAACATCGCCCGCTTCTGCGCCGACGTCTGCGCCGACGGGCGGCTCGGCGAGCTCGAGGTGAGCCGGGAGCCCCGCCCGCGCTCCCCCTTCCGCTACCGGATCTCCCACCGCGGCTGCGAGCCCAGCTTCGTCGAGATCGAGCCGCGCCCGCTAGAGGAGCTGCGCGAGGGCGAGGGCTACGTGCCCGTCTGCGAGGGGTACGCGGTTTGGAGCCGCGGGCCGAAGGTGCTCCTGGTGGACGACGATCCGGAGGGGCCCACCGACTGGCACACCGCCGTCGAGTGGGTGCGCTCGGACCTGCTCTCGGCGAGCTACGGGCCCGGCAACCCCCATCCGGCCTACCTGCGCGAGCGCAAGGAGCTCGCTTCCGCCCGCGGGAGCGATGCCGCGCTGCTCGAGCGAAAGCTCGTGCGTGAGGGCGAGCTGGGGCCCGACGGGCGTCGCCGCCAGTACGCGAAGACGATCGACAACCCGCGCCTCCGCGACATCCACGACGATCGCGGCCCGGCCGACGTCTACGTGCCCTCGGCCGAGGGCGAGATCCCCTGGTTCGAGGGATCGGGCAGCCCGCGCGAGCGGCGCCGAAAGCAGGAGCTGCTCGAGCGCTTGAAGATCCCCAGCGGCGTCTGAGATCGCCCCCGGGCCTTCGCCGCGGTGGCGAACTCGGAGCCCGCGCAGATGCGCGCGCCTACCTTCTCAGGGTGAGCCAGCCCACGGTGCACGAAGAGGAGGATTTCGTCTTCACCGATGAGGAGGTCGAAGACGACTTCCTGATCGTCGACGACACCGACTTCACCGACGAGTCCGAGCTGCGCCGCGTCGTCGCCGAGGTCGAGTCACTGGTCGGCGGGCGCGGTGGCCGCGGCGTCCGCGTCTCGGTGCTGACCGCCGAGCAGTGGAAGACGGTGATCGCCCGGGCGCTGCCGCCGGCGATGCGCCGTGGCAAGGCGCACATGTACCTGCACACCCTGCGCGACCCGCGCGACGAGCGCCATCTGCTCGTCTCGCCCTCGGCCGTGCAGGCGATCAACGAGGGCCAGCCGTCGATGTACGAAGATGTGATCTACGCCGCCCTGCGCTGCCTGCCGAGCGAGCTCTGCCCGCTGCTGCGCCGCGGCGTCGATGACCTGATCGCCGGCGAGCTCGGCGAGCGCCTCGACCTCAAGCTCTACACCCGCCACCATCCGCGCGAGGCGGCCCTCGTTCGCAACCTGCTCTTCGTGCTGGTCGAGCAGTTCAACTACACGTCGCTCGAGTGGGCCCTGCAGCTGCGCCGCCAGCCGCGCCGCTGCCTGCTCGCGGTGCGCAAGACCCGGTTTGCCCGCAAATGGAAGGCCGACGCGGGCGAGCAGCATCTCGCCGAGCTCGTCGACGTGCTCACCAAGCGCAGCGCCAACTTCGAGCTGCCCCTGGTCGCCGAGTTCGAGCGCCGGCTGGCCGGCTACCGGGCCGAAAGGGAAGGAGGAAAGGATGACTGAGGACGAGCGCGACTACCGTCCCGGCGAGGATGAGGCCAGCGAGCTCACCTCGCGCGTCTCCGAGAACCTCGAGGCCGGCAAGGTCCAGCAGGCCAAGTCCGAGCTCTCGCGCGCCTGGCGCGATCTCGTCCCCGAGCTGCCGCGGCGCTTCGCCGTCTCGCTGCGCTCGGTCGATCGCAAGGCGGCGATCGAGCTCGGCCGGCGCCTGCGCCGCTCCAAGGGCCGCCCGCAGCTGCGCCTCGCCGAGCGCGACGGGCGCTGGTGGGTCGAGACCGCCCGCGGCAAGAAGCTGGTGATCGGCCGCTTGCCCTCGGCCGAGGCGCGGCTGCTTGCCGACCTCGGCCAGCTGAAGCACTACCGCCCGCAGCTGCTGGCGATCAGCCAGGACGACGAGGGTCGGATCGAGCGCGTCTCGGTCGAGCTGGTGCGCCGCGATCTGCGCCGCTGCGAGCAGTGCGGCCGCTCCTACCGCGGCTCGGGCGAGCTCTGCGGGGATTGCCGCCGCGGTGAAGGCGAGCGCCCGACCCGCCAGCAGCTGCAGGAGGCGCTCGACGAGCTCGCTCAGCGCTCTGCCGGTGAGGGCGGCGCCGAGGACTTCGACTTCTAGGAGCGCTCGGCGCTCCGCCGCGCGGGGCAGCGAGCGGAACCGGCCTACGCGTCCTCGCCGCCGACCCAACTCTTGGGTAGGCCCTGGTGCTCCCAGCGGCCCTCTTCGCTGGGGGTCAGATGCCCGAGCCGGGTCAGCAGGCGCAGGTGCTTTTCGGCCATCTCGACGTCGGGGACGAGCTTGTCGCCCTCCCTGCGCTTGAGCCCGGCGCGCTCGGCGAGCTCCTCGGCGCCGATCATCCGGTTGTAGCGGACCTGCATCAGCACGACCACGCCGTAGGAGCGCCAGACATGGGCGGTGATCCCCGGCGGGCAGTCCTCGGCCAGATCCGCGTAGGCGTCGAGCAGCCCGGCCTTCTCGACGTTGGCGACGGCCTTTTCGTTCATGTTGGTGCGAAGCAGCTTGGCCCGCTTGCGCAGCACGTCCAGCTCATCGCGAGAGCGCACGGTGTAGATCGCGTCCTCGCCCTCACCGCGCAGCGGCGGGATCGCCTTCGTCCAGCGCGCCAGATCCTCGAGCTCGACTCCGAGCACCTTCTCCGCCATCTCGCGGGCCGGGATCTCGATGCGCAGCAGCTGGCCGGTCTTCTTATCGCGCAGATACCTAGCCATAGCGTCCCCGTCTCTCCTCCCAGCCCCGGTAGAGCGCGCGGATGACGGCGAAGCCGGCCAGCCATCCCGCTGCCAGCAGCACCTGCGCCTCGGCCAAGGACAGCAGCGCTCCCATCGCCGCCACCAAGCCGAAGCAACCGAGGATCAGATCGCCGACATGCAAGAAGGCCGTCAGCGAGAGCAGCCGGCGGATGCCCTCGACGGCGGTGAAGAAAGCCAGGAACGGCAGCAGCAGGCCGACGCCGAAGAAGACCGCCGCGATCCCGTCGCGCCAGGCGTCGGCGGGCACCGTGCTCGTCGGGGGCTCGGCGATCTGGTCCGGGATCTCGACCTGCGGCAGGATCTCGGTCAGATAGCTGGTCTGATAGACGGCGAAGAAGGCGACGAGCACGGCCAGACCCAGGTAGAAGGCCAGCGTCTGGTGGCGGACCGCGCCGGCGCGGGCGCGCTCGATCTGCACGAAGATCGGCTCCTCGGCGGCAACCTCGGCCTGCAGGCGCTTGACCTCGGAGTCCGAGAGCGGGGTGAGCAGCGCCTGCAGGGTGTCCTGGGTGATCGATGCCGACCCGGCCTCGGCGGGCGCCTCGCCGAAGACCTTGCCGAGGATCCCGGAGCCCGCCGCCGCAGCGCCGTCCTGCTCGCCGCGGGAGAACAGGCCGCGCAGGCGCGCGAGCGGGCTGACCCGTGGCGGGCTGACGTCGATCCCGGCGGCCTCGGGCCGCTCGGCGGCCTTCTCCTGTTCGCGGGCGGCGCGCATCAGCTCAAGGCGCCCGGCAAGCCAGCTGCGCAGGCCTCCCTCGTCCTGCGCCTCGGACTCCTGCGGCGTTCCCGGATCGCTGCCCCATTGCGGCTCCTCGTCGGCCGAGATCTCGACGCGCTCGCCGAAGCGCTCGCGCCAGCGCTCGGCCAGGGTCGGCCCCTTGACCCTCTGCTCGCGCTCGTCCGGCTCGTCCGGCGAGGCCTGTCCGCGCTGGGCACGGCGCTCCTCAAAGCGCTTGCGCAGCGCCGAGGCCATCGGCTCGGAGCGCTGCTGGGCCGCTTGGGAGTCGGGGTCGTCGATCTCGATCTGCTCGATCGGCACCGGCTCCGGCGGCTCGCCGTCGAGATGGTCGGGATCAAAGACCGTCTGCTGCGGGGCGTGGGCGCCCTCGTCGGCCAAGCTCCCGTAGGCCGGCGCCGGGCGCGACGGCTCCTCGAGCTCGAACTCGAGCAGCTCGTCGATGTCGTCCTCATCGACGAGCTCGATCGAGTCGATGATCACATCGTCGGCGCGAAGATCGTCTTCCACGACGCGAAGCTACGCCTTCGCACAGGGGGCGCTCGCTTTTCCGCTCCCTTCACCTGGGCTTTCTTGCCGCGGCGGGGCCGAGTAAAGCGGGCCGCGCAGCGCAGCGGGATCGGCAAAGCGCGAAAGCGCGGCCCCTCGCGTCCGCCCAACTAGGGTCGCTGCACAGATGCGCCGACGCCGCCGCAGACCGGCATCCACCCCCTTTGGAGTCGCCCCGGGAGCCGATCCCGGCTACGGTGCCGTGCCCGAAGCCGGGCAGGGCGACCCCCAGCAGACCCCGCCGCAGCAGCCCGGCCCCCATCAGCAGGGACAGCCCGGCCAGGCTCCGCCCCATGCCCACCCGCACGACCATGCCGGCCCACAGGCGGGCGCAACGCCCCAGCCCCCTCCGCCCGATCCGCCGTTCGTGGCCGAGGACGCCGAGGTCGCCGAGGTCGAGGGCCGACCGGTAAAGCGCGAGGTGATGCGCGCCGCCGAGCGCGACATCACCCTGCTCTCCGACGATGAGCATCTCGCCGAGGCCGCGGCCGAGCGCCCGGACATCCCGGTCCCCGAAGCGCCCGAGGAGGAGCAGGCGGCCGAGCCCGACTCCCTCGAGGCCCTGATCGACGATCTGGTAAGCGACGAAGAGGAGGTGCTTGCCGAAGGGGCCGCCGAGCCGGCAACCGCCCCTGATCCGCAGCCCCAGGCGCCCGGCGCCGGGGAAGGCCTCGAGCCGGACGGCGCCCAGCCCGCTCCCGGCAGCGCACATCCCCAGCGGCCGGCGCAGGCTGCCGAGCCCCAGCCGCCGGCGGCCTTCGGCAGAGCCGAGGAGGCCCAGCCGCAAGCCGTGCCGAGCCCCGAGCCGCCGGCGCTTGCCGAGCAGCCGGCGCCGGCGCCCCATACCGAGGCGCCGCCGGCCGAGGGCATCGCGCCGCAGCTCTCCGGCGAGCCCCAGGCCATGCCGAGCCCCGAGCCGTCCGCCGCGGCCGAGCAAACCGGGCCGCAGCGCCCCGAGCTCGACCCGCACGAGGAGCTCGAGCCGATCGAGTTCGCCGCCAGCGATCCCGCCGAGGAGCCGGCCGAGGCGGGCGATCCGGGCAGCGGGCTTGAGGCCGACGAGGAGCTTTGGCGCCACATCACGGCCGACGACTTCGACTCCACCGACGAGGAGCTCGAGCCGCCGCGCCTTGACGTCGACCGGATGCAGGGCGCAGACGAAGCCGGTGGGCCCGAGCAGGACGCGGACGCCGAGCCAAAGACGCGGAGCGTCACCGCGGAGGAGGTCGAGGAGCTGATGGCCCCGCAGCAAGGCATCGCCACCCTGACGCCTGAGCAGCTGCAGGAGATGATGGCCGCCCAGGGCGAGGGTGTAGGCGGCCCGGCGGCGGAGCAGGCCGAGGCGATGGCGGCCGCCCAGCAGGCTAGGCCCGGCGTCGCCTCGCAGGCGGCCGCCGATGCCAGCGAGGAGCAGGAGCGCCCCTACGTCGCCGTGCGCTCGGCCGTGCTCGACGGCCCGAACCCGCTGCCCCTGGCCCTTGACTTCGACAACGACATCGACGAGATCAACCACGCCCTGAGCGCCTTCAGCGATCTGCAGTTCGGGCAGATGGGCTTCATCCGCTTCTCGCTGCGCGCCTACCCCGAGCTCAAGCAGGACGCGCGCGAGTGGCTTGCCGCGCGCCGCACGGGGGTGGAGCCCGTGCCCAGCGACGCCAAGTCGAAGCTCTTCGCCTGGGTGCGCTACGGCTTTCGCCGGCTGTGGTTCGAGATGATGCGAAAGCCCGACGACAAGACCCCGCCGCCGCTTAAGCCCGGGCAGCGCGGCGACAAGGTCAAGCCGGCTTCCGAGTTCACGACCGAGGAGAAGGAGTCGTGGAAGGCGGCCGAGCGTAAGGCGCGCGACACGGCCCATTTCGAGGTCGCGATGCGGATCGCCGTCGTCGGCCCGCAGGAGGAGGCCGAGCGCCAGGTCGAGGAGGTCGCCGCCGGCTTCGAGGTCTTCGCCACCCCGTTCCAAGCGATCACCTGGCGTCCGGGAGACCCCTACGCCGCCCTGCTCGGCCTGATGGGCGCACGCCAGCCCGAGGAGCTGCCGATGGCCCTGTGCGCCGAGGAGATCGCCGGCATGGCCCACGTGCCCGACGACCAGACGGCGCCGCACGCCGTGATCGTCAAGCGCTCGCACTTCAAGCAGCTTCTGCCGCCGAACCCGATCGTGGTCGAGGACAAGATGAACCCGCAGGACGGGATCATCCCGATCGGCGAGATCAACCCCGGGTCCGAGGACGCACGCGTGGTCGGCATGTACAACGCCCAGCTCGACCAGCACGCCGTGATCGTCGGCAAGACCGGCTCGGGCAAGGCGCTGGCCCTGGATACGCCGATCCCGACCCCGCAGGGCCTGCGGCGGATGGGCGATCTGCGGGTGGGCGACCATGTCTTCGGCGTCGACGGGCGCCCGACGCGGATCGTCGGAGCTACTGAGGTCATGGAGGGCCGCCCCTGCTACGAGGTCGTCTTCTCAGACGGCGAGCGGATCGTCGCCGACGCCAACCACCTGTGGGTGACGCGCGATGCCGCTACGCGGCGCTCGGACTCGCAGCTGGGGGCGCGCCGGCGGACTGCCTTGCCGAAGTGGCTTTCCGCCGTCGAGAAGCTGGCCGAGGGCGAGGGCCTGGTCAGCCAGCGCGACGCGATCGACGCCGGCGTCCCCTACCACGCCGTGCGCGATGTCGCCCGCCACATTCCCCCGGCCGGGATTGAGATGCGCGTGGCAGAGCAGAGCTACGGCGGCACGGTCGTCACGGAGAGGGCCCGCCTGCTGCCCCTCTACGAGCGGGCGGAGCTCTGCCGCGCCCTGCGCCGCCGGGCCTTCGGCGCTCGCCGCCGTCATCTCGAGCATCGCCGGCAACCGCAGGAGCGCACCACGGCCGAGCTGGCCGCGAGCGTCCGCGCCCCGGACGGGCGGGTCAATCACTCGGTCGACCTGCCGCAGCCGCTGCAGTATCCCGAGCGCAAGCTGCCGGTCGCGCCCTACACCCTGGGCGCCTGGCTCGGCGACGGGCGAAGCCGCCACGGACAGATCGCGACCGCCGACGAGGAGGTCCTGGAGGCGATCCGGGCCGAGGGGTACGAGGTCCGTCCCGCAGGCGAGCAAGCAGGTAAGGCACGCGCCTACACGGTCTTGGGCCTGAAGGCCGGCCTGCGCGAGCTCGGCCTGCTTCGGCCCGAGGCCATCAAGCGCATCCCCGAGGAATACTTCACCGCCTCCGAGGCGCAGCGCTGGGCGCTGCTCGAGGGCCTTCTGGATACCGGCGGCGGCGTCGAGCGCGGAGCCTGTCGCTTCCATGACACCAGCCGTGAGCTGACCGAGGACGTGCGCCGGCTGGCCTTCGGCCTCGGCCTGCGGCCGAAGCTGAGCGCAAAGCCTGCCCGTCTCGATGGCCGAACGGCCGGCAGGAGCTACACGCTCACCTTCACCTGCTCGCGCCCGCTCTTTCGCGTCGCCCGCAAGCGTGCGGCCCAGGACACCGCGCCGCACGTCCAGCCGCGCTACATCGTCGAGGTCAACCCGGTGTCCTCGGTACCGGTGCGCTGCATCCAGGTCGCAGCCGAGGACGGCATGTTCCTGGCCGGGCGAACCTGCGTACCGACCCACAACTCAGTCTTCCTCACCTGGATGGGCTTCGGCGTGGCCAAGGCCGACTACCCGATCGTCGTCGTCGACCCGCACGGCCAGCTCTCCGACGACATCCTCAACATCCTGCTCGTCAACTGCCCCGAGCGCGTCGAGGACATCGTCTATTGCGATCTCTCCGACGACCAGTATCCGGTGGCCTTCAACCCGCTCGACGTCGCCAACCGCACCCAGATCACGCCGACGGTCAACTCGGTCTCGGAGATGCTCGCCGGCCTCATGAACCTCGATGCCTCCAGCGCCCCGCGGGCCACGCTGTTCGCCAAGCAGGCGCTGACCGCGCTCTGCTTCGCCAACCTGGCGCTCGAGGACCCGAACACCAAGTGCACGCTGCTCGACGTCCAGACCTTCTTCAGCAACCCCGAGTTCCGCCGGCTGGTCGTCGAGTTCTGCGACAACGAGTCGGTGCGCCAGAACTTCGACCCCGACCACGGCGTCTTCGAGGTCCAGGGCGACAAGGAGAAGGCGGGTATCTCGATGCCGATCATCCGCGCCTTCTCCCAGCTGGGATCCGACGACTCCTTCTCGGCCGTCTTCCAGTCGCCGCGCAACAAGCTCGACCTGGGCAGGCTGATCGGCCAGGGCAAGATCGTGATCATCAAGCTGGCCCGATACTCGCACCAGGCGCAGCTCGGCGAGTTCGTCGGCGCCCTCGTCCTGCCCTGGATGCTCTCCTCGATGGACGACTGGGGCCGCCACAAGGATCCGATCACGGGCGAGCAGAAGGGCCGCGGCGTGCGCGTCTTCGTCGACGAGGCCCCGGCGCTGTACGGGCCGGAGTCCTCGGTGCCCAAGGTGCTGGCCGAGGCCCGCAAGTGGGACCTCGGGCTGATCTCGATCGGGCAGAACCTCGGGCAGTTCCCCAAGAACGTCGCCGAGGCGCTGCTCGCCAACACGGCTTCGAAGTTCGCGCTGGCCTCCGACCCGAATGTCTCGGCGCAGATCGCCAAGGCCGTCGCCGGCGCCTCGAATCTGATCACCCCGGCCGACGTCGCCCAGCTGCCCAACTACCACATGTACTGCAACATCCTCCTCCCCGCCCCCGGCGGCGGGCTCTCGGCCTCGGGCCCGTTCTCGGTTCGCTGCCTGCCGCCGATGGAGGACAAACTGACCAATGAGCACCTCCGGCTGCGCGACCAGGTGATCGCCCGCTCGCGCGAGATCGTCACCAACGACATTCGCGAGATCCGCGCCCGGGCGAGGACGCGAACCAACGACATCATGGTCGCTCTCAACCAGCGCCTCGCCGAGCGCATCGATTCCGAGTTCAACCCGAGCGACGGGATCAGCGACGGTGGGCAGGCCGGGATCGATCCCGACGGCGGCTGGTACTAAACGCCCGTGAGGGCGCGGTTGCGCCGGCTGCCGGCGCGCTCCTGCGCCTTGCAACTGCCGGCGGCGCAGCTGCTTTGCCGATCTCGCGCCGCTGGGAAAGGGACATTTTCCGCTTGCCCATGCGGTTTGGGGGCCGAGAAGAAGTTAAGCACAAAATCCACCCGGCCCCCAAACCGGCTCTACGGTCGCCTCGAAATGATGCGAACGGCGCTTCTCGGCTTTCTCGTACTGGCCCTGTTCTTCTACCTGATCAATTACCCAGGGCACGTCGTGTCGATCCTCCAGATGATCGTCGACGGCGCGCAGAACTTGGCCGACGCGATCCGCAAGTTGCGCCTGAACTAGGACCAAGGAGACCGACTATGCGAAAGAACCCACTCACCTTCCTCCAGGAGGCTTCGCTTGAGGCCGGGGCAGCGGTCCAGGTCAAGGCGTTCGAGCTCGTCGAGTCTCGCCGTAAGCGGACCGCAGGCGGCCTCGGCCTTGTTCTGGCCGGTGTTCTGATCGCGGCGTCCCCCGCCGTCGCTCAGGGCTGTCTGCGCGGCTCTCAGAAGAGCGCGGCCGACACCCTCTCCAAGTTCTTTGACGGGGCGGCCAAGTTCATGATGGTCATCGGCGGCGCTGCGGCGCTTCTGATGTTTGCTGTCGGCGGCTTCATGTGGATCGTCGCCAGCTCGCCCACGGAGGTCCAGAGGGCCAAGGGCTTCATCAAGAACGCGATCATCGGCCTGATCATCCTGGTTGCCGGCCTGCTGATCAACACGGTGGTCGTCAACCTGGTCGAGGGTATTTCGACCGGCCACAACGACGCCGACTGCGTACGCCAGGGTTCCGGCCGAGCCCGCTAAGCAACAAGGCCGTCTCGTGGTCGTGCCAGACCTAGCTTGAGCTGCGCGATGCCCTTCGCGCAGCTCAAGCTCTTTCTGCTCTCCCTTCTCCTCGCCACGGCGCTGACGCTCCCCCTCGCCCCGGCAGCCGCGGCGCAGAGCACCAGCACCGGCTACGGGCCGTGGCAGCCGACGCAGGCGCCGGATGCCTTCCGCACCTTCTCCGATGAGATCAGCGCCTTCAACTCGACCGAGGTCGCCGAGCAGACGAGCTTTGCCTGCACGTTCACGGACGGCTCGACGCTGACCGCCAAGCAGCGCGAGCTGCTCTCCGACATCTTCCGCCAGGCGGCCGCGGTCTACGGCGGCAACCTGGCCGAGATCCCGGCTGCCGCAGGCTCCGGTGGCGGGCCGAAGAACGGCGGGTATGCCACCGGCAAGTCGGGGCTGCAGGCCTTCCTGCGCCACGAGAAGGCGCTGCTGGCGGCCGGGCTTTGGAGCGACTACTCCAAGCGGCGCCTGGAGCGCGCCGCCGGCAAGCGCGACCCGGGAACCTATCTGGCGCAGACCCCGGGCTGGCAGATCGTAAGCAGGGGCGGCGGGTCGATCGATGAGGGCACCCAGCGCAAGCTCTCGGCCCTGATTCCCACCGACGCCGAGCACCCGCTCGCGTTGACCTCCCAGCTCCCCGAGGCCTGCGGGCTCGACGCCATCGACCAGCCGGAGCCCAAGCTCGGCGTGCTCTTCGACAACAGCGGCCGCTTCGTCTTGGACACGATGCTCTACATCCTGGCGACGGTGGCCGAGGCCGGGCACGACTACCTGCAGCCACAGGCCTTCCGGTATGCGTTCTGGACCCCGCACACCGAGCGCGGCGATCTGATGTGGACGGTGCCGACGTCCTGCTCGCCGCGGGCCCCTGAGAACCGGGCCTTCAGCTCGACGGAGATCCGCTCCAGCTGCCGCGGCGAGACGCCGCTGGGCTTCAACGGCGCCGAGGGCTCCGGGCGCAGCGGCACGACCTGGTTTTTGGCCGCGGCCCAGTCGATCCAATGGCTGCTCACCGGCGCCTACCTGCTGCTCTTCCTCGGCGCCGCGCTGGCCTACATGTTCCGCGGCTCGCCGCGCATGGTCGCCTCGGTGATGCGCATGGTGCCGCGGCTTTTGCTCTCGATCGTGCTCGTCGTCGGCGCCGGTTGGCTGATCAGCGCCGGGGTCAGCGCCTCGAACCTCGCCGTCGACTTCATCTTCGGCATGGACGATGCGCCGACGGTCGGCGCGCTCAACACCTTCCTGCTGCAGGCCGGGCCGATCGCCGGCGGCTCGGAGGTCTTCCAGCAGCTGGTCTCGCTGACGATCGGCACCTTCTCGGTCTTCTTCTACGCCGTCTTCTTCCTCTCGGCGATCGCCCGCCAGGTGGTCCTGGTCGGCCTGATCATCCTCGCGCCGCTGGCGGCGATGTGCCTGGTCGTCGATCGCTGGCGCCACTACTTCCACACATACGTCCGCACGCTGGCCGCCGTGCTGCTCTTGCCGGTGATCCTGGCCTTGATCCTGCGCATCGGCACCTCGGTCAACCCGCTGATCCTCAACCCGGCTTCGGCCTACGGCGGGCTCGAGGGACTCTTCGGCCTCGGCCTGATGGTGCTGACGCTGTACTTCATGTACAAGGCGATCAGGCTGACCGGCGCCTACGCGATCAGCGGCCGGCTGGTCGCGGCGACCGACGGCGCGCCCGCACCCGCCGGCCTTCACGGCCTGATCGACCGCCTGCGCGGCGAGAAGCCGGCGGCCTCGGGCGAGCTCGTCAGCCCCGAGAAGGTCGTGCTCGGCGCACAGGGCCAGGCGACGCCTGCGGCCACCCTGGTCGGCCGCTCGCGCGCGGCATCCGCCAAGGACACAGCGGCGCCGGCGCTGCCGGCGAATCCGGCGTCCCAGGCCCTTGCCTCCGGCCCGGCGCGGGCCCGCGACGGAGGCGACGGTCTGCGGGTCAGCGCCGAAGCGGCGCGCGACTACCGGCTCGGCATGCGCCGCGAGGTCGAGGAGGAGGTCAAGCGCCTCGGCCGCAGGCTCTCGCGCGTCGAGCTCGAGCAGCTCAAGGAGGAGTACAAGCGCCGCCACGGCAAGCTCGAGGAGAAGGCCGGTGCCTGGTATCTGCTGCGCTCCCAGGCCGAGGAGGAAGGGCGCCAGCGCGCCGAGCGCAAGGCAAGCGAGGAAGCGCTGCAGCGGATGAACGACGTTTAGGTTGAGCTGTGATGGAAGAGCGACGCCCCGAGCCGACCCGCCTGCCGATCGAGATCCCCAGCGAGGACCCGTTCTTTCAGTGGGAGCGGTTTCAGTTCGGCCTGCGCCAGGTCCTGACGATCATGTTCGGCTTCTTCGTCTGGTATCTGGTCTGGAAGGGGGTGACCGGCATCCTGCCGCTCTCCTCGCTGCTCGCCGGGATCCTGCTCTCGCCGATCGCCATCGGCGGCATCGTCTTGGCCCTGGTGCAGCGCGACGGCGTGCCGCTTGAGGAGTATCTGACCCGCCGGCTCGAGTTCATGGTCTCAAACCACCACTACATCCTGCGCGAGGACTCCGGCAAGACGGCCGAGGCGCTCGAGGAGTGGGAGGACGCCAAGGTCATCGGCATCGATGACGACGACGATGACGATCTCTACGAGCTGCCGCACTTCTAGCGGCGGCGCAGATCGTTAGCGCAAGTTCGCCCTCCGAGCGCACGCGCGGGCATACCTTCGCCCGCGATGGCAGGCAGCAACGAGCCGGCACGCTTTGGATCGACCGTCGCACTGGTGCCGATCCACTCGATCATCCCCGAGCGCGAGCACGGCGATGGCGCGATTTTGGTGATGCGCGACGGCTCGTTCCGGATGGTCGTCCAGACGAGCTCGGTCAACTTCGACATGAAAAGCGAGGCCGAGCGCACTTCGCTGACGATGGCCTTCGGGGCGCTCGTCGACTCGCTTGAGGTCGATTTCCCGATCCAGATCGTCTCGCACTCGCAGCCCGTCGATACCGACGCCTACGCAGCGCAGTTCGAGTCGCGGCTGAACAACGACCGCACGCCGCCGCAGATCAAGGAGATGATCCGCGCTCATCTGGCCCACTTCCAGGAGACGGTCAAGCACACCAAGATGTATCTGCGCGAGATCTACGTCGTCATCCCCTTCAAGGGCACGCAGGGGCCGCTCGAGAGCGGCGTTCTCGACCAGATCCCCGGCGCCTCGATCGTCCGCGCCCTGGGCCGCAAGATGGACGATCGCATCGACCACAAGCCGACCGACATGGAGATCACGGCGGCGCGGCAGACGCTCGAGATCCGCTCGAACCAGATCCTCGCACGGCTCTACCAGATCGGCCTGGACGCCCACCGCCTCGACGCCGACGAGGTACGCCGCCTGCTCTACCGCCTCTACCACCCCTCGCTCTCGGAGCGCCAGCGCGACCCGGGCTTCGAGGACTCCGAGATGTTCGCCGGTTTTTCGGCTCCCCCGCTCCCGGCGGCCACTCGGAGAAACATCTGAACGGTGCCTGCGCGCCACTACAACCACTAGACGATGGGCTTTCTCGAGAACCTCTCCATCAAGCGCCAGCTGGAAAAGCTCAACATGACCGAGGAGGATTCGGCCGTCGAGCTGGAGGAGGCCGGCGAGGAGAGATCGAAGAGCGCGATCTTCGACCGCCTGGCCCTGCCCGTGGCGAAGCTGGTCGCTCCCGACAGCGCCCTGCACCAGGAGAGCTATTTCAAGGTCGGCGACACCTACACGCGGACGCTCTATATCCACAACTACCCGAGGCAGGTCGACGACAACTGGCTGCGCGACATGCTGCGCTTTCGCCACGCCGTCGACGTGGCGATCTACATCCAGCCGCTCGACATCAAGAAGTTCCTCGACCAGATGCGCCAGCGGATCTCCCGCGACGAGGCCTCGATCCAGACGCAGATCGAGCAGGGCCAGGTGATCGACGCCCGGCGCCAGGCGCGCCTCAACGACACGCGTGAGTACGTCGAGGCGGTGAGCTCGGACATCACCAGGCCGTTCCAGGTCATGGTCGCGGTCACCCTGCGGGCCGACTCGCTCGAGGAGCTCGACAACGTCACCGAGGAGTTTGAGCGCAGCCTGACCTCGGTCAAGACGCGGCGGGCGACCTGGCGCCACGAGCACGGCTTCCACACCACGCTGCCGCTGATGCAGAACAAGCTCTACGACATGCAGGCGATCCGCGGCATGCACACCCAGGGCCTGATGTCGATGTTCCCGTTCTCCTCGGCCGAGCTCACGCACGAGTCGGGCGTGCTCGTCGGCGTCTCGCAGCACACCGGCAGCCCGATCATCCTCAACCGCTTCCTGCAGCCGCAGATCAAGTCGCCGAACACCGGCATCTTCGGCACCACCGGCTCCGGCAAGTCGTACTTCGCCAAGATCGAGATGCTGCGCTGGTCCTATCTCGGCGTGCCGGTGATGGTCCTCGACCCCTCCGGCGAGTACCGGCGCGTCTGCGAGGGGCTCGGCGGGACGAACATCGAGATCTCGCTCGACTCAAACCACGTCATCAACCCGCTCGACTTCTCGAACGCCGTGCGCCCGGGGCACAACCCGCTGCGCGAGAAGATCGCCTTCATCACCGAGCTGCTCGGCGTGATGGTCCGCGATCGCGATGGCGCGGGCAACGGCGTGATCTACGACGCCGTCACCAAGAAGATCGTCGACAACGCCCTGCAGGAGACCTACCGCCAGTTCGGCTATTTGGCCGAAGACCCAGAGACGCAGATGTCGGCGACCTCGGAGCAGATGCCGCGCCTCTCGGACCTCTACTCGATGCTCGAGCGCATGTCGCGCTTCGACCCCGATCCGATGAACCAGGAGCGCCTGCGCCCGCTGCTGGCGGCGATGGGCACCTACGTAAACGACGGCGCCCTGGCCCCGCTCTTCGACCAGCTGACGACCGTCGATCTGCGCTCGCACTTCATCAACTTCGACTACTCGGGCCTGCCCCCGCAGTACCTGCCGCTGGCCATGCACCTGGTGCTCGAGTACATCCGCACCTCGTTCTTCACCCGCGAGCAGCAGCGCTCCGGCGTCAAGCGCCTGTTGTACGTCGATGAGGCCCAGATCCTGATGAAGGAGCTGGAGACGGCGCACTTCCTCGAATACACGGCGCGCACCTGCCGCAAGTACGGCATCGGCCTGACGGTGATGACCCAGAACGTCGGCGTCTTCACGCGCAACGACGACGGCTCGGAGAACAAGGCCGGCACCGGCATCCTCTCCAACTGCACGATCAAGGTCCTGCTCAAGCAGGAGCCCAACGAGGAGCGCGCCGTGCGCGAGGCCTTCGACCTGACCCAGTCCGAGGTCTCGCGGCTTCTGGCCGCGGCCGCCGGCCAGGGGCTGATCTTCGTCGGCAACGAGACGGTCTGGTTCAACTCCTACAACATGGCCTCGGCGCGCGAGCACGCGATGCTGACCACGACTCCTGACGAGATCCATCAGCTCGCCGCCCAGCAGCAGGCCCAACAGCAGCTGCAAGGCGGCTACGGCCCGGTCGTCGATGAGTCGCATCAGCTGCGCGGGGGCCCGGCCGCCCAGCAGGCCTACGGCCAGCCGCAGATGCCGCCGGCGCACTATCCCCCGCCCGCAGCGCCTGCGCCGCCGCAGCTGCCGGCGCAGGCGAGCCCGCCGCCCCATCATCAGCAATACCCGCCGGCCCAGCCGGGCCCTGCGGTCGCGCCGCCGGGCTCGGCGCCCGCGCCCCAGCCCGCTGTCGCCCCCGAGCCCGCGCCTTCTGCCCCGCCCGCTCGCCCGCAGCAGGCGCCCGCGCCCGAGCAGGGCGCCGAGGTCGATCCCCTGGCGGTCGACGACCCCTTCGGCGCCTAGCCGCAGCCTACGAGCAGATAGGAAAGCGGCTTCGCAGAGCCGAAAGCCCTGCTTTTACCCGGGCGGTCGTAAAAGCGCGCCCGAAGGCAAAGCCGGACTTAGCCTCGCTGGCAGATGAACGGCGCAAAGAAAGCCGCTTTCGCTGCTGCCAAGTGGGCCGCGCGCGCCGCCTCGGGTGGTGTCGGCGCCGTGCTCACCAGCCGCAAGTTCTTGATCGGTGGCGCCATCACCCTGATCTTGATGATCATGATCGTGATCACCCTGGCCGCAGCCGGGCCCGGCGGCGCGGCGATCGCCCTCGGCGACAAGATCCTCGGCTTCGTCGGCCTCTCCGAGGACGACATCGCGTGGGTTGAGGAGATCGATGAGGATCTGCGCAAGGAGCTCGAGGAGAAGTACGGCGAGGAATACGCCAAGGTGCTCGATTGCTCGAACTACTCGCCGGCCGAGCGCAAGCCCGGGGAAAACTGCATCGAGGGCCTGCTTGCCTCCTTTCAGAAGACCAAGACGGCGATCCCGGAATCGGCCTACTGGCTGGTGCCGGCCTACAAGCAGGCGGCGAAGCGCTACAAGCTCGACTGGAAGCTCGTCGCGGCGATCAACGGCGCCCGGACCCGCTTCGGCGATCGCAACTGCTCGACCGATGAGGGCACCGGCTTTTACCGCCTGCACCTGAGCGCCTGGAAGCGCTACCGCGTAAACGCCGGTACGACGAAGATCAAGGACGCGGGCCCCGACTGCCGCGAGGCCCTGCCGCCGGCCAACGTCTATGAGCGCTTTCAGAAGCCCTGGAAGCCCGGCAACAAGGAGAACTACGCCGCGCCGACGAGCGCCGATCCCTACCAGGCCGTCGATTCGATCTTCACCGCGGCGCGCATCCTGGCCAAGCGCGGCGCCTACAACAAGATGAAGGATGGCTGGGACTACTCGGGCTCGCGGGCCAACAACTGCACGCCCGAGGACCGCGACGGGCGCGTGTACTTCCCGCCGCGCTTCGATGAGCCCGGCTTCGGGTTCGGCGATCTCAACTTCAACCCCAAGCAGGCCAAGAACATCCCGAAGAAGATGCTGCGCCTCTACGTCGCCGCCGGCAAGCGCTTCGGCGTCGACTGGCGCCTGCTGGCGGCGATCGGCTACAACGAGACCCGCCACAACGCGATCAAGGCCACCTCCCCGGCCGGCGCCCAGGGCGCGATGCAGTTCATGCCCCAGACGTTCGCCACCTACGCTGTGGACGGCAACGGCGACGGCCGCAAGGTCATCACCGACCCGGCCGACTCCGTCTTCTCGGCTGCCAACTACGTGCGCGCCCTGGCCGGGCTCAGCTGGGTCGGCAACGACCCGGTGCTGATCATGGCCTCCTACAACGCCGGCCCCGGGAACACGCAGGCCTACGGGGGCGTGCCGCCGTTCAAGGAGACGCGGGACTACGTGATCAACGGCATCTCGACGATGAAGGCCCTGGGCTGGAAGCGCGGCCAGCCGGTCGTCTTCAAGAAGAAGGGCAAGAAGTTCGTCGTCAACACCGGCAAGGGCCAGACGAAGGGCAAGCGCATCAAGGCGCACGGCTACCAGGGCAAGCCGCAGAAGGACGCGGTCTCACGAGCGGTGGCCTGGGACGGCGAGCGCAGGATGAGCCCCTGCTACGTCGCCGTGGTCTGGGACTGGTACAAGGCGATCGAGAAGTACCCGCCGAAGATGAGCGACCCGACGGCCGGCGCCCCCGCCGGGACGCGCAAGGTCGGCGGCAACGGCAAGTTCGTCCCCTGCCCGAAGAAGATCCCTCACGACACCGCCAACCCCTGCTACGTCGACAAGCGGATCATCCCGGACCTGCTGTGGATCCACCGCAAGTACAAGATCTTCATCTCCGACGGCCTCGCCGGCGTCAACGTGCCCGGCCTCGGCCGCGTCGGCTGCGGTGATTGCCACTCGGCCAACGGCGAGCACTCGATCGGCCTCGGCGTCGACATCGTGCCTTCGCCCAACGGCGGCAGCTGGGATCTGATCGACAAGCTCGCCTACTGGGCCGAGCCCTCGCAGGGCTCGCCGCGCAAGCCGTTCCGCTGGGTCGGCTACAACGGCGACGCGGGCCACGGCCGCGGCCACCACCTGCACCTTTCCTGGGACCATGGCCCGGGCAAGCTCTACTACCCCGCTCCCTGGGTGCTGACCATGGACATCAAGCAGGACAAGGTCACGGGGACGAAGACCCGGAAGGGCGCCGGCAAGAAGAAGGCCAAAAAGCGCGCCGAGGCGAAGAAGAAGGCCAAGCGCAAGGCCAAGAAGAAGGGCAAGCGCAAGCGGCGGCGATGAGGCGGTCGTGCGCCGAGGTGCGAAAGCGGCGGTATCGGCCGCCACACGGGCATAGGTTTAGGCCGTGATCAAGGAGACCCTCCTCAAGCTCGTCGGGCTGAGCATCATCCTGGCCGTGGTCGGCGTCGGGATCATGATCTTCGCCCTGCTGCGCGGCGACGGGCCCAGCGGCGAGGAGCCGCCGCCGCTCGAGCGCGATGCGGCTGGGCGCATCGTCGTCGGCGAGGAGCGCATCCCCGGCGGCTATCAGGAAGCCCTCGAGGCGGCGCCGTTTGAGGTCATGCCGCACACCCTGCCCGAGGACACCGGCCAGGGCGGCGTGCTCTCCCAGGCCGAGCGCAAGCGACTCAACAGGGCGGTGCGCCGCTTCCTGGCGGCCTGGGAGACGTTCGATCCCTACGAGGCCGGCTACCGCAACAAACTCAAGCCGCTCAGCGTGCCGAACTCGATCGGCGCGATCGCCTCGCGCGAGGAGTCGACGCCCAAGGGGGAGATCTGCCACGACGGCGAGAACTGCCTGCTCGGCAGCCGCTGGCTCGGCCTCGACGGGAGGATCGAGATCCGCCGCGCCGAGGAGACGCGAGCCTGGATCACGGCCTACGGGGTCGTCGAGATCCGCTCCCAGGTCCCGGAGATCCCCCACCCCGCGGAGGGCATCTACCCGCGCTCCTACGGCCTGATGCTGCGCCGCGACGACGTCACCGGCAAGTGGCTCGTCGAGCGGGCCGTCGCCGAGACCCTCGACAACACGATCTACGGCGATTGGGGCAACCCCGAGGATCAGGCCAACGACGCCCCGGGCCACTGACCGGCCGCGGTAGGCGAAGCGCAAAGATCCCATCGCCGGCGCGCCCTCGGGCACCTTGGGCGGCGTGAGGGATCTACTGCGCCGCACCCCGCCCATACTGATCGTCCTCGGCCTGTGCACGCTGCTTGGCTTCAGCTACTCGATGTACCAGCTGCTCGGCTCGTTCTCGCGCAGCGAGCAGTCGCCCGAGTACGAGCGCATGCCGCCGGCCGCGTTCGCCCTGCCGCAGGCCGAGCTGCTGGTCAATCCGCAGATGCTCAACGTCAAGCGCCTGCCCGACAGCGCCTACGAGGAGATCGAGGCCGCGGCGCGCAGGATCTCGGTGGCCGTGGGCAAGGGCAAGGCGAACGCCGGCGTGCTGCGCCGCGCCGGGATGGGCGAGCGCGCCACGCGCCGCGGCGAGACGACTCTGCGGGCGGCGGCCGACGCGCTTGAGGGCCGCAACGTGGAGCTCGAGGAGCCGATCATGGTCGAGCCGCTGACCGAGAGCTCGGCCATGGCCCGCAGCTCGTTTTCGATCCAGTCCCAGTCGCTGGGCTCGAGCTCGGTGACCTTGGCCATGGATTTCGCCGAGCGCGGCGGGGCGTGGAAGCTGCAAGCGATCCGCATCGAGTAGAGGCGAAAAGCGCCTTGATCGGGCGGCAGCGCATAAAGATCACCGTGTATGCGACTACTGCGTGCAGCTCTTAGGTTCCGGGAGCGGGAAAGCGGCGCCTCGAACGTCACGGCGGTGATCGGCGGCCTGCTTTTGCTCGTCGCCTACTTCGCCTACCCGGACCCGTTTCACAACTTCTTCAAGTTCATCCTCGACACCGTGCAGGAAGCGGCCCGCGACGCTTTCGGATCTTCTGACGACGGCGGAGCGAAGGATCCGGGTCAGATCCGGATCAAGGGGCAAGGTTAGGCCGAACCGCAGATGAGGATCGGATCACGACAGATCGAGGGCGTCGAGCCGCGCTTCTTCATCTTCCTGGGCATCGTCATTGCGCTGCTCGGCGCGGGCCTGTACTTCTGGGCCACCCGCCCCGAGCCGCCGGCGCCGGACATGGTCCCGGCCTTCCCGCCCGAGGAGCTGCCCGCCCTGGAGAACAATTGGCTCGACGAGCAGATCGAGGCCTACGGGATCCTGCCGGCCGCCGACGTCTACACCTTCATCGACGACTACGCGCTCAACGTCGGGCAGCCGTTCCGGCTCAAGGTGATGCTGCCCTCGGTTGAGGAGGCCGGTGAGCGCGCCGACCTCAGCCTGCGCGACTCCGGCTGGGTCTTCCGCCCGGCGATCTTCCTCGACCCGAAGCGCTCCTACACGGCCGAGGGCCTGCAGGAGGTGCTCGGCGAGCTGATCGAGGGCGAGCCGCTGATGCTCGGCTTCCCCGAGAACGCCCAGCCCTCGGCCGAGGGCGGGGCCTATGAGGTCGCCGCGATGCTCTACTGGTGGTCGGACACGCTTAACCCGAACGGGATCCCGGCCGACGGTGAGGCCTACCCGCCGGCTCCGGTCCTACTCGTCGGGGACTTCCAGGCCCTCTCGACCCCGGAGCTCTCGGCGCCGACCACGCACCGCGCCCTGACCGACGTCACGATGCGCTCCGGCCCGCTCGAGGTCTCGATCCCGCGCGTCGAGTGGGCCTCGGGCCATGAGGTGCGCGCCTGCGTGATCATCACCAACAAGAGCGCCCGCACGCAGCCGCAATGGCCGGGCGTAACCGGCTCGACGGCGCAGATCGGCGAGGGCGGGGCGCTCTCTGAGCCCTCGGCGCCCGTCGAGGGCTACAGCATCAACGCCCCCGAGATCGCCGCGGGGCAGTCGGTTGCCGGCTACCTCTCCTTCCCGAGCCTCGACGTGATCGGCGCGCCGGGCGACAACCTGTTCTTGAACTTCCCGAGCCTCAACCCCAACCACGATCACCAGCAGTTCTTCGAGCAGGTCGTGGTCACGCCGGATCAGTTCGTGGCCCAGGACACCGAGCGGCAGCGCAACGCCGGCCTGACCCCGGACTGCGGATCGACGGCCGGCGCGATCGAGACCGGCTTTCAGCCGCTCGGCGACTAGGGCCTGGGCTGAGCCTTGAGAAAGGCACAACCCGGCCGAAAGCGCGTGCCACTTTTGCCCCGTGCTCGCGAACCTCTTCTCGCGCCGTTTCCGTGGCCAGGTAGCGCTTGAGGCGCTGCTTTCGATCGTCCTGCTCTTGGCCTTCTTCTTCATCATGTGGGCCGTCGGCGTGGCGATCCACAACCAGTCGCGCATGCAGACCGCGACGCAGCTCGCCGCCCAGGGCGCCCTGCTGGCCTATGACCGAAACAGCTACCGCGGCGTCGACGTCAACGGCTCGACGGCCGCAGCCAAGGAGAGGGCTACGGACATCGCCGGCCGGGTCTTCGTCGCCAACGCCTGCGGGATGATCGCCGCCCCCTTCGTCCAGGAGGTCCCCGTCGATTGCAGCGATGAGTTGCCCTCCGGCCCGCGGTTCGTCTCGGTTGCCTGCGCCGATGAGCTCAACGACGCCAGCTTCAGCGAGGCCAAGTGCGGCACCGATCAGGGCAGCAAGGCGACGCGCGTCACCGTCAACGCCGAGGCCCTGCAGCCGCTTTGGCTGGTCAGTGCCGACCCGAGCGAAAGCGGGGCGCTGAGCTACAGGCTCACCGGCCGGGCCTCGGCCTATTCGTACTCGCCGAGCGCGGAGGCCGAGGAGGAATGATCCGTCGCCGGGACAAGCAGTCGGGCCAGGCGGCCCTCGAGACGCTGATCGTCTTCGTCCTTTGGTTTGCGCTGGTGATGCTGGTCGTCAACGTGATGATGATCATCGCCGCCTTGATGCTCAACCAGTCGACGGTCACGCGCGGCGCCCAGCAGGTGGCGGCGCTCGGCTGCCTGCACGACGGCATCGCCGAGGAGATCGCCGCGCGGTCCGTCTTCGGAGCCAAGAACATCCAGGTCCGGGCGGCGGTGGTCGAGGATCCGGCCTCGTTTGACCCCGCCGCGGTCCGCGAGCCGCTGGCCGACATGTCGCCCGAGTACACGGCGCTGCCCGCCTGCGAGGGAGCGGCCGGGCAGGCGCCCTCGGGCAGCGTGATCTTGGTCCAGGCGAGCTACGACCAGCACTTTCTGATGCTCAACTGGTTCGGCTTCGACGCCTCGGTCCCCGTGACCCGCACGGCCGCCGTCGTCTCGAACGCGCTCGAGGAGGGATCATCGTGATCGCTGCGCTGCGCAGGGCCCGCCGTAGCGAGGAGGGCGCGATCGCCCTGGCGACGTTCGCCTTCATGATCGGCACCGGCCTGGTCATCCTCTTTGCCCTCTGGGGGATCGCCTACGTGACCGGCGCCTACAACGCCCTGTACGCGGCCAACCAGTCGGCGGCCTACGCCGCGGCGACCGTCACCCGGGCCGGCGACGACCCGACGGCGATCGGCCTCGACGACCAGCTGCAGATCGCCTGCAGCAACCGCAACGAGGACGATATGACGATCTGCTACGACGACCCGGACCGCGACGACGAGGCGATCGACGCCGCCCAGGCGGTGCTCGCGGCCTCCCTGGGCTCGGGCCCGGACGACCGCGGGCCCTTCGGCCTCTACTACGAGAAGGGCAGCTCCGACACCGGCCTCGGCTCGGTGCGCCTGGTCGGCCGCGGCTACGAGCCCGACCCACAGGGCGGTGATCAGATCACGATCTACGAGATCTCGCGCCCGCCGGCCGACGCCAAGGCGGCCGCCGAGGCCGGCGGCCTGTGCGCGCCCGAGAGCGAGAGCGAGGCCGGGATCTTCCGGCCCGACGACGAGGGCTCGGCCGGCGTTCTGGTCTGCTGGCGGCTGCGCGAGAGCGGGATCTCCTACCCGGCCCAGTACCGCACCGGGGTCGTCTCCCGGGCCCGGGCCGAGGTCGCCTGGCTGCCGCTGTGCTCGCCGGGAGCGTGGCTTTGCCCGACCTTCGAGATGCATGCCACGGCGGCCGCGACCCTGGATCGCCCGAGCGCCCCGGCGGGCAACTGGGCGCGCTACTTCGACTGAGCGGCCGCGGGCCAGAAAATACGCCTTTGACCTTCCTTATGGGCGCAAACGCGCCATTTAGGGGTAGGATCAGGTGGGTCTGAACGGGCAAACGGGGTTTCCGCTGCTATAGGNCGAGCATGAACACGCGGATCAGAACGCCGTTTTTCGCCCTCCTTGCCGGGGTTGCGGCCGCACTGTGGCTTGCGCCGAGCGCCGCGGCGGCCCTCAAGCTGACCGTGCTCAACGAGTCCGGGCGCCCGCAAACCCGCGCCGTCGTCTACCACGAGGACGCCAACGGCGAGCGCAAAAATACCCTGGGCACGAACGCCAACGGCATGGTCCCCGTCGGCTCGATCGTCAAGGTCGTCCCCGGCGACCGGATCCGTGTCACGCGCCACCAGCAGGGGACGGGCTGCGTTCCTCCGGAGGGCAAGCAGGGGGTCGTCTACAGGGTCCCCGACCCGGTGCCCACGCAAGACACCATAACCTTGCCGGACATCGTGGACGTCGCTGCCGTGCCGGCGCACGCGACGGCGCACGACGAGGAGGAGCGCCTCTTCGTCGGCCTGATCAACCGCGCGCGCAAGCAGGCCGGCCTTCAGCCGGTCGAGCTGTCAACGAAGGCCTCGATGATCGCCTTCATCCATCGTCATGGCTGCCCGAGCGCGCGTGAGGTGCTCTCCGATCTCAGCTGGCCGGATAGCAGCGAGTACCTCGCGGGTGGGGGCGTCGTCGGCTCTTTATGGGCCCCCGGCGCCCGGGGAGCGTTCGATGAGATCAAGCGGGGCAACACTCACCTGGGCGCCGACCGCCGGATGATCGGCGTCGTCCGCCACGGCACGCGCTGGACGTACCGCCTGCTGCGCGGCTGCGACCCCGCGACCTACTCGCTGTGCGGAGCCACCGGCGACTACGGCCTTGAGCCCGGCACGGGCCCCGGTGGCGGCGGCAATGCCTCCGGCCCGCGGCCGAGCGGGCTGCGGCTCGCCCAGGTCAAGCAGAAGCGCAAGAAGCTGCGTCTGATCTACCGCGTCAAGCCGGCGGCCTCCGGCCCGGCCCAGCTCAGCATCGAGCGCCCGAAGCGCAAGGCGGCAAAGCGCCTGCTCCGCAAGCGCGGCAGCCGCTACGTCCTGCGCCTGCGCGGCAGCCGCTCGAAGTGGATCCGCGTGCGCATCTCGCGGCCCGGCTCGCAGCAGTTCCGCGCCGCCGAACTTTGCCATCGGGTCAAGCTCAAGCGGATCAAGGGCAAGAAGGCCAAGCGCTGGGTCGCTGCCAAGGTGCGGCGCTGTCGCTAGCGCGGAAGTGATCATGCCGGCAATCTAGGCCCGATGCCCGGCGATACCGCGGCCGGGCCGAGGTTGGCGCCCGCGCGCCCCAATCGGCCCGCGCGAGCGCCCGTTGAGGAAAATCCACCGCACCCTGCAACCGGGCTTACGGTTGCCTTGTGCGCAGGGTTTCTCCCATCCTCATCGCCTGCCTGGCCGCGATCGGCCTGGCGCTGCTTGCCTGGGCGCCCCACGCCGGTGCAACCAACTCCGGCGTCGGCGGCGGCCCGAACACCGGCGGCCCGCTCTCGCCGAGCGGTCCCTCGACCGGCACCGCCATCTGGTGGGAGGTGCACAACATCAACCGCGGGCCGAACTACAACAAGCAGCGCTTCAACCGGTTCCGCGACCGCTCCGACAAGGACGATAGCCTGGCCGAGCGCCGCAAGGTCCAGCGCGCGGCCACTCGAGCGCTGGTCGAGCACTGCCGCAACAGCCAGGGACGGATCACCAACAACTCGATCAAGAGCCGAGGCTGCCCGCTCTGGTACAACACCGAGCACCGCTCCCCGGTCAACAACAAGCGCACGACGGCCGAGATCCACTCGGCCTACCCCGATCGGGTGCACATGGTGACGCCGAACATCCTGGTCGGCTACAACGTCAAGATCTGGCGCGAGAACCCCCGCGCCGGCAAGTTCGACCTGATCTTCGAGCGCCGCGTCGGCATCAACGGCGAGAGCGATCCGCTGTTCGATCCGCCGAGCACCCTGAAGAGCTCGAAGCAGTGGTGGTACGGCGGGCTCAAGAACGCAGCCGAGCGGCGCGGCTCGTTCTCGGCCCGCGGGCGCGAGTCGGCTGGGATGGTCGGCAACTGGAGCGGCAACGCCCGCAAGCGCTGCTGGCAGAACTGGCGCCGGGGCGCCAACGGTCAGCGCCGCGAGAAGAAGGGCAACGTGGGCAAGCGAGTGCCGAGCCGGGCCCGCCTCAGCGAGAAGGAGCTGCGCCGCCTCGAGCGCGGCGGCTGGCAGTGGTGCTACTGGGAGGGCGATGACATCGGCCCGAAGGCCTTCAAGTGGGCCAGC